>Ga0315280_10005264_pt1 | contig 18557 bp, 14 predicted proteins | sample YL17G06_40_MG_FD_203697 | JGI IMG/M metagenome (GOLD analysis project Ga0315280, IMG submission 203697) | Sediment microbial communities from Yellowstone Lake, YNP, Wyoming, USA - YL17G06_40 | ecosystem: Environmental > Aquatic > Freshwater > Lake > Sediment | place: USA: Wyoming | collected... | reverse complement strand
TCGGCTGGGGGGCGACGTTCAGGTCGCCCACCCAGAGGACGGGGTCCGACGGCCGAAAGCTCGTGCGAAAGTAGTCGAGAAGACGCTGGAACCAATCCAGTTTGTACTGGAACCGATCCGAGACGGCCAGATAGCCCTGGGGAACGTACGTGTTGACCAGGATCAGGTCCCCGACGCGGGCCTTCAGCAAACGTGCCTCATCTCGGGGCTCCTCCGGCAGTCCGAACTGCACGTCGGCGATTCCGCCCTGAGCGGCGAGGGCGACACCGTTGTAGCTCTTTTGCCCGCGAAAGATGCAGGAATAGCCGGCCTCCGCAAACGCGGTCTCGGGAAAACTCTCATCCTGGACTTTCGTCTCCTGCATCGCAAGGACATCCGGCCGGCTTCTCTGGAGCCACGGGATGACCACGGGCAGACGGGCCCGGATCGAGTTGACGTTGAAACTGGCGACCTTCATGCCTGATATTGTAAGGCTGCATGGTGAGCGTGGACAGCGCAATTGACCGACGGATTTCGGATTGCGGATTGATGATTGCGGATTGTAGGAGGGTGTGGCCCACCAATCCGCAATCCGCAATTCTATGCGGGTTTGCCGCTCTCGCTCTTGGCGAAGCCCTGCTCGGCAGGCAGCTCCATCTCGACCGATTCGGGCTCGGTCTCATCGTAGAGGTTCGCCGATAGTGACGAGGCGCTCTCCGTGTCGTGGACCTTGTCGACCATCGCGTAGCTTTCGACGATCGCCAGGAGGCTCAACAGGAAGCTGACCATGCTTTCCGCGCCCTGGTTGCCGTTGACCCCACTGGCCATGAGTCCGTCCGAGCAGCCTTTGGTGCGGAAATCGTACAGCGGCACGCGGAGGTCGTTGGTGCCGAGAAACCAGTCGAAGGCGGTGCGCTGGAGAGCGAGAAATCGGGGCTCCTGCGTGGCGTCGTAGGCGCTGCGGAGCATCATCACCATGGCCGCGGCCTCGACCGGCTGCTGGTCGAAGGCGGCACGGGCCTTCCCACGCTCGAGCCAGCCCTGGGTGCCGATGAAGCTGAAGTGGTCGCCGTGGAACATCGTCTCCAGCAGGAAGTCCGTGGCCCTGGTCGCGACCTCGATGAACTCCGGATGGTCCAGCTTGAGGCCGGCGACGAACAGGGCGTGGGGCAGAACCGCATTGTCGTAGGTGAGGAAGTTCTCGAACCAGTCCCAGCGCGGGGCCCTGGCCTGGCGGTAGCGATTGACCAGGTTGCCCGCGGCCAGCTCGACGTGACGCTTGATGTCGCTGGCCCCGGGAAACTGCTTGAGGTAGTCGCACAGGCCGAAGATGCAATAGGCCAGGCCCCGGGCGGACTGGTGCTGCACATGTCCGGTGGCCCGGTCGAAACAGTCCTTCATGACGGACAAGTACGCGGGCGAGGGCGGGTTGGCCAAGACCGTTCCCAGGGCCCACAAGGCCCGGCCGAAACCATCGTGGTCCGGCTCGTTGTCCCACCAGCGCCGGTTGAAATCCAGGAAGTTGCGGATCGAGCCGTCGGGATTCTGCGCGTACATCAGGAAGGCCAGGTAGGTGTCGAGGAGCCGCAGGGCCTGCGGGTCCCGGTACTGCAGGTAGTACCGGACCATGGCGATCGCGCCGCGGGCATTATCATCGGTGCAGTAGCCGTGGGCGCGGTTCGGAATCGTGAACCGGGCGTGCTGGAAAAGACCGGTGTCATCGGTGAGTCGGATCAGATGGTCCAGGGCGGGTTCCGGGATTTCGACGTTGGACGGGGTCTCGGCCGCCAGCCGCGGGCTGGGGCCCGAGATCGGGAGGGGTAGCCGGGGCAGGGTCTTCTCGAAGAGCTTCCAATACACCTGTCCGATCTTCGGCCATGTTCTCGACCGGCCGTAGTCGTAGGCGTTGCGGCGGAGGGAGTAGAACAGCCCATCGTTGTGCAGCACGCCGACGATCTCCTGCGTCAGGCCGTCGGAGTCGCCAAACGGGACGAGTCGGCCGCGGCCGTCGGCCAGCAACTCCGCGGCCGCCCAGTACGGGGTGGAGATCACGGCCTTGCCCGCCCCGACGGCAAAGGCCAGCGTGCCGCTGGTCAATTGCTCGCGGACCAGGTAGGGCGTCACGTAGAGATCGGCGGCGCAGAGGAAGTTGTGCAACTCCTCGTCATCGACGAATTGATTGTGGAAGATCACGTGGTCCTGGAGGCCCAGGTCCTTCACAAGCTGCACCAGGCTGAAGCGATAAGACTCTCCCTCGGACTTGAGCACGGCGGGGTGCGTCATGCCGAGCACGATGTACATGATGGACGGCTCAGCCTCCACGATGCGAGGCAGGGCCCGCAACATCACTTCAATTCCCTTGTTGCGGCTGATCAGGCCGAAGGTCAGGATGGTCTTATGCCCTTCCAGGCCGAATTTGGCCTTGTAGTAGTTGCTGCGGACGTTCTGACGGATCTCGAACCGGACGGGATCGCAGTAGCGCAGGTTGTCATCCGACTGCATTGTCACCACCAGAGGCTCGAACTCGCCCCTGGCGGCCACACTCGCGTTCTTGATCAGGTCCGAGGTGAACGTGGCGATACCGCATTTTCGCGGCGGAAACGTGGAAATGAAGACCACTCTCTTCTTTGCGTCCTTAGCCATTCGTAGGGTTCCGAGTTGCTGGGGACCTATACGACGCACCTAAAGACATGCACTTATACCCGCTGGCGCAGCCGCCGGGATTCCAGCGATTGCCTGAAAAGCTCGGGGCGATTTCCCCTACCCAGGATTTGGACCGCCTTGACGGGTCGGACCGCAACCGGTAGTATGCACACCTTCTTGCAGGGTATTCTGGGGAATGATGAACTCTGGCGGCCTGTGGCCTGTAGTGGCGATGGCATGTGTGCGACAATCTGGAGATTGGTGGAGCAACGGCTGCTGGCACGAACGGATGTTTTCCGCCTTTTCGATCCTTGGGTCTTGACGCGAGTATAAGTAGTATAGTAGTTTGGTAGGAATAGTAGGAGATTAGCAGTAATGAAGTTGTCTACACGGACGCGGTATGGGATGCGGGCGATCATTGAATTGGCCCAGCACGAGGGTAAGCGGCCCCTGCAATTGAAGGCGATCGCCGACCGGCAGGACATCTCGGTCAAGTATCTGGAGCAGTTGATGAGTCTGCTTCGTTCGGCGAGTTTCGTGCGGAGCGTCCGGGGCTCCAAGGGTGGCTACATCCTGGCTCGGCCGGCGGGTGAAGTCAAACTCAGTGACGTTTTCCGCTGCCTGGAAGGGCCGGTGTCCACGACCGAGTGCGTGGAGGACGAGGACTGCTGCAAACGCTCGGCGGATTGCGTCGCCCGGGAGGTCTGGATGGAAGTGGAGGCGGCGATCCAAGGCGTTCTCAACTCCCTGACGCTGGCGGACGTCGTCAAGAGGGCGAAGGCACACACATCGGAATACCAGATCTGAGATTTGGAGACGATCATGGGGGTGATCTTCGCGGACATTGCGGCGGTGGTGGGGCGGACCCCGTTGGTTCGGTTGAACCGACTGGGCTCGGGCCAGGCCCGGATTCTGGCCAAATTCGAGTCCAAGAACCCCGGCGCCAGCGTCAAGGACCGCATTGCCAAGTACATGATCGAGGCGGCCGAGCGCCAGGGCCGGATCCAGCCGGATACCGTGCTGGTCGAGCCCACCAGCGGCAACACTGGTATCGGGCTGGCGATGATCTGCGCGGCCAAGGGCATTCCCCTGGTGCTGTTCATGCCGGAGTCGGCCAGTCTGGAGCGGCGCAAGCTGCTGTCGATCTTCGGCGCGCGCATCATTCTCACACCGGCCGAACGCGGCATGCCGGGGTCTATCGAAAAAGCCGAGCAATTCCTGGCCCGCAATCCCAAAGCGATCATGCTGCAGCAATTCAAGAACCCGGCCAACCCCCAAGCCCATCGAGAAACGACGGCCGAGGAGATTTGGGCCGATACGGAGGGCTCGGTCGATATTCTCGTGTCTGCCGTGGGCACCGGCGGCACGCTCACGGGTTGTGGCGAGGCGCTGCGACAGAGAAAGCCCACCGTCAGGATCGTGGCGGTGGAGCCGAAGGACTCGCCCGTCCTGTCCGGCGGCAAGCCGGGACGCCACAAGATCCAAGGCATCGGGGCCGGGTTTGTTCCCGAGGTCCTGAAGGTCGATCTGATCGATGAGATCGTCCTGGTCTCCAACGAGGATGCGTTGGAGACCGCTCGGCGGCTGGCGTCTCAAGAGGGCATTCTGTCGGGCATCAGCGGGGGGGCCAACGTCTGGGCCGCGATGCAACTCTCGCATCGTCCCGAGAATGAAGGCAAGACGATCGTGACGTTCATCTGTGACACGGGCGAGCGCTATATTTCCACCGAATTGTTCGGCAACCTGCCCGAGCCGGAAACGGCGTGATACGAAGTTTGAAGTTGGAAGTGGGAAGTTTGAAGTGTCGGCCTGGGGCAGCAAGACGCGGAGCTTCAAACTGCCAACTTCAAACTTCACACTCTCTTATTCAGGTCCTGAGATGGCAAAAAAGAATTTTACGAACGGCAAGCTCGAAAAGCTGGTCGACCGGATTACGGAGACCTACAAAGGCGATTCGGGCATCAATTTCATCGACGCGGCCAACCTGCCCGTGCGCGGGCAGATTATCGAGGTGCTCGAATGGCTCTTTGAGGTGCTCTTTCCGGGCCACACGGGCAACAAGGTCGTCACGAAGTCCAACGTCAAGTACATCGTGGGCGACCTCCTGAGCCAGATCTATGTGGCGCTCGTGGAGCAGGTCAATCGGGCGTACCAGTATCAGTGCCGGATCAACAACTGCCGGCATTGCGACTGCCGGAGCATGGCCGAGACGGTGACCGAGGAACTGCTGGGCCAACTGCCCCAGATTCGGGAGCGGCTCAAAGGGGACGTGGGGGCGGCCTACGAAGGCGACCCAGCCGCCAAGTCGCACGAAGAGATCGTCATGAGCTATCCCTGCATCATTGCGATTGCCACCTACCGCATCGCGCATGAGCTCTGGGTCCGCCGGGTCCCGCTGATTCCGCGGATCATGGCGGAATGTGCCCACTCGCGGACGGGCATCGACATCCATCCGGGGGCCGAGATCGGTGACAATTTCTTCATCGACCACGGCACGGGTGTGGTCATCGGGGAGACGACGATCATCGGCAATAACGTCAAGATCTACCAGGGCACGACGCTGGGCGCGCTGAGCTTTCGGCGCGATGAGCGCGGCCGGATCATCAAGGGCGGCAAGCGGCACCCGACCATCGAAGACGACGTCACCATCTATGCCGAGGCCACGATCCTGGGCGACGTAACGATCGGCAGGGGAGCCGTCATCGGCGGCAACACCTGGATCAAAGAGCCGGTTCCGCCCGGCGTGACGGTGTCGAGCCCCAACCCGGACCTTGTGTTCCGAAAACGCGAAACCAGCCGGAAAAAGGGGGGCTGAGCCGAATTGCACGTGTGTGATTTCAGCATTGCTTTGGAGCTCACCCCCGCCTGGTGTTGGGCGGCCGGGTGGCACGGACAAACTTGTTTGTCCGTGGGCTTATTGAACGGTCCCATCCGGCAGAAAGACACCGACAAACGAGTTTGTCGGCGCCACCCCCAGCCCTACTGGGACAGACGCTTCGTTTTGTTACCCCCGCATGGGCGGGGAGGCAGGACCACGGATTCCCGCCTGCGCGGGAATGACGAACCTGGCAGGAGTTGCACGGGAAGGACGAACGCGTAGTCATGTCACCTTCTTCGCCAGAGAGAACGTTGGATCAGAGGTTGATGGCGGAGATTCGCGCGCTCAAGGCCAAGCGAAACGCCGTCATCCTCGCGCACAACTACCAAGCGGCGGAAATCCAGGATCTAGCCGACTTTTGCGGCGATTCGCTCGGACTAAGTATCGAAGCCTCGAAGACGGACGCCGAGGTGATCGTGTTCTGCGGGGTCCGCTTCATGGCCGAGACCGCCAAAATCCTCTCGCCCCGCAAGATCGTGCTGCTGCCGGACCGGTGGGCGGGGTGCCCGATGGCGGACATGATTACGGCCGACCAGTTGGGCGGCCTCAAGGAGAAGCATCCGGACGCGCTCGTCGTCTGTTACGTCAATAGCACGGCGGACGTCAAAGCCCAAAGCGACTACTGCTGTACGAGTGCCAACGCGGTCGCCCTGGTGCAGTCGCTGCCGAAGGACCGCCCGATCATCTTCGTGCCCGATCAGCATCTGGGCCAGTTTGTCGAGAAGCAAACCGGGCGGGACTTGATCCTGTGGCCTGGCTACTGCCCGACGCACGTGCTCATCTCCGAAGACGATATCCGCAAGGCCAAGGAGCAGCACCCGGATGCCGTGGTGATCGCTCATCCGGAGTGCACCGAGCCGGTGAAGGACCTGGCCGATGCCCTTTTGAGCACGGGCCAGATGATCCGGTTCGTGAAAGATAGTCCCGCGAAGCGTTTCATCGTGGCGACGGAAGTCGGCATGATCCATCCGCTCCAGAAGGCCCGGCCCGATGCGGAATTTATCCCGGCGGGCCCCCGGGGCGTTTGCCCGAATATGAAGAAGATCACCCTGGAGAAGGTCCTGGCCTCGTTGGCCAGCCTGCAATTCCAGATCGAGGTGCCCGAGGAAATCCGGCTCAAGGCTGCGCGATCGCTGCAACGAATGGTCGAGGTCCTGCCGGAGAAGTGACTGATGAGCCGGGTGGCATCGTCAAGGCCGAAGGCCTTGGCGATGGTTGACGCCCGGATGTATACGCCATCGCCAAGCTGCGCTTGACGATGCCACCCGGCTCAGAACCATACACGGCCCGGTGAGAAGGGGATAAGCACGATGGGACAAGAAGGACATCATCTGGAGACATTGGCCCTGCACGCGGGGCAGACGGTCGATGCCGACACGCTGAGCCGGGCGGTGCCGATCTATCAGACGACCAGCTACTGCTTCAAGGACACCGAGCACGCGGCCCGGCTGTTCGCGCTGCAGGAGTTCGGCAACATCTACACCCGGCTGATGAACCCGACGACCGATGTGCTGGAGAAACGCTTGGCGGCCCTGGAAGGCGGCGTCGGTGGGCTGGCCCTGAGCTCCGGCCAATCGGCGATCTACGTGAGCATCTTCAATATCTGCGGGGCCGGCGGCCATATCGTCGCCTCGAACTCGCTCTACGGCGGAACCGCCACGCTCTTTGGCCACACGTTCCCCAAGCTGGGCATCGAGGTGACGTTCGTCGATCCGAGAGACCCGCAAAACTTCGCCCGGGCGATCCAGGATAGCACGCGCCTGATTTACATCGAGACGATCGGCAACCCGAAGAACGACGTCCTGGACTACGAAAGGATCGCGGAGATCGCCCATCAGCATGGCCTGCCGGTGGTCTGCGACAACACCGTGGCCACGCCGATCTTGTTTCGGCCCTTCGAGCACGGCATCGACATCGTCGTCCACAGTTGCACCAAGTTCATCGGCGGCCACGGCAACAGTATCGGCGGGGCGATTGTCGATTCCGGCCGGTTCGACTGGACCAACGGCCGCTACCCCGAGCTGACCGAGCCCGATCCGAGCTATCACGGCGTCAAGTACGTCGAGAGCTTCGGCAGCTTGGCGTACATCCTCAAGGCCCGGGTCCAGTTCCTGCAGGATATGGGTAGTTGCCTGTCGCCGTTCAATGCGTTCCTGTTCCTGATGGGCTTGGAGACGATCCACCTGCGAATGCCGCGGCATTGTGAAAACGCCTTGAAGCTGGCGCAATGGCTGGAAGGCCGGCCCCAGGTGAGCTGGGTCAACTACCCCGGCCTGAAATCGCACCCGAACTACGACCTCGCCCAGAGGTATCTGCCTAACGGCCAAGGTGCGATCCTTGGCCTCGGCGTCAAGGGCGGCCGGGAGGCGGCCATCCGGTTCATCAATAGGGTGAAGTTGGCGAGCCACGTGGCCAATATCGGCGACAGCAAGACGCTGGTAATCCATCCGGCCAGCACGACGCACCAGCAGTTGAGCGAAAAGGAGCAGCTTGCTGCCGGCGTGACGCCCGACTATGTTCGGGTCTCGGTCGGCACCGAGCACATCGACGACATCATCGCCGACTTCGACCAGGCCCTGCGGGCTTAGGTCCTTTTGGTCTCTTCGGTCCTTTTTCTGCCGAGGAAACCGCGGGCCGAGAGCGAGCGTACTCTAAAGTAGCACGGGCATCCTGCCCGTGAGTATCCTGGGCGTCTCGCCCATGTAGAAGACCGATGTGCGGCAGGGCCAAGATGACCCTGCGACTCATGGGCAAGATGCCCATGCTACGAGGTGGAGAACCAAGGCAAAGGATAGACCGCTATGTGGGAATACACAGACAAAGTGAAAGACCATTTCTTCAACCCGCGCAACGTGGGCGAGGTGGAGAACCCGGACGGCGTCGGCGAGGTCGGCTCGCTGGCCTGCGGCGATGCCCTGCGGCTGACGTTCAAGCTCGACAAGGCTGGGCGGATCGCCGACGTCAAGTTCAAGACTTTCGGCTGCGCCAGCGCCATCGCCACCTCGTCCGTCCTGACGGAGCTGATCAAGGGCAAGACGCTCGAAGAAGCGATGAAGGTGACCAACCGGGAGATCGCTGAGTACCTGGGCGGCCTGCCGGAGCAGAAGATGCACTGCTCCGTCATGGGCCGGGAGGCCCTCGAAGCGGCCGTCGACAACTACCGTACGGGCGGCCGGGCCAAGCACGAGATCGAAGGCACCATCGTTTGCACCTGCTTCGGCGTCACGGATAAGGAGATCGAGCGGGTCATCCGCGAGAACGACCTGACGACGGTCGAGCAGGTGACGAACTACTGCAAGGCCGGCGGTGGTTGCGGCGGCTGCCACGGCGAGATCGAGAAGATCATCGAGCGGGTCCAGGGCGAGCGCGTGAAAGAGCAGATGCTGCCCGCGCCCCGCAAGGGCGGCAAGCTGACCACGATCCAGAAGATCCAACTGGTGCAGCAGACGATCAACGAGCAGATCCGGCCGGCCCTGCGGGCCCACGGTGGCAATATCGAGCTGATCGACGTCGAAGGCGACAAGGTCATCATTGCCTTTCGGGACATGTGCGCCCAGTGTAAGGTCAGCGAGTTCACAATGAAAGACGTGGTCGAGGCCAAGCTCCGCGAATTTGTCGCGCCGGAACTGTATGTCGAGGAAGACACGGATTCCTTGGCCGAGGAGCACGAACATAAAGCGTGAATCGACGAAAACTCGAATATCGAAATCCGAAATTCGAAACAAATCCCAAACCCAAAATCCCAATGATCCAAACGCGATGCTGACCCGCGACCCGTTTCGAATTTGGGATTTTGGACATTCGTGCTTGTTTCGGATTTCGAAATTCGAATTTCGAGTTTTCCTTAGCACAGGGGATAGTGGAAGATGAAGACGATCTATTTCGATAACAACGCGACGACCCAGGTGGCGGACGAGGTCTTTGAGGAAATGCAGCCGTACTTTCGCCGCCTGTACGGCAACCCGTCGAGCATGCACACGTTCGGGGGCCAGGTGGGGATCAAGATTCGCGAGGCCCGCGAGCGCGTGGCCGGCCTGCTGGGCTGCGATCCGAGTGAGATCATCTTCACCAGTTGCGGCACGGAGAGCGACAATACGGCGATTCACGGCACCCTGGCCGCACTGCCGGGCAAACGCAAAGTCATCACGACCCGCGTCGAGCATCCGGCGGTCCTGGCCGTCTGCCGCGACCTGGAGAGCCACGGCTTCACGGTCGTCGAGCTGGGTGTGGACAAGCTCGGCCAACTCGATCTCAATGAGCTGGAGCACCAACTCGACAACGACACCGGCCTGGTCACGATCATGTACGCCAATAACGAGACGGGCGTGATCTTCCCCATCGAGCAGATCGCCGAGATGGTGACCAGCCGGGGCATTGTCTTCCACACCGACGCGGTGCAAGTGGTCGGCAAGATTCCCCTGAACCTCGCGAAAAGCCCCATCAACCTGCTGAGCCTGTCGGGCCATAAGCTGCACGCCCCCAAGGGCGTCGGCGTCCTCTACGTCAAGAAGGGGACACGCGTCGCGCCCTTCATGCTCGGAGGTCACCAGGAAGGCGGCCGCCGGGCCGGCACCGAGAACGTCCCCGGCATCATCGGCCTGGGCAAGGCCTGCGAGGTGGCCGCTCAGAGCCTGACCGACGAGAACACGCGGGTGAAGAACCTGCGGGATAAGCTCGAAGCAGCCCTTCTGAAAAGTTGTCCGGACAGTCGGGTCAATGGCGACCCCCGGCACCGCCTGCCGAACACGACGAACATCAGCTTCGAGTTCGTCGAAGGCGAGGCGATTCTGCTTCTGCTCGACCGTCACGGCATCTGCGCCAGCAGCGGCTCCGCCTGCACCTCCGGCTCGTTGGAGCCGTCGCACGTCTTACGCGCGATGGGTGTCCCGTTCACGGCGGCCCACGGCTCGATCCGCTTCAGCCTCAGCCACTACAACACCGAGGAGGACGTGGACCTCACGATCGAGAAAATGCCCGAAATCATCCACCGCCTCCGCGAACTGTCCCCCTTCGTCCCATCCGGAGCCCGCTGACCCAAACTCGATACGGATTCGGCGAGAGCCGTAGTGCTCCGGGTACGCTCATTGGGTGGCCAGTACACACGTGCTATCGTCCGTTGCGTCGGGCGCGGAGGGTAGGGTGGGTTAAGAACCCACCCTACGGACGGCCGTGTCCTATCTATTCGAACGATTCCTGTGTCTGGTTTGTGTCACATAGGGAAGGGCTGCCCTGACTTGCCATAGGCGGAGTCGTTTGCCATGGGAGCGTCTCATAATCGGCAAATCCGGCGCTTTGTGTCCAATATTTTGGGCGTGGATCGCATCCTGTGGGGCGGCAGGGGGCTGCCGGGCTCTGGGCGAGAAAGCCGGCGGGCCGTCCGGCCGATAAGTCTTGCAGGGCATCGGCAAGCAGCACCAAAGCGGATTCATGCCCTGTGACGACTTGCGATTCTTCCCTGATGATGATGCGTCGAAAAAAACAGCTCGCCACGCCACCGGAGGACTTCGAAGAAGTCCGCCTGCCGGTGCTGCGCCCGATTGTCCTGGTCATTCTCACGCTGCTGGCGGTGTTTACCGCTTGCATCTACTGGCTCCAGGAACGCCGGATTGACGGTCACGTCCGCGACCGGATCGCGCGCGTCCGCGTGCTGCTGCGGGAGTCCCTCGCCGGGGACGCCCGGCTGTTGCGGGGCTTGACGGATTCGCTGGTGCGGGACCGCGAATTGCAGCGGCGCTGGCTGGCAGGCGACCGGGCCACGCTGCAGGAGTATTCCAAGCCTCTGTTCGATGACCTGCGGTTGCGGTACCAAGTCACGCGTTTCTATTTCCACGCCCCGGATCGGACCTGCTTCCTGCGCGTGCATGATCCGAACCGCTACGGCGACCGGATCGACCGTGCCACGCTCGACCGTGCCATCACGGGGGACGGCGCGTCGCGCGGCATTGAGCTGGGGCCGCTGGGCACGTTTGCCCTGCGCCTCGTGCGGCCCTGGCTCATCGAGGGGGAACTGACCGGCTACGTCGAGTTGGGCGAAGACATCGACGGCATCGTGGCGGAACTGAAACGCGTCCTCGATGTGGAGCTGGTGGTGGCGGTCGACAAGGGGTTCCTGAATCGTCCGGCCTGGGAGCAGGGCATGAAAATGCTCGGCCGCGAGGCGAATTGGGACCTGCTCTCCCGTGCTGCCATCAGCAGCCATACGTTCGGGCCGACGGTCGGCCGGCCCCTCACCTGCCAGACGATCTGCTCCGGAAGGGGAGACAAGTCGCTGTTCGAAGAAACCATCCAAGGGCGGCGGTATCGCGGCGGAACCATCGTGCTGTCGGATGCGGCCGATCGCCCCGTGGGCCGCCTCGTCGTCCTCTCTGACATCGGGGCGGAGAAGGCGTCGCTGCGCCTGCTGTTGTTCACGATGCTGGACCTCAGCGTGGTCGTCGTGGTGGCGCTGGCCGTGCTGTTCGGGCGGTTCATCCGGGACATCGAGCGTCGGCTGACCGCGGTCTATGCGGATCTGAAAACGGAGATCCAAAAACGCACCTGCGCCGAGGAAGAGCTGCGCCGGCACCGCGACCACCTGGAGGACTTGGTCGGCCAGCGCACCGTCGAGCTGCGGACGGCCAATGAGCATCTCTCGCAGGAGATTGCCGACCGGCTCGCCGCCGAACAGGCGCTCCATGATCTCAACGAAGAACTGCAACTCACGGTAGCCCGGCTGGACGTGGCCAACACCGATCTCAAGAGCTTCGTGCGCGTGGCGGCCCACGACCTCAAGGCGCCCATCCGGGCGGTGGGGACCCTGGTCGATTGGGTCCGCGACGAGTGTGGCGACCAGATCAGCGAATCCGGCAGGGCCCATCTGGACCTGCTCCTGAACCGCGCTGTACGCTTGAGCCGGCACATCGACCGTATCCTGGAATACTCCGAGATCTCTTCCGGCAGCGGCCCTGTGCGGCCGATCGACCTCAACGGGCTCGTGCAGGAAGTCGTCGAGAAGCTCGCTCCGCCGCCGGGCATTGAAGTTGTCGTCGAGGACGAGCTTCCCACGATTACCGCCGACCGAACGCGCATGGTTCAGATATTCCAGAACCTTCTGAGCAACGCAGTGCGCTACATGGATAAGCCGACGGGCGAGGTCCGGGTCGGCTGTGTCCGGCAGGGGGAGGGCTGGCAATTCCACGTCCGCGACACCGGCCCCGGCATCGAGGAGAAGTACTTCGCGAAGATCTTCGAGATGTTCCAGACGCTGTCGCCCCGCGACGAGGTCGAGGCCACCGGCATGGGCCTGCCCATCGTCAAACGGATCGTGGAACTCCACGGCGGCACCATCTGGGTGGAGTCGGCCGTCGGCCAAGGCAGCACGTTCTTCTTCACCCTCTATCCCCAAGCCGCGTCAACTGCCGTCCCCGCCGTAGAAGCGGCCTTGGTCTCCTGACACGGGTAAGGGTCCCCAAACAAAGAAGCGCCAGGCATCGCCTTTCCGTCGCCTCTGCACGGCAAAGCCGCAACCTCTCGTCTTCCTGGCAAGAAGGATCGACAAAAGACATACCCTGGGCGCGAAGACCTTGTAGCACAGCCGCCCCCGGCTGTGTCTTGAAGCTTCTGACGCAATGAGCCTGGACGTGCCGCTGCGAGTCGCGACGCCATGTCGCCTCGCGTAGGCCGAAGCGGGCACCTGGGTACGTGGGGTGGCATCGCCAAGGCCGGCCTCCGGCCTTGACGACGGTCTTCCTCGTGGCGAGGGCATCTTGCCCTTGTTCTTCGGCCGTGTTGACCCCTTGGCCACCAAGCCAAGCAAGGCCAGGATGGCCTGGCCACGCAAGGGCGGGACGCCCTCGCCACGGACTGACCATCCCCGAGCTGCGCCTGAGGCTGCCACCCGGACTGCGGGACTCCCGGAAGTGATCGGGATCGGCCTCGGAGGAAGAGCGCAGCACAGCCTGTCCCTGCGAAGGCAGGGGAGGCCATCTGGATGGGAGCTTGCTTCGCTTCGCCTGCAATGACGGGTCGGAGCGCGGCTCTGGGACATCGCTACGTCCCCTGCGGCGTGAACTTGTCCAGGTCGTAGATGCCGAGGCTCTTCTCCAACTCGGCCACTTTCTGCACCACGCCCTCGAACCCGGCCTGGCCGAATTTCTGGTGCTCGATCTCCTCGAATTTGTCGCCCATCTCGTCGTACTCGCTCGGCTTGACCACTTCGCCGATCTGCGGGAAGAGGATGGTCGATTCGCGGGCCGCGTGCGGGCGGTACATGCGAACGAACGCGCTCAGATTGTCCGCCAGGGCCTTGGTGTCGGCCAGGCTGCCCGCCTGCTTGATCTGCCCGACGATTGTCTCGGTCACCCGCCGCCCGGCCTGATGCTGCTTGAGCAGAACCGCGGTCAGATCGGTCAGCCGGCCCGCCTTCTGGAAGCGCGGGAAGATATAGTCCTCTTCCAGCTTCTCATGATAGTCCTCGATGAACGTCTGGACCAGCCGGACCGCCTCGGTAAGCTGGCCCATCGGCCAGTCCGCCGGCTTGTTCCCCGACGACAGGGCCTTCTCATAGATCAGCAGCAGCCGTTCCAGTACGGCGTGTTCCCGCATCAAATCCTCCGGCGGCGTGACCTGGACCTCCTCTTTTTTCTCTTCGCCTTTGCCTTTGGCCGCCTTCTTCTCCTTACCTGACGCCGCGACCGTCCCCACCAGCACCGCACCCGCCGACAACCCAGCCCCCCCGATCACATCCCGTCGGCTCCACTCGCTGTTTCTCATCATATCTGCATCTCCTTGCATATCTACGGCAATTGCCTATTACCTCATCTTCGCACGTCCGGCCCCAAGGGTTCGCATCAGGAATTTCCTCAGAGGGTGTTTGAGAAGTCGGTTTTGCCGTGGCATGGGCATCTTGCCCATGAGCGGGGGTTCCCCAAACGCATCATTTCGTGTTTGGGGCCCTAGTCGCAGGGCCATCCCCCGCCTTCACGGGGGCAGGCTTTGGCCCTGCCCGCACGGGCGCTCGCGCCCGTGATACTCACGGGCAGGATGCCCGTGCTACTTCTCAAACACCCTCTCATGGTTGAAGGCTGTGGCACGCGTCAGCGTCTGGGGGTTGCGCAGCCCGTGGCGAGGGCGTCCCGCCCTTGTATCCTTCGTGGGCCCCGCGCCGGCAAGATGCCAGCGAGACGCAAGGGCAGGATGCCCTCGCCACGGTGCAATCCCGCCCCACGCCCGACGTAACGAGCCGGGTCCCCGCAACCTCGTCCTCCCGGCCCCCGATCCGGCGGGTGGCTCGCATCATCAAACGGTTGCGTCCCTATGTGGCACCCCCGCCCTCGGGGGTGATTCCGCTGGCTTGTAGTGACGCCGTAAGGCGTTATCGTGGCACCCCCACCCTCCGCGGTGGTTCTTTCCATCCCACAGCCGGGGGCGGCTGTGCTACATGACCCGCCTCGCGTCGGACGCCCGACGTAACGAGCCGCGTAACCGCAACCGCCTAACGCTCCTCTTCACGCCCATTCCTGCGGTCACATCGCAATTTACGTGCTTATTCATACCTCTTGCCTGGGTATGAATAGTCAAATTCGTGCAACACTTGAAAACCAAAAACACCCCGCGCGCGAGATTTTTTTTATTCCTTGTGCAACAAACACTTACGTCAATTTCAGCCGCCTCGCGCGCACGGAATTCTCGCAACATTCGTGCAACATTGCCCAAGGGTAGAGAGGCGTGTGTTTTTGGAACGCCTCAGAATGAGTGCGCAACCAGATGCCCAACGAGGCGCCGAAGAACCGCTGTTGTGCCTGTTGTTACTTCTGCCGCGACTTGGCCGGCAAGCTGCACTGCGTGCGCGAGCCCCCTGAGCTCGACCGCAAGACCGGTGCGGCCCGCTGGCCGTGCGTGCAGCCGACAGACATTTGCGGCGGCTTTCGCTGCTGTGACGGCTGTCCCCTCGAATCCGACTGCTGGCCGCGTCACGACCTGCCGATCTACACCGACCGCTTCGGCGACTACTGCAAGATCCCGCTGACCAAGGGCCTGTTCGTCAAGGTCGATCCGGAGGACTACCTCTGGCTCTCGCAGTTTCGCTGGCACTGCAAGGTCAACAAGGACGCGGTCTACGCCGTACGCACGATCCAAGTGAAGGGCCGGTCCCAGCGGATCTACCTGCACCGCCTGCTGATGAACACCCCGGCCGGCATGGTCTGCGACCACATCAACCATGACGGCCTGGACGACCGCAAGGCGAACCTCCGCAATTGCACGATCGCCCAGAACAACGCGAACCGCCGCAGTGCGTCGAATGCGTCGTCCCAGTACATCGGTGTCTCCCGCGACCGACGCCGGAACAAATGGGTAGCCCACATCAAGGTAAACGGCGAAGAAAAGTACCTCGGCTCCTATGACGTGGAGGAAGACGCCGCCCGAGCCCACGATGCCGCCGCCTGGGCCCAGCACGGCGTATACGCCCACCTGAACTTCCCGGGCAACTACCCGGGCCACCCGGCAAACCGGGTGGCCGGGGGTGACAAGCGACAGGTGACACGCCGAGCAGTGACAAGTGATAGGTGACAAGCCAGAAAGTGAAAAGTGACAGGTGACAAGTGAAAAGTCAGAATGGGAGAAGACGACAAGCCGGATTAGGACAAGTCCGGCCCTCGGCCGTGTCTTACTTGTCACTTATCTCTTGTCACTTATCACTTCTCCCTCCCAGCGACTGGTACAGGCCCCACAGGAGACGGCCGACCTCTTCGCCCTGAGTCTCCAGTCGTTTGTGCTGTGCGAGTTTGAGGTACTCCAGTCTCAGAGGGTGTTTGAGAAGCCAGCTCATCGTGGCATGGGCTTCCAGCCCATGAATCATCGGCAGGATGCCGATGCCACAAAGTCCCACGGGCAGGATGCCCGTGCCACTTTTCAAACACCTTCTCAGACAGAAGCCCAGGAGATACCTGGCTTCGGCCAGCGAGCCCAGCGCGATGTTCGTGAACTGCCGGAATTCGTTTCTGCCCTGCCTGGCGTAGCCCTCAACGAGATTGGTGGGTACAGACAAAGCCGCCCGCCTCACCTGAGAAGTCATTGCATACAACTCCTCTCTGGGGAAGGCCTTACTCGCCATGTAGATCTGGTACGCCAGTTCGTCGGCCTTCTGCCAGACCAAGAGCTTCTCGTAACCCGCGTGGATCATGCTGCTTCCTCCCTTGCGTACGGTCGCAAGAAAAAAGTGATAGGTGACATGTGACAAGTCAGAAGAGACCTGTCGGAACGGTCCTTGTTCTACCCTCTTCCCTCTTACTTGTCACCTCTTGCTTGTCACTTATCACCTTTCGGCCTCTTGCTTGTCACCTGCCACTTGTCGCTTGTCACTAAATTGCGGCCTGGCGCAAGCTTTTCCGTCAACATTCACCGCATGACAATCGCCATATACACGAGAAGAGCGGGGTACGTGGAGGTTCTGCGCCTGCTGCGCTCTTGCTTGTCACCTGTCACTTGTCGCTTGTCGCCTTTGAGGTTTGTCTCCTGTCACTTATTACCTTTTGCGGCTACGCCGCTGTCCCGCCGCTCTTGCTTATCACCTGTCACTTGTCGCTTGTCACCTTTAAGGCTTGTCACCTGTCACGTGTCCCTTGTTACCTGCAAAAAAACGTTGTTCGATCGCTTTTTTGCTTCCCCTTGCCGCCAACTGCCGCCATAATACCTCTGCATTCTCTGATGAAGCACCTTTGACGAAGCTGTGACGACGTGGTTTGAGGCCTGAGAGGGCGACGAGAACACGGAGGTTCCAGAATTCCGGGAGCCGGCATGTAGATGGCGTCCTCTTGGTCTCAAGCACGGCCCAACGACGCATAAGGAGACGCCAATGGACGAACCGCTTATGACCTTGAGCCGAGAAGGGCTTCGGGAACTCCTTGAAGCCTTGAACGCAGATAATCTCACCTGTTATTTCTATAACCCATTCTCAAGACTCTACTGGCTCTTCCACAAGGAGGGTAATTTCAGGTTTCGCTGCCAAATGCATGGCCCGCTAACACTTCCCGGTCAGAGAATTCGCATGGAGTGTGACATAGACAGAGAGAACACCAACACAGGGGTGACTGTTTTCACCAACTCGGGCTCTTCTCCTTTGGCGTCGAGGATCCTTGCGGAAGAGGCATTTGCATCGCGCGAAGACATATCGTCGACAATTCGAATCCGTGTTTTGCCCCACCGGCTCCGTGAGAAACGACCAGCCGGAATCATCGAGGGGCAGCCATTCGTGGTGATTTTCGTCAATTACAGGAAAACGCCTTGCTCTCAACGAGAGCACGATCCAAGACGTTGTTCTTGCACGACAGACCTGGCTGGAGAGCTGTCTGCTCAAGCTTGCGGCACAACCGAGAATCGAACCACAAGAGGCATGGCGGCTCCGCTCGATGAACCTCGATTTCGGCCAAAGACTTGCATCGGTGATTGTGAGCCAATCGGTCGAGGAAAATCAGCGACGAATATATAGCTACATAGTGCAGAAAGCTCGCGAATTGATAAAGCCGGGCAACAAAGCAAGCAGCATACTCTGCACACTCTGCACCGTGAACAATAACAACGAGGTTGAGATCGCGGCCTCTGACCCTGGAGGAGTCACAAAGGTCGACAAGAAGTGCGATGGGATTGTTGAGTATGTAGCAAGAACGGGACGCATTTACCTGATAGATGATGTCCCTAGGTATACCAGGAACCAAAAGTCTAAGAGTCCGGTCTCCAGATCTCGCCCGAAGTACGTGAGGTGTCTCTTGGGAGGCCGGGACACAAAGATCAAATCGGAACTAGCATGTCCGTTGGTCATCCAGGGAGGAAGAGGAGGGTCACATCTTAAATATTGATTCCGCTGAAAAACCCCCGAAAACGGTCGAGACACCCGCGTTGTCGGGGCCAAGAACGAGGGTAAAAAAGTAAAAATGGGACTTTTTCAGCGGAATCAAATATTGATTCCGCTGAAAAACCCTCCTCTTTTTCCAGATTTTCCTTGTCTTCTATAGCGAGCCCAGGTAGACTGCGGGGTCAGACAAGGGATTGTCCTGGAGGACCGCATGACCCTTTCCGCCCG
>Ga0315280_10005263_pt1 | contig 18559 bp, 16 predicted proteins | sample YL17G06_40_MG_FD_203697 | JGI IMG/M metagenome (GOLD analysis project Ga0315280, IMG submission 203697) | Sediment microbial communities from Yellowstone Lake, YNP, Wyoming, USA - YL17G06_40 | ecosystem: Environmental > Aquatic > Freshwater > Lake > Sediment | place: USA: Wyoming | collected... | reverse complement strand
GGCTGCGGCGCGTGCGCGGCCGCCTTCCCGTCGGAGGCAATCAAGTTGAAGGGCTTCGAGGCGAAGAACGTTATCTCGATGGTGGATGCGGCGCTATGACGGAGGCGCAATAGATGGCTAACTACGAACCTAAGATTGTCGGATTTCTCTGCAACTGGTGCACGTACGCGGGGGCCGACCTCGCCGGCACGTCGCGCATGCAGTACCCGCCTAACATGCGGCCGATACGGGTGATGTGCTCGGGCGCGGTTGACTCGGTGTACGTCCTGCGCGCCCTTCTTGAGGGCGCGGATGGCGTGTTCATGGGCGGGTGCCACCCGGGCGACTGCCACTATGTATCGGGTAACTACAAGGCGCGCCGGAGACAGGTCCTGTTTAACTCAATCATGCGGTCACTGGGACTGGACGAAGACCGGGTCTGGCTCCGCTGGATTTCCGCAGCCGAGGGTCGGAAGTTCGCGGACACCGTGACGGAGATGACCGCGCACCTGCGCAAGAAGGGCCCGAGCGCATTCAGAGAGAAGTGGGAAGTGTGAGGCGGACGATGGCGCGGACACCAGAAGGACGAAGTCAGAAGTCAGAAGGCAGAATAGTGAAGTCAGAAGTGAGGACGGTCAGGAATTGCCGATTGCCAATTGTCAATTGTCATTTGTCAGTCGCCAATTCACGGGGGAGTCGGGCATGAAGGGCATACTGAAAGTAGACGCGAGGAACCCCGAGGCGACAATCCGCGGCCTGTTCGCACAGTGGCTGAAAGATGGCCGGCTTTCCGCGATTCTGACCCCGGCTTACTCGGCGTCGGGCACCGCCACGATGGCGCTCGTCTCCAGCCCGGAGAAGCTGGCCGAGGCCGCCCCGCTGATGCCGGCGATGGCCGTGAACGCGGCCTCAATCGCGGCGGACATTGCCCGCGAGCCATCCCCGGGCGCAAAGGTCGGACTGCTGCTGCGGTCGTGCGAGATGCGGGCGGTTGTCGAGTTGATGAAGCTGAAGCAGATTCTGCCCGACAGTCTGGTGCTCATCGGGATTGACTGCCCTGGCACTTACAAAGCGGCCGGGTTCCGGGACCGGCGCGGTTCGGATGCCGACTTCGACAACCGGCACGTACGCGACCAGTCCGGGTACGCGGACAACGTGAACTTCCGGACCGGCTGCCAGATGTGCGAGTTCCCGAAGCCGCTGGTCTATGACCTCGCCGTCGGCTTCATCGGCATGAATCCCGACGAGGAACTCTGGGTTGAGGTTGCCACTGACAAAGGCAAGGCGCTGCTTGAGGGCGTTCGACTCAAGGCAGAGGAAGAACCGGAGAAGCGGAAGAAAGCGCTGGAACGCCTGAGCGCCAGTCGCAAGGCGAAGACCGAAGAGCGCATCGCAGAACTGGACAAGGCGATGATGGGGCCGGAGAAACTCGTAAGCTACTTCGCCGACTGTCTCAACTGCCACAACTGCATGAAGGTCTGCCCGGTCTGCTACTGCCGGGAGTGCTTCTTCGATTCCGAGACATTCCAGCGCGACATCGGCGAGCACATCCGTGTCTCACTGCGCAAGGGGATGACGCGCATGCCGTCCGAGACGTTGCTCTTCCACTTGACGCGCATGAACCATATGATGATGTCGTGCGTGCAGTGCGGCATCTGCGAGGACTCCTGCCCGGCGAGTATCGGGCTGGCCGTGCTGTTCAAGAAGGTATCGCAGAACGCTCAGAAGGAGTTCGAGTACCTGTCCGGCCGCAGCATTGAGGAGCCGCTGCCGCTCGCGACGTTCCGCGAGTCGGAATTCCTCAAGGTGGGAGAAGAGTAGCGTTGGCTGAAGCTCAAGAACTGCTGGTCAACGACCTCGACATCGAGTTCAAGCACCGGCTGGCTGAGAAGTACGGCGACACCGGGTTCATGCACTGCCTGTCGTGCGGTTCGTGCTCGGCCTCCTGCCCGGTTCGGAAGCTCGAAGAGAAGTACAACCCGCGCCGGATTATCCGGATGGCGATTCTGGGCCTGAAGGACGAGGTGTACAAGTCCGAGTTCGTGTGGATGTGCTCGTACCATACGACCTGCCTGAACCGCTGTCCCCAGAAGGTGAACATCGGCGAGGTGGCAGACGCGGTGTCGCGGCTGGCCGAGGAGGCCCGGGCGCAACCCGTCGGCAAGAAGGACAGGATTCGGCAGATGGACATGGATAAGCAGTTCAAGAAGCAGGTGAGCAAGATGGCCGAGAGCGTCACTGCCTGTTTCGTTTGCGGTTCCTGCACCGCAGTCTGTCCGGAGGCGCTGTTCGACCCAGCAAAGGATGCGCGGAAGTTCATCCGCAAGGTGAACCTCGGTCTGCGTGAAGAGGCCCTGGCCGACGAATTCAAAGACACCTGCGCAACTCACTACCGCTGCATCTCCCGCTGCCCGCAGGGAGTGCAGATAAGCAAGATAATGAACGCAATCAAGCAGTGTGCTCTCGAAGATGGCTATTCCTATCCAGCACCACTCGCCGCACTGGAGAAAGCAGATCAGTCGAAGTCAGATGGCAGAAGCTAGAACACAGAAGCTAGAGCAGCGGATTCCAGCCACGCTGAAGCCCGGGAGTCTGGGCGAGAGGCTGCTGATACTCGCTACAGGTTGCATCAAGCTGACCGACCACATGGCGCGGACGCAGTCGGCGCGGCACATCGGTGGGCAGGTCATGCGTTCGGCCACGTCAGCCGGTGCCAACTACCAGGAAGCCCGGGGAGCTGAGAGTCGGGCTGACTTCGTCCACAAGCTCCAGGTCGTCCTTAAGGAACTGCGCGAGACCCAGTACTGGTTGATGCTGTTAGAATGCGCAAGCCTGGCACCGGCCAGTGCTCTCAGGCCGCTGCTTGGCGAGGTCGATGAACTCATCCGTATGGTGGTGAAGTCAATACTGACCGCCAAGTCCAATGCGGCGAGGGGTGACTAGTCCCGTCATGGCTCTAGCTTCTGCAATCTCGCATCTAGCTTCTGACTTCGCCCGGTTTGACTACATAAGGACGCTGTCATGAGCGAGCGCAAGGTCGGCTCTGTCCTCGTCATTGGTGGCGGAATCGGCGGGGTACAGGCTGCTCTCGACCTGGCCGACTCGGGCTACAAGGTCTACCTGGCTGAGCGGTCGGCGGCCATCGGTGGCATCATGGCCATGCTCGACAAGACGTTCCCGACCAACGACTGCTCGATGTGCATCCTGTCGCCCAAGCTCGTGGCTGCAGGTCGGCACAAAGACATCGAACTCCTGACCCTGACCGAGGTGATGAGTGTCGAGGGTGAGCCGGGCAACTTCAAGGTGAAGCTCAAGCGTTCCGCACGGTCCGTGGACCTGACGAAGTGCACCGGCTGCGGCGATTGCCTGACCAAATGTCCGGTCCGCGACCTGCCCGACGAGTTTGAGGGCGGCCTCTCGAAGCGCCGGGCCATCTACCGGCTGTATGCGCAGGCGGTCCCGAATGCGCCGGCGATAGACCGCGAGCATTGCCTCAAGTTCACCAAGGACAAGTGTGGCGCGTGCCAGAAGGCGTGCAAAGCCGGCGCGATAGACTACACGCAGCAGGACGAGGAAGTCACAGTCGAGGTCGGCTCCATTGTCGTGGCTGCCGGCTCAAAGATCGCGCCCACCGTGCTGCGGCCTGAGTACGGGCATGGCCGGTATCCGAATGTGGTCACCAGCCTTGAGTTCGAGCGGATTCTCGCACCGTCCGGGCCCTTTTCCGGGCACGTGAAGCGGCCGTCGGACGGCAAGGCACCGAGTCGCATCGCCTGGCTCCAGTGCATCGGCTCGCGCGACGACTCGGTCGAGCGCGGCTACTGCTCGGCGATGTGCTGCATGTACGCGGTGAAAGAGGCCGTCATCACCCGCGAACATGCCCGGGACGTTGAGCCGACCATCTTCTACATGGACATGCGCTCCTACGGCAAGGATTTCGACAGGTACGTCGAGCGGGCCGAGCAGCAGTACGGCGTGAGGCTTGTCCGGGCGCGGGTGCCTGAGGTCCGCGAGGACCCGGCGACGAGGAATCTCATCGTGCGCTATGCAAGCGAGGACGGCCAGCGCTCGCAGGAATTCGACATGGTCGTGCTGTCGTGTGGATTCGTGCCGCCACCCGAACTGGTCGAACTCGGCAGGCGGCTTGATTTCGAGCTCGACCGGTTCGGATTCGCGCTGACCGGTGCCTGGCAGCCGACCGCAACCAGCCGTCGCGGGATGAACGTGGCCGGCAGTTTCGCACAGCCGATGGCTATCCCCGAGACCGTGACCGGCGCCTCCGCCGCGGCCGCATCGGCCCAGACAATCCTGGCCGACCAGCGTGGCGAACTGGTCAAGGTAGTCACGCCGCGGGCCGAGCTGGACCTGGCGGGCGCGGCGCCGAGAATCGGCGTGTTTGTCTGCAACTGCGGCGTGAACATCGGCAGCGTCGTGCGAGTGCCCGAGGTCGTCGAGTTCGCGCGGGCATTGCCGGACGTGGCCCATGCCGAGGAGAACCTGTATTCTTGCTCCGGGGACACCCAAGAGAAAATCAAGGAACGGATTCTCGAGCACAAGCTGAACCGGGTTGTCGTGGCGTCCTGCACGCCGCGGACTCACGAACCTCTGTTCCAGCAGACGCTCGCCGAAGCCGGCTTGAATCCGCACCTGTTTGAGATGGCGAACATCCGCGAGCACTGCAGTTGGACCCACCGAGAGCACCCGGATGAGGCCACTGCCAAGGCAAAGAGTCTGGTTGAGATGGCGGTGGCCAAAGCGCGACTCCTGGAGCCGCTGCGGGCCGTGACCTTGCCGGTGATCCAGAAGGCGCTGGTGGTCGGTGGCGGCATCGCCGGCATGACCGCAGCCCTGGCGCTGGCCGGCGAGGGGTTCGATACGTTCCTCGTTGAGCGGGAGAAGGAACTCGGCGGCAATGCACGCACCATCGTCAAGACGGTGGAGGGTGACGACGTGCGGAAGCGAGTTGCCGAACTGGTGGAGCGGGTGCAGGGGCACCCGCGCATCAAGGTACTTATTGGAGCCGAAATCAGGGCCATTGACGGATTCGTCGGGAGCTACCGCACGACGGTCAGGCTGTCCGGCTCGTCAGACATGACCGACCGGTCGGACATCCGGCTGGAACACGGCGTGGTCGTGGTGGCAACCGGCGCGCAGTACCGGACTCCGACCGAGTACTGCTACGGCCAGGGCCCGCGCGTTGTCAGCCAGAAGGAATTCGAGGAGATGCTGCAACGGTCACAGGGACCGGCACTTCATCCCTCTGTCCCTTCATCCCTATCTCCCTCTTCGCTCCGCTCCGTCGTCATGATTCAGTGCGTCGGCTCCCGCGACGAGACCCGGCCCTTCTGCTCGCGCATCTGTTGCGCCGAGGCGGTGAAGAACGCTCTGGCGGTCAAGGAACTGAACCCGGACGCCGATATCTACGTGCTGTACCGCGACATCCGGACCTACGGCATGCGCGAGGAATACTACCGCAAGGCACGGCAGGCCGGCGTCGTCTTCATCCGCTACACGCCCGAGTCGCGCCCGGTCGTGTCCATTCCCTCGCCCTCGAAGGGAGAAGGGCAGGGTGAACGTCCGGCCGTGACCGTCACTGACCCTATCCTCGGCCAGACCTTTGAACTTACGCCCGACCTGCTGGTGCTTTCGTCCGGCATAGTGCCGCAGACCGGTTCCGTGGAACTGGCGAAGATGCTTAAGGTCCCGCTCAACGCCGATGGCTTCTTCCTTGAGGCCCACATGAAGCTCCGGCCGGTGGACTTCGCGACCGAAGGCGTGTTCATGGCGGGGCTGTGTCACTTTCCGAAGTTCATTGATGAGGCCACGGCTCAGGCTGAGGCGGCGGCCGGGCGGGCGGCCACCGTGCTTGCCAAGTCCACGTACGAGGCCGAGGCCGCGGTCGTCCGCGTGAATGAGGAACTCTGTTCAGGCTGCGGCATCTGCGTGTCGGTCTGTGCGTACGGCGCGCCCGGCCTGGTGGAGAAGGATGGCAAGACTCTGTCGCGGGTGAACGAGGCGCTGTGCAAAGGATGCGGCAACTGCGCTGCGGCCTGTCCGTCCGGGGCGATGTCGCACCTCGGGTTCAGGGTCCAGCAGACCAGAGCAATGCTGCAGGCCGCACTCAAGGGGGTCTGACGTGCCTGTCCGGCCTGACTACGAGCCGAAGATTATCGGATTCCTGTGCAACTGGTGCACTTATGCAGGCGCGGATTTGGCCGGCACTTCGCGTCTGCAGTACCCGCCGAACATGCGGGCGATTCGCGTGATGTGTTCGGGCTCGGTGGACCCAACGCTTGTGCTGGAGGCGTTCCGAGACGGCGCCGACGCAGTCTTCATCGGCGGCTGTCACCCCGGGGATTGCCACTATCAGAATGGTAACTACAAGACTCTGAAGCGAGTGTTGCTGCTGAAGGGGCTGATGCGGCAACTCGGCATCGAGGAGGAGCGGCTGAGGTTGGAGTGGATATCTGCGGCCGAGGGCGCGAAGTTCGCCCAGGTCATGCACGACTACACCGAGCAGATAAAAGCCCTGGGGCCGCTGGGCCTGTCGGGTCCGCGCAGCTCTGCGAATCGGGAATGACAGGCGCGGGATAGGGAATGGTGAATTGGGAATAGTGAATAGTGAAAATCGGGCAGGGAGGCCGGACATCACGGAGAGGACGTCCCGGCTCGCGGTCCGAGTCGCCAAACTGGGTCGGGTGCTGAATAGCCGGGATTTGACCACGCGCGTGATGGTGAGGCAGTTGCTTCGTGCCGGGACGTCAATCGGCGCGAACATGCAGGAGGCACAGGCGGGCCACAGTCGTGCGGACTTCGCCAACAAGTGCTCCATCGCCTGCAAAGAGGCGCGAGAGACCCACTACTGGCTGCGGCTCCTGGCTGCCACCGATGCGGCACCGCAAGTGCAACTCGCCGACCTGATGACCGAGTGCGACGAGCTTATCGCGGTGCTCACCGCCATCGTCAAGAAGGTCAAACAACCTCCGAAGTAGTCAGCTTCTCCTTTTCATAATTCACCATTCACCACTCACTATTCTCCTGTTTGGCTTCCTCTTTTCACTATTCACTATTCACAACTCACTATTCTCCCGTTCGGCTTCCTTTTTTCACTATTCACCATTCACAACTCACTATTGTCCCGCCGTTTCCTCTTTTCACTATTCACTATTCACAACTCACAATTCTCGCGCTGCCTTGACTTCGGTGCGCTAGTGGCTAACCTCTATGTACAAGGCAGCAGACCGTCACACCGATCGCCCTCGGCACCGGCGCTGATTCGCGACCGCTAACTCCGGAGGTCCGTCATGTCCAAGTTCGATGAGATCCGCCAGGCCTACGTGGACGCGCGAAAGGGCTTCTTTGCCCAGCGCGACGGGAGCGCGGCGTTTGCCCTCAGCTTGATTGAGGGCATGGAGCGCTATCTTGAGTGCCCGCCGTACCAGATCCATTTCCTGACTCATACACACCAGGCGACCTCGGCCGCAGCGCACGATGCCAAAGGCGCAGTCATGTACGGCACCGACGGTCTTTGGCATTTCAACGTCGGCATGGAGTTGATTGACAACCAGGAAGGCTTTCACAAGAACGCCGCAAGACAGACCCTCGCGTTTGAACTGCTGGTAAAGCCGGACGGCACGGGGTTCAGCGTGGGATTCAAGGGCTGGACAGACCGCTTCGCCCTCCCCGCGACCGGCGACTCACCCGAGCGGACGCGGTTCTACGACTTCTGGTTCAAGCACATCATTGACAGCTACCTGCAGCACGGGCACCGGTTCTTTGAGGACATGGCCGATTCCGACCGCGCAGTCAGCGCCTAGAACTGGTCGACGGTAGTCCAGAAGAAGCCGGGGCCGAAGGCCTGCCGGACCGAGACGCGGGCGAGCGGTTTTGCCATCAGGGCGTGATAGGTGTGATGGCGGAAGCGGAACCCCCGCTCGCGGTAGATTCCCGCCAGGACCGGGTCGCGCACGTAGCAGTCAACCAGCCCCTTGCAGCCGGTGGCAATGATACGGTCGAGCAGGCGTTCGAAGGCGGCGCGGTCGCGGGCAAAGAACTCCAGTATCCAGCGGCCGAAACTGTCGGGCTGGGTGACCGCGTAGCCGTCGCGGTCCACGAACACATCGGCCCGGCGCTGCTTCCACTGGCGCAGCCGGGCGTTAAGCCAGCCCGGTTCCCGCACGGCCATGCCCGTCCGGCCGGAGGTAAGTTCCGCGAATAGCGCTTCGGCGCGGGCAAGGTCGGCGGCGGTCGTGCGGTTCTGCCTCTGGTGTTTCCGGCCCGGGTCGAAGATGCGCTCGGCGCGGGGCGAAGCGCGGCCGATGACCTTCAGGTCCTCGTAGCCAATCCGGCGGTAGAGCGGGTAGGCGACCCAGTTCTTGCTCGTGAACAGGAATGAGAAGCGGCGCCCGGCCCGCGCCGCCCGGTCGTGAGCGAACTCCAGCAACTCGCGCGCGAGTCCGCGGCGGGCAAAAGCCGGGTGCGTCGCGACATGGTGGAGCCCAAGTGCGGTCTCGACGCGGCCGGCGCGCGTCCGCACCGGCAGGTCCATCACACCGACGAACGCGGCGAGCGTCCGCCCGGAGTAGATTCCGAACCCGAACTCGCCCCTCCGGCGCGCGTCCCAGCGTTGAATCTCGGCCGCGTGCTCGGGCTGGGCGATCTCATTGAAGCACGCCTCCGCCAGCTCGAAGAAGTCGTGTGGGTCTCTCAGTTCATTGAAAGGGACGATTCGCATCGGGTAGAGGATACGCGCGCAGCCGTATCCTTGTCAACCGCGGCGAAGCCGCGCCGCGCCCAATCCGTTTACAGACCCCGGATTCTCCGGGCCTTGCTGGCTATTGAGGTCTGTTTGTGACCTGGAGCTTCCCGGCTCGGGGTTCCGGGCAATCCGGTTCAGTTCTTGTCGGCTATCTGCTCGAGCCTGGACACGAGCGCCGGCAGGTCAGCCGTTACCACGTCCCAGATGATGTCGAAGTCAACGTAGAAATAGTCGTGGACGACCTTATGACGGATGCCGACGATATTCCGCCAGGGTATGTCGGGGTGGGCTTGCTGAAGCGCCGGCGAAACACGCCGGGCTGCCTCGCCGATATTCTGCACCAGATGGGCCAGCGCCAGGCGAAGTGCGACATCGGCATCGTAGTCGGCGCGGGTCTTGCCCGCAACCAGTTGCCGCGCCTGATGCGCCATGTCCAGCATGTGCCCGACATAGACCGAGTCATCCTTCGGCATACTGCACCTCGGCCGCAGCCAGCACCCCATCCCGAATCCGGTGGTTCAAGTACTTCTCGCTCACAAGGTCAACCCGGCGGCCAAACAGCCGCGCCAGCTCGTCCTCGATGTCAATGATGCGCAGGCCGATGATCTGTCCGGGCTCAAATGCGACCAGCACGTCGACATCGCTGTCCGGCCGGAAGTTATCCCCGAGCACCGACCCGAACAGCGACAGCTTGCGGATGTGATACTTACGGCAGAACTCGGCAATCCGCTGCCGGTCAACCGTGATTCGTGGACTCACGAACCTAGTCTATTCTCACTGTCCGCCCACGTCAAGCGAACCCTCCCGCCAACCGGCACCCGGAAACGAGATAACCGCCAAGGCCGCCAAGAGCGCCAGGATGCGAAGGGGTAAGTGGAAACGGCAAAGTGGAAATCAAGACGCCAAGTGACCTTTCTGCTACTGCCAACTGCAAACTGGGAACTGGAAACTCGCGCCCGCAGGGCGCGGCTAACTGCTCTCTGCTAACTGACTAACTCGGCCGCCGTGAGCCGAACATCGGGGAGACGACCGCGCGTCGGCCCGGCAGGGCTTAGTATCGTGCCCCTCTTCTTCCCGATCCGCTGAGGAGGGCTCGTGGGAAGCGATTGTAGGGTCATTAGGCCTTCAACCCGTGAAACGTTTCCGGTCACTGCTGAGGTAGCGCGCTTTGAGATACGGAATGCCCAGTTTGGTGCAGAGCTGTTGCTTGACGGGTTCTTCCTCGTAGAAGAGCTCGAGGCGCTCGGCGACAGCGAGTCGGTAGAGGTGCTGGACAAAAGGGAGCTTCTCGTGTCCCTCATAGCCGGCCACGATGTCCGCCGGGTTGACCCGCGGCAAATGCTCGAGTCGGACCGAGAGGTCGATGAGCTCCACAGCAGGCGTTTTGTGCTCTTGCAGGACCCGGTCGTACACAAGCTCAAGTTCCTCGCAGCCAGCCGAGCGTGAAATGCGTTTGATGATGATGTGACACAGCCAGGCCGCATACGCGTACAGCAACTGACTGGCTTTCTCTTTGAGTATGTCGGCGGGGAGCTCCCGCGGAGGGCGATGGTCCCCTCTTGCCTTTCGCATCTCGGCAGTCCGCCATATAGCTTCTCGGATGCTCTGTTCGAAGACCCCGACGAGTGCATCGTGCCCCACCCGTGCGCTCTCTAGGTAAAAAGCCATCGCGCGAAGCCCTATCCCGCAGCATGCTGTGATGATGCGGACCTTCTCTGCGGCGGGTAGTGAACCTGAGAGATTCCGGGCAATCTGGCCCAGCGCGTCGAGCGTCTTCGTAGCCTTGTTTGCGTCAAGCACTTCCTTCGGTATCCGTCCGTTAGCTTCGGCTTCCTCCAACACGGCCGGGTCGTCTTGAGTCTCGTCCAAGCTCATCATGTGGTCGTCTCTTGACTGCTCCACCGTCTTGGCCGTCAAGGCAGGCGGCGGGAGTGTACCACCACCTGCTTCAAGGAAGTGCGTTTCGTCGGTCAGCGTACACCATGGACATCGCGCGTAGACGAGTTCGGCGTTTCGCAGCAACTCCTCTTTCACTATAGGGTCCCTCGACAGGTAGCTGAGGAACATCACGACATGGGTGTACTCCTCGCGGTATATCTCAGCGCACATCTTGCGCACTAGCTCGCGGATGGCCGGCCCCTGCACCGGGTCGCCCAGCCTATCTCGCATATATCTTGCCACGAAGTAGTACCTGATGTAGGGGTATCTAAACGCGTAGCCTTCATCGGTCTGGGTGAGCAGCTCCGCCCTGTCGGTCATGTCCTCGATCAGCCTGTCGACGCGGACCGCTGCTAGATGCTCGTCTCTGAAGGCGTGGCCGAATTCCTCGACCTCCGACTCCGGGAGCGCGGCCCTTTGCTCAGTGTGCAGCTTGAAGGCGAGATCCGCCAGGACCGCATATTTAGTCTCCGGAGTTGCCTTGAGGCTGGACTTCAGCATCCGGTCGTGTATTAGGTACTCGTAGAAGTAGCCGTAAGTTCCCATCTCCTCTTTGAATGCAACGTTTGATTCCATAGTCTGAAGGATGGCCAGCACAAAGAAGGGATAGACGGGCATTAAGTTCTTTCGTACTAGCACACTGATGACCCTGCCTGCTTTCTCGGACTGGTAGGCGAGTTCCTGAGAGGTAATGGTCGTTTCCTGTCCAAGACTAACCCACTTGCGTATCAGACGCTCGCGCAGCAGGTGTCCCATTTCCATGAGCATGCAATACTTGAACGCGGTCAGCAGACCGGGGTCCGGGCTACCTTCCGTAAGCTGCTCGAAGAACAGCGGCTGCTCGGCCAGCACAAGCGTCGCGGAGCAAGAGTCGTCCAACCACGCGAGCAGTTCGTGACGTCCCTTCGCGTTCATTCGCGTATAGTCGAAGTCGTCAATGATAACGGCTCGTTTCTCACGGTCGAGTTGACGGTAGAGATCGAGAGTGTCGGAAGAGTACTGCTTGGAGTACGCTGACTCCAGTCTGCGCAGCTGCTGCTCGCGGGAGCCGGCCCGGACCTCGCTACCGCGCAGGAGGACGGGGTATCGGCCGGCCTGGAGGCATAGACGGTATGCCATCTTGGCTAGCGTTGTCTTGCCGCTGTAGGGCGGTCCCAGCACAGCGAAGCGTCCACCCATTGCGATCTCGTCCGCGAGGGTGCTCCCGTCTATCCGGCCCATAGTAGCACCGGTTTCCGTCGCCACTTCACCTATCAGGACCCGTGTCAATTGCTGGGGTATGTAGATATCGTCGAGGTTGAGCAGCCCCTTTATCGGGTGAGTGTACTGAGCATCGGGCTCCTTCAGGTACTTGTCCCAGTCCGGGGATAGCGCGATCGATCGATGCCGCTCGACAACAGCGAAACTCGTCGGGGACGGCGGATTCCACCTCATCTTCTCCCTGAAGTTCTCTCCGTCCCAGAAGAAGGTTACGCTGACCCAGTGCTGGTTGTCGAGGTTGAGTTCGATGACGTTCGCGGAGCTGGAGCCCACGTTGTCCGGGTCGTAGAACACCCCGCCTTCTACGTACTCCTGGGCACCCCCCTCGGCCGTGATCCTGAGCTCCTGCGCGGGTTCGTGTTCGTGTCCGGTCAGCACGAGATGAGAGCGCTTGGACACGTACTTCCGCAAGGTTCTGCCGTGGTTTGGCTGAAGCCAGTTGTACGGATGGTGTAAGAGGGATACCTCCAAGTCGCCGCCGGACTCAGGCGGACCTTCATCGGTGTCTGGGAACAGCAACTCGCCCGGCTTCTCCCGCAGTCGCGACATCCACGCGGTGTTGAAAAGGTGAAACCGCACCCGGCGGCGTCCGAGCACTATGTCTTTGTGGGTGTGGAGTATGCGGGGACCTAAGTTGCCAGTGCCGTCACTGATGGTATCTTGGAACTCGAAGTACTCTTCTTGTACGGCAGTGCAAATGGCAATGCTTTCGGTGTCGACCTTGCTGTCAGGATGGCTGAGCAGGTGTTCGAGCATCACTTTCCGTGGGCTGCTGTCCCTCTGGAAGTTGCAGTCGTGATTGCCAGGAATGCAGATGACATGCACCAACCTACCATGGCAGACGCTATGAAGCTGCTCCTTCAGTTCCTGGAGCAGCTCGACGGCGCTCCAATACTCAGCCTGCGTCCCGGTACTGGCAATGTCCCCGGTTACAGCCACCACGATACCTTCGACCTGAGGCAGGAACTCGTTCAGGAGGGACGGCACCCGTTTCATGCGTTCAGTGAGAACACCCCCTGCAATCTCAGGTGTGGTGTGGATGTCGCTTAGGTGCAGGATAACCAAGCTCACGTGGTCCTCCTTCTCAGCAGTAGTCCAGACACTGCTGGCTACCCCTCCAATATGGGGATTTCGCGGCCATCTTGCATATCTCCGACAAGGCCGAGGGTTCGGATTCCATTGATGGAATTTTAGGTGCAGCGGGCCCGGATGTCAAGGCGGCGGGGTGTGGCTCAGGAGTTCGTCACAGCGGCGCGAGTGGCGGCTGCGGAGGCAGTTAGCGAAGCGGCGCTGGACATAGCGCGCGAAACGGCTGGCATCGCGGTTCCGAATGCAGTCAGGGAAGCGGTCTCGGATGCGGCTTCGGCAGTGGCTTCGGCGGCGGTGGTCGTGGCGATCATCGGGGTTTCGGGCGAATCCGCGCCCATCAAGGCCGCGACCACAGCCGTCGAATCGGTGTTGGCTACAGTCGCGGCGACGGTGTCCATCACGGCATTGAGCGCTTGCCAGACCACAGTCGCGGGCACAGCCGCCGCCACGGTCGCCGAATCCGAATCGGGGATGACCCCCTCCATGGCCTCTCGACTGTCTACTCTGCCGCCTATTGCCCTGTCCACTGGACAGCCCAGTGGACAGATTTCGCCGTGCAATTGATGGGAAAACCAGTCACCGATGACGGAAAACCCATCATTTTCGCCAAGGTTGCGGTTAGCTTCCGTGCCACACAGTGTCCATCGTGAAGCATAACGTTCGTATAGTCAGCCAGATAGGCGAATGTCGCGTCCGCTGCGCTTGACGGCACGTGTATTGCAGATACACTCGTTGGCCATGCCAGAGAAGAACGTCGCACTGATTTCAAATCCCTTCAAGTACAAGGGCTCGCTCGACCCAAAGGCTGACAGTTTGGTTTTCATTCCGAGGAAGAAGCCGCTCGACGGGATTCTGCGACGGACCAGGCAGGGCGAGTGGACTATCGTGATAGGCGGCAAGAAGGTCGGAAAGAGCTCACTTGTGAACGAGTTGATTGCACGGGGACAGGACGAACTCGCGGACCATGTGTTCCTGCTGGCGAAGATGAAGGACATTGACTTCTCGGACGCTAGGGCGTTATACCGCGAAGTCGCGGATAAGTTCTGCACCCAGGTTCAGCGGTCCAAACCCAGGTTCAAGTACGCCCTGGGAACGGTCAACACGCCGGCGGAGTTCAAGGACCTGCTGTTTAGGTTGGGGCGCGAGTACAAGGACAAAAGCGGTGTCGTGCTGGTGCTGGACGGCATTGAGGCTGTGCCTGAGGACATGCTCAAGCAGTTCCTGCAGACCCTTGGCGTTGCGCACAGCGCCAGGTCTGCGACACCGGAATACGGCAAGTTCCGCGTCGTCGCCACCGGAGCCGTGCATCCGATTGACATCGCTGACCCCAGTAAGGGCCCGTTTTCTGAGGTCGCGCAGGTAGTGATTCTGCATGAGTTCGAGAGGGAAGAGATTGAGCAAATGGTAAGAGGCGCCCTTGATGCGTCCGAGGTCGACTACGAGGAAGAAGTTCCGCTCTTCGTGGTGCGAGAGGTAGGTGGCACCGCCTACCTGGCCCAGAAGATCTGCTTCGATGTCATTGAGGCTGCGGTTGCGCGTGGAGAAGAGCCACGGTTGACCGTCAAGAACACCGCCGCGGCCGCGGACCGGATAGTCCATGAGGGAGAAGCGAATCTGCTGTGGATAGCCCGCCAGATGAAGGGCGACGCCGACCTTCTTGACAAGACCTTGCAGGTCCTTGATGAGTATCGGGTAGAGGGCATTTCGGTTGAGCCGGTCCTCAGAAAGCTGGAAGCACTCGGAGTGGTGAAGAGGGAGGGTGATTCAGCCGCTATCCGCAATTGGATCTACGAACGCTTCTTCCGGAGTCGTTTGACTCCGGAGCGAGTTGCCGACCTCTATCTCGACATCGGGAAGCCCGAAAACGCGCGGGTGTTCTACCAGAAAGCCCTGGAAGGCCATCGCAGAACTGAACAGGCACTCCGCGCAATTGCCGAGGCCTCGCGCGACCTCTCGGGAGAACTGGACCAGCGCCGTCTTTTCCGAATCGTGCTGGACAAGATCAAGGAAATCGGTGATGTTCGAGTCTGCTCGATTATGCTGGTCAAGGAAGGGAAGCTCGAACCCGTCGCTCATGAAGGCTACGACAAAGAGCACCTGGAGAAGCTTTCCTTGACGCTGGGTGAGGGCGTATCGGGATGGGTTGCCAAGAACCGCCGCAGGCGGATAGTGCGCGACGTCTTGGATAAAGTTGATTGTCCCGAGTTCAAGTATCCGGAGATGGCCGAGAAGGCGGGTGTTCGCACCCTTGCCTGCATCCCGCTGAGTTTCAAGGACGAAGTCTTGGGCGTACTTAACGCGTACTTCCCGGGGCCAATAGAAATCCCCGCCCCTGACGTCGTCAGGCTGGAAACTCTTGCCGGACATATCGCGGTCGCAATCAAGACCGTTCAGTCGTACGAGGTTTCGGAGAAGATACTCTCCGAAGACTCTTTCGAGAAAGTACTGTCGCTGATTGGCGAGGAAGCGCTGAACATCGTCGGCAGGGGCATGAGGCATTGCTTCATGCTGCTCTACGACGGCCTTCGAAACAGGCTTGTTATCAGAGCCGAAAGGGGCGTTGATGTGGGCAAGTCCTATGCGGGCTACGCCATTCCAGTTGCCGGTGTCAACGGCAGGAGCATCGCGGCAAAGGCAGCACGGGAAGGACGGCCTATCCTGGTAAAGGACACGAGGAGTGGGACCGGGGCCGAGGACTATCTGGAGGTGGCCCCGCACCTGCACTCGGCGGTCGCAGTCCCAATGATGTTCAAGGGCAAGGCCATCGGCGTCATTGAGATCGAGAGCACTGAGACCGACGCGTTCGCGGAAGAAGACGTGAAGCTTCTGCAAGTGCTCGCGGCCCACGCCGTGGTCGCGTGCAAGACGAAGCACGAAGCATTGATGCATGAGCGACAACTAAACGCGCTGCGCCACGTCAACGAACGGATCGTCGGCGGCATGGACATTGACAGCGTGCTGGAGGCAGTAGCCCAGGGTGCTGAATCGGTGATCGGCGGCAGTGACCAGCGAGTGTTCTACATCATGCTGTTGGACCAGGAACGAGACGCGCTGACAATCAGGTTCGCCACTGGCCAAGAGGGCCTTTGCCGGAGCTATGTCGGCAAGTCGTTCACCCGAGCTGACAAGTGCATCGGCTGGCGTGTCATCCAAGAGAACCGCTGTGAGGTACATCCAGACGTGAAGTGCTATGGTTCTTTGGCTGCGGACCTTGATTACGGGATGATCCATCCGGACGTGAAAACAAACATCTCAGCCCCGATATTTTTCCAGCAGAAGCCACTTGGAGTCATTGGGGTCGAGAGTTTCAATGACGTCGACTTTTTCGAGTACGACATGGGTCTGCTCAAGGCACTTGCTGACTCTGTCGGCGCGGCCATTGAGATGGCCAGGCTCAGGAGGGAAAGCATCGAACGTCAGCGGCGGCTGGCGCGCGCCGTTCTCTATGAGCAGATCAGCCTGCCAATCCACAGCATCCTGGGCAGCTGTGCGCAACTCGGAACTGACCTCTATCATCTCCGGAGTCGTCTGAGTTCTCTTCCCGACTGGCGCCAAATCGAGACCCGGTGGCACGAGGTTGAGCAGGAAGTGAAGAAGGTGGATACAGCCACAAAGTCGCTGAGGCAGCCATGGCGGCAGCCGAAGCTTGGCCCGACCGACCTGAATGAGGTACTTCGCAAGGCCGTCGTCGAGATGGCTGAGAAGGCAAAAGCAAGGGGAGTCGAGCTCGAGCAGTCTCTCTTGGACCGGCCCCTTGTCTGCAATCTAGACATGGACAGAATGGTCCTTGCGCTGGCGAACGTCATCAGGAACTCAATTGAGGCCGATGCTTCAAAGGTCCTTGTGCGGTCCAGGCAGGAGGATGGGTGGGCGGTTGCCGAGATCGAGGACGATGGACCCGGCATCGCCCGGGAGATGCTTGACAAGCTGAATGCCGGATACGAGGTCACGTCAACCAAACCCGGGGGACAAGGTTTTGGCTTGGCGGGTGTGCGCGACGTGGTGGAGACCATCCACGCCGGCCAGATCCGGCTTTCTAGCGAGCCGGGCAAAGGAACGACGGTGGTATTGCACATTCGTCTGACGGAACCTACTCGGCTGGAAGGAAGTGGAAATTGAGCGGCCGGAAACGCATCCTCGTGGTCAACGACAACAAAACGTTCCTACCGCGGCTCGGGGAGCAACTTGAGGCTTGGGGATACAGTGTTGCGCTGGCCAGTTCTGGAGAGCAAGGAGTGGAAATGGCACGAGGAGAGCGCTTCGACCTCATCCTTCTGGACTACACGTTAGACCGACGAGGTCATCTGACTGCGGCCGATTTTGCGCCCGGTCTATTCAGAGCATATCCCGGGGCTCCAGTGGTCATAACCTCGGCTCTCCTCCCGGAAGGGGCTCGGCCCGTTCCAGGTCCGGATGGTGCTCCCCTCCCGGTCGTCGAGTTCGGTGCGCTGCACGAAGACTGGGTCAGGTTCAAGGCTGCGATCGCTCAGCACATCCGCACAGGGGACCGTGTCGCACAAGGCGCGAAGGGCCAATCACGTGATAGCGGCGAGGATGGCAACAGTGGGCAACGTACACGATAGCACGGGCGCTGGGTTCTTGTCTGCACGGCAGTCAGCGGGGTGCGCCAAGTCCAGGGGCCCAAGAAGGAAGGCTAGGACATAGCGAAGGGATACAGTTGGTAACAGATAAGGAGAGAACAATGAAACAGGCGGCGCGAGTCCTAGTAGTGAATGACTCACTGAAATGGCTGGAATCAATCCGCGAGGTGCTCCAGCGGGCCGGGTTCGATGTCATCGGTTTGACGAATGGACACGATGCGCTTGCTGAGTGCGAGGCCGGCAAGCCGGCGGCCATCGTGCTTGACTACCACTTGGGCAATGGCGTCACGGCCGCCGACTTCATCCGGAAGTTCGAGAAGCTGTGCCCTGGTGTGCCGATTGGCATCGTCTCAGCCACGGATGTGACACTCGACCCAAAGCAGTTGGGCGTGAGGTTCTTCGTCCCCCTAGATACCCCTGCTCCGGGTGAAGCACCGCACTGGGAGTCAGATCTCACGGCCAGAGTGCGCGAGTGCACCACCTGCTGACGGAGGACAATGGCGACGAGAATCCTGCTAGTTGACGACCAGGCAGCACATCGCCAGATGGTCCGTGACGCGCTACAGGGCACTGGGGACTATGAGTTCCGCGAAGCTGCGTCCGGGGCCGAGGCAATCCGTCTTGCCCGGCAGGAGGAACCCGACTTGGTGCTCCTAGACTGGAAGCTCCCTGACATCGACGGGATTGACGTCATACACCGTCTCAGGGTACTCTTCCCGTACCTGGTCATCATAATGATAACGGGATATGAGGAGCCCGGACTCATCGGCCGCGCACTGAAGGAAGGCGCGTATGACTTCGTGGCCAAGTCGGTCGATTTCCACGAGATGTTGCCACTGCGAGTTGAACGCGCTGTCGTGGCCATAAGGGAACGTTCTCACTATCGGCGCGAGGCCGCGGCGAAGTACCATCCGGACGGTATAGTCGGCGGAAG
>Ga0315280_10005262_pt1 | contig 18559 bp, 13 predicted proteins | sample YL17G06_40_MG_FD_203697 | JGI IMG/M metagenome (GOLD analysis project Ga0315280, IMG submission 203697) | Sediment microbial communities from Yellowstone Lake, YNP, Wyoming, USA - YL17G06_40 | ecosystem: Environmental > Aquatic > Freshwater > Lake > Sediment | place: USA: Wyoming | collected... | reverse complement strand
GGCGGGTGACTACCGCGACCCCCTCTTATACTCCGGGCTGGCCGCGCGCCTGGCCGAGCTGGACGCCCGCTTTCTACGGGAGCGCAACCACCTCTTCTACCTGGCCACGCCGCCCGGGCTGTACCGGACGATCGTCGAGCAGCTAGGCTCCTCCGGCCTGGCCAGGCAGGGCAGGGATTGCTGCTCGGATGCGGCCCGCTTCATCGTCGAGAAACCCTTCGGGCGCGATCTGGCCAGCGCTATGGACCTGGATGAGGCGCTCGCCCGGGTGTTCGCGGAAAGCCAGATCTACCGCATCGATCACTACCTCGGCAAGGAGACCGTGCAGAACGTCCTGCTGTTCCGCTTCGCCAACTCGATTTTCGAGCCGATCTGGAACCGAAGCTACATCGACAGCGTCCAGATCAGCGTGGCCGAGTCGCTGGGGGTGGAGCACCGGGCGGGTTACTTCGAGCAGGCCGGCCTGCTGCGTGATATGTTCCAGAACCACCTGCTGCAGATGCTGGCCCTGGCGACCATGGAACCGCCCTGCTCCTTCGACGCGGACCGGGTGCGCGACGAGAAGGTCAAGCTGCTGCGCTCCATCCGCCCGCTGCAGGCCGGCTCGGACACGTGGGTGCGGGGGCAGTACGCCGCCGGCAGCGTGGAGGGGCAGCCGGTGCCCGGTTACCGGGAGGAGCCGGGGGTCGACCCGCGCTCGCGGGCGGAAACCTACGTGGCGGCCAAGCTGCTCATCGACAACTGGCGCTGGGAAGGGGTGCCCTTCTACCTGAGAGCCGGCAAACGCCTGGCCCGCAAGTCCAGCACGATCACGGTCCGCTTCAAGAGCGTTCCTCACTCGATGTTCCTGCCCCTCACCCCGCGGGACCTCAGCCCCAACACCCTGACCTTCCAGGTCCAGCCGGAGGAGGGCATCTCGCTGCAGATCCAGGCCAAGCACCCCGGGCCCAAGCTGTGCATGGACGAGCTGTCCATGAGGTTCCGCTACTCTGAGGTGCTCGAGGACGGGCTTCCGGACGCCTACGAGCGGCTGCTCCTGGACTGCCTGCTCGGCGACCAGACCCTGTTCATCCGCCACGACGACATGCAGGTCTCCTGGTCGCTGATCACCCCGCTGCTGGAGGCCTGGGAAGCGGCTGGGGACTCGTCCGAGGCGGCGGGCCCGCTGTACCCCTATCCGGCGGGCTCCTGGGGCCCCCAGGCCGCCGAGGAGCTGCTGGCCCGCGACGGCCGCTCCTGGGCCCTGCCCCCGGCCCTGCCGCGGAAATTCGTTCGCCTGTGACCGGCGGGCTGCGCATCTTTCCCGGGCCGCGGGTGCTGTTCGCCTGCGCCGCGGAGCTGCTTGTCGAGGCGGCGGTCCGGGCCGTCCGGGAGGCGGGGGTATTCACGCTCGTGCTGGCGGGAGGGAACACACCACGGGGCCTGTACGAGCTGCTGGCCGAGCCGCCCTGCGCCTCCCGCATCCCCTGGAGGCAGGTCCGGCTGTACTGGGGCGACGAGCGCTTCGTGCCGCAGCGGCACGAACAAAGCAACTACCGCCTGGCCGCGGAAACCCTGCTAGCCCGGGTGCCCGTTCCCGCGGATCAGGTGCACCCGATCCCCACCGCTGAGGCCACCCCGGAGCAAGCCGCCCTGGCCTACGAGGACACGCTGCGCGCGCTGGCCGCCGCACAGGGCCGATCCCCGCCGCGCTTCGACCTGGTGCTCCTGGGGCTCGGAGCCGACGGCCACACCGCTTCGCTGTTCCCCGGCGGCCCGGAGTGCGCGGAGCGGGAACGCTGGTGCGTGGCCTCCAGGGCTCCGGAGGGCACCGGGGTGCGCGAGCGTATCACGCTGACCCTGCCGGTGCTGAACGCTTCCAGGAGCGTGCTGTTCCTGGTGTCCGGGGCCGAGAAGAGGCCGATACTACAGAAGGTGCTTCACCCGGCCCCGGGCCAGGAGCGGCGCTATCCGGCCCAGCTCCTCCGGCCGGCCGGCGAGCTGCGGTGGCTCGCGGACTTCCCCCTCGACTGATGGAAATTCTAAACGAGGTGCGCCCTTTCCGCGCCCTGCACTACGATCCCGCGCGGGTTACCGACATCGGGCTGTGCCTGAGCCCCCCCTACGACGTCATCTCCCCCGAGAAACAGGAAGCCTGCTACCGGCTTCACCCCTACAATGTGATCCGGCTGATCTTGAACCGGGGCGAACCGGATGACGACGAGAGCCGCAACCGCTACACCCGGGCCCGAGACCTGCTGGCGGAGTGGCGGCGGGAGGGGATCCTCAAGCTCACCCAACGCCCTTCGTTCTGGGTCTACGAGCAGGAGTTCGACCTCCCGGAGATCGGGCGCAGGAAGCTCACGGGCTACATTGGCCTGGTCCGGCTGCAGGAATGCGAGCGCGGGCGGATCCTGCCGCACGAGAAGATCCTGACCCGCCCGCTGGAGGACCGGATCCGCCTCACGCAGCACACCGAGACGCAGTTCGAGTACATCTGGGGAATCTACCAGGACAAAGCCTACGTGATCGACAACGTCTTGGACGAGACGGAACGGGAGCAGCCGATCATCGATTTCCAGGAGAGCGAGACCGGCGTGCGCCACCGGATGTGGCGGCTGCTGCATCCTCCAGCCTGCCGGATCATCACCGGCACCATGGAGCGGCTGAGGATCTACATCGCCGACGGGCACCATCGCTACCAGGCCATGCTCGCGATCCGCGACCGCCTGCGTCTCCTCAACCCGCAGGCCGGGCCCGATGCGCCGTGGGAGTACATCATGATGTTCCTGGTGAACTCGGAGCACGAGGGCCTGACCATCCTGCCCACCCACCGCCTGCTGCACGACCTGGACTTGAGCCGCCGGAGCCTGGCCGATCTCAACCTGGCCATCCAGGAGCACTTCCACGTCAAGAGCTACCCCTTCAACGGCGGAAGCGACGCGGCCGTGCGGAGGCGCTGGCTACGGGACTTGCGGGACGCCGAGCCCGGGGTGCACAAGTTCGGCGCCCTGATCGCCGGCCTGAACCGCTACTTCCTGATCACCCTTAAGGACGCCGAGGCCTACGAGGAACTGGTGGAGATCGAAAGCTCCTCAACCTGGAAGATGCTGGACGTAAACATCCTCAACACCCTGATCCTGAACCGCATCATCGGCATCACCGAAGAGGAGCTGGCCGCCCAGATCAACGTCGAGTACACCAAGGACACCGACGAGGCGCTGGAGGCGGTGCGAAGCGGGAAGATGCAGGTGGGCCTGATCCTGAACTCCACTCGCCTCCAGGACATCTTCGCCATCGCCGAAAACAGGGAGCGGATGCCCCGGAAATCCACCTACTTCTACCCCAAGCCGCTGTCCGGCCTGGTATTCTTCCCCATGAGCAGCGCCTGAGCGCTGGCCGGGTTTGACCGGCCTCGGCGCCCGTGCTACCATGCCCCCCTGGAGAGGAGGCCATGAAGACCGAGGAGATCGAGGAGGGCCTGGCCCGCCTGGGGGCGCTGGAGGCGTCGGGATTGTTCGGCAGCGATTTCCTGCTCACCTGGGACAAGAGCGAGCAGGAGATCCGGGCGGTCCTGCTCACGGCGGAGATCCTGGCGGCCCTGCGCTCGGCGGGCCTTTCCTGCCGGCTGTTCGACTCCGGCCTGGCGGTCTCGATCTTCCGGGACAAGTCCACCCGGACGCGCTTCAGCTTCCTGAGCGCGGCCAACCTGCTCGGCCTAGCCGCCCAGGACCTGGACGAGACCAAGAGCCAGCTCGCCCACGGCGAGACCGCGCGCGAGACGGCCAACATGCTTTCCTTCCTGACCGAGATCATCGGCATCCGCGACGACATGTATCTCGGCACCGGCCACGCCTACATGCTGGAGGTCGCCGAAGCCGTGCGGGAGGGCCACCGCCAGGGGGTGCTGCCGCAGCTGCCGGCGCTGATAAACCTGCAGTGCGACCTCGACCATCCCACCCAGAGCCTGGCCGATCTGCTGCACCTCGCCCGGCACTTCGGCGGCCTGGAGCGGTTGCGGGGCAAGCGCCTGGCCATGAGCTGGGCCTACTCGCCCTCCTACGGCAAGCCCCTCTCGGTGCCTCAAGGAGTGATCGCCCTGATGACCCGCTTCGGCATGCAGGTCCGCCTGGCCCACCCCGAGGGCTACGGCCTGGTGCCGGAGATCGAGCGCCTGGCCGCCGACAACGCGCGCGCCTCGGGCGGCAGCTTCAGCCGCGCCGGCTCGATGGAGGAGGCCTTCGAAGGGGCGGACGCGGTCTATCCCAAGAGCTGGGCCCCGTACGCCGTGATGCAGCGGCGCACGGAGCTGCTTCGCGCCGGCGATGCCAGGGGCCTGGAGGCGCTGGAGAAGGAGGCCCTGGAGCAGAACCGCCGTCACGAGTCCTGGGAATGCGGCGAGGCCCTGATGGCCCGCACGCGCGGAGCGCTGTACCTGCACTGCCTTCCCGCGGACATCTCCGGAGTGAGCTGCCGGCGGGGCGAGGTCGCCGCATCCGTGTTCGAGCGCTTCCGCCTGGCCACCTACCGCGAGGCGGGCTACAAGCCGTACGTGATCGCGGCCATGATGCTGCTGGCCAAGGTGGAAAGGCCGGCCGAGGCTCTCGGCGGGCTCCTGCGCCGAGGCGAGCGGCGGCTGCAGCTATAACCGCAGGCGGGCGAGGGGTTTCCTCAGGGAGTTCCAGCGAAGCGGGCGTCATCCCGCGTGCGCCGCAAGCGGCGTATCCCTCGGCTCAGCCATCCTTTGCGGGTATGCCTCCGTGTATCGACGTCGGAGATGAAGGGCTTGATATCCAGCAGAGGCGTCCCGTCAAGGATGTCAACTTCCTGGATCTCCAGGATGTTGTTCCGTCGCTCTACCAGGCGCACTACGGACATGCCGATCGGGTTCGGTCGGGCCGGGGCGCGCGTGGCGAATACGCCATGGGGCACCGAGTCCATGAAGGGAACTGCGATCAGACTGTACGGCGCGGCTCGGTGAAAATAGTACAGCAGGATGAGATGGGAGAATCCCTCCAAGTCCAGGAGTCCCTCGGAGTATTCGGGAAATACCTCCACGCTGGCCCTGAAAGCCTTTCCGGCAGTCGATTGAATCGGAGTTCCCCTAGGCTCAACAAACGGGGAATGAATCGTGCCGATTGGACGGCAACGGATCCCTTCCAAAGAGGACATCTTGCGACCTCACGGCCCGGCCCGGCGCAGCTGCTCGAGCTGCCGGGTGCCGGCCAGCGCGGTGTTGCCCAACGCCAGCTCGTAGGCGGTCTTTCCCTCCGCCGATCTGAGCCCGGCATCCGCTCCGGCTTGCAGCAGCTCGAAGATGACCTCGGGGCTGGGGCTGTAGCGAGCCGCGATCATCAGGGCGGTCGTGCCGTCTACGGTGCGCTCGTTCACCTCCGCCCCCGCTTGGAGGAGCGCCGCCGTGATCGCCGGACGCGCGTTCCACTGGCAGGCCAGCATGAGGGGGGTCTGCCCGTCGCCGGCGCGGTCCGTGACCCGCGCCCCCGATCCGACCAGCAGGGCGATGACCTCGGGGTAGCCGCTGTTGGCGGCGGCGAGCATCAGGGGCGTCCAGCCGATCCGGTCGCGCGCCTCGACCCGCGCTCCCGCCCGCAGCAACAGGGCCACGAGCTCGGGAATCGCATCGTGATAGAGGGCGACCATCAGGGCGTCGTGGCCGAGCACGTCCCGGTCCCCCAGCCGCGCGCCTGAAGCCAGGAGCAGGGAGATCACCTCGGGGTTCCCATTGTCCCGGACGGCGACCATGAGCGGTGTCCAGCCATTGTCTCCCCGCTCGTTCACGTCCGCCCCTCCCTCTATTGCGGCCCGCACCTCGGCGGGCCTGCCCGAAGCGACCAGGGCAAGAAAGCCGGAGCCGAAAACCGCGCCCGGCAGGGCCAGCAGGGCGGCCGCCAGGGCGAAGCGGACCATAATCCGAATATAACCAAAAGAGCTCACGAGGGCATTGTAACTTTCGGGAGGGCCGGTTGTTTCATAATTGGTACTCGTTGAGTACCTTTTTCATCCTGAGCGGGAAGGGCCGTCTATGCTTCGGAGTTGGCCTTTCCCGCCCTTTTTTTGCCGCCGGCCTTCCGCCGCCAGCCCCGCCCTCAGCCCTGGCCGGCCAGGTGGGCCTCCAGGCGGCAGATCGTCGCATCGAGGCCCAAGAGCGCGAACAGGGTGCCGATGCGCGGGCCCTGGCTCTGGCGGAGGAAGATCCGGTAGAGGGTACGGAACCAGTCCTTGGGTTTGATCCCCCGGTCCTTGGCCACCTGGAAAACCTCCGTCTGCAGCGCCTCATGGTCCTCCCCGGCGGGAGTGCCTCGCAGCTTCACCAGGGCCTCGCGCAGCGCCGAGAGCGCCTCGTCCAGCGCGTGGTCCGGCTCCTCGGTCTTGCGCCCGGGCAGGGCCACCTCCCGGTAATAGGCGAGCGCGTTCTCGATGAGCTGATCGTAATAGCCGATGTTGCCGCCGATCTCGGGTGAGTAGCGCAGGAGGAACTCGCGCACGATAGCCGGGTCCTCCGGGTTCAGGGCCATGATCAGCTCGAAGATCATGGAGTAGGTGACGACCTTGCCTTTGGCCAGGCTGCCCGCGTGCGCCCCCTTGGACAGGCGGGTGATGAAGGGGACCGGGGAGTCATCGGCTCCGTCGTAGCGCGCGACCAGCTCCAGGTACTGGTCGACGATCTCGGGCAGGAGCGGCAGGCCGATCTTCTTGGCCTGCTGCGGCTTGACGAACATGATATACAGCAGCGAGTCCACCGGTGCGAAACGCAGCCACTGCTCGATGGAGATCCCGTTGCCGATCTTCTTGGAGATCTTCTTGCCGTTCTCGTCGAGGAACAGCTCGTACTTGAACAGCTCCGGCGGCTCGCCGCCGAGCAGCCGCGCCAGCTTCGAGGACAGGCGCGCCGATTCCAGCAGGTCCTCGCCGTGCATCTCGTAGTCCACGCCGAGGGATAACCAGCGCAGGGCCCAATCGACCTTCCAGCCGACCTTGCAGCGGCCGCCCAACACGCTCATGCTGCCCCGGTGGCCGCAGGCCTGGTAGCGCCCCGGGGCCGAGATCTCGCAGCTATAGGCGATCGAGGCGCTAGCCGGGTCCGTATCGGTGACCCGGGTGGAATAGATCTTCCCGCAGCTCTCGCAGATCGGGAAGAAGGGGCTCCATCCGGCGCGCTTCTCCTCGCCGATGGTGGCCTTGAACAGCTCGCTGATGGCCTGGTAGTTGGCCATGACCCGGCGCAGGCCTTCATCGAAGGCGCCGGAGCTATACTTCTCGGTGGATGAGGCGAACTCGTAGCGGAAGCCGAAGGAGTCCAGGAACTCGCGCAGCTTGCGGTTCATGTAGTGGGCGAAGGACTTCTCCTCCCCGAAGGGGTCCGGGATGGAGGTGAGCGGCTTCCCAAGGTGGGACTTGAGCATCTCGGCGTTCGGCAGGTTCTTCGGCACCTCGCGCAGTCCGTCCATGTCGTCGGAGAAGGCGATGATGCGCGACGGCACCTCGGGGGCCAGGGCGGCGAGCGCCTGCAGCACGAAGGAGGTCCTGGCCACCTCGCCGAAGGTGCCGATATGGGGCAGGCCGGAGGGACCGTAGCCGGTCTCGGCGGTCACGGACTTTTTCCCGCTCCTGCCGATCCGCTCCAGTATGCGCTCCGCCTCCAGGAACGGCCATTCCTTGTAAGCCATAGGCCCTTCCGTGATATCCTTTCGCCTGCCCTTGAGTCAAGGAAGCCATTGAGGAGAACGCGGAATGGCGGCCGCCCCCGCTTCAGCCGAAAAGGCGCTTCGCGAGCTCCGCAACCGAGCGGCCGGGACCGCCCAGCCTGCTTCGCTGTATTCGGGGCTCGGGTTTGCCGAGATTGAAGTAGATGGCAAGCCCCCCAACACGGCCTGAGCAGGCTCCTGCAGACTCCCCAAAACACCGGCGCGATCCGCTCACCGGGCTGCCCGATGAACATCTCTTCCGCCTGCACCTCCCGCTGGACTTCGCCCGAGCCAGGGAGCGAGAGAGAAACGGGGCTCTCCTCGTCATCATGCTGGATGACATCGTCGCGATCAACGAGAAATACGGCCGGGCCAGCGGTGACGAGGCGATTCGCGCGGTAGCCTATATCCTGCAAAACGTTCGAGCAGGCGCGGGCCGGCAATCCCACCTGCTGTTCAAGATCGGCGGCCCTCTGTTCGCCTACTACCTGACAGAAGCGAGCGCCCCGGAAGCGCGGGCCGTGGCCGAAGAAATCCGCGAGAAGGTCCTGCAATCGGAAACCTACCTGCAGCGCCTCACGGTGTCCATCGGCATCGTCAACTTCCATGAGCTGTTCCTGGAGGACGGTTCCCGCGAGCAAATGGCCCGGCGTCTGGAGCAAACCGCGCTGTACCGTATGCGAGTCGCAGGAAAACAGGGCGCCAACACCATCTGCGACTCCTCCCGGATCTCCGCCGCGGCGGTATCCACCCGCCCTACCGTGCTTCTGGTGGACCCCGAGCCCGGCTCGATGGAGCTGCTGATTCGGGCGCTGGAAGCGGCGGAGCTCGTCGTTCAGATATGCCGGGATGGGGAGAGCGCCGTGGAGGCCATCAAGGCCAAGCCCCCCAGCGTGATCATCTGCGAGGCCATGTGCCCGCGCCTCAACGGTTTTACCATCCGGGAGCGCCTTCAGGCCAACGCGCTGTGGAACTCGATTCCCTTCATCCTGGTTTCCCATCGGAAGAACGAGGACTTGATCCGCAAGGCAGTGGATCGGGACATTCGGCACTTCTTTCGCAAGCCCGTACCCCTGACGGAGGTCGCGGGCCTGGTGATCAACCTGACGAGGCGGGCCTTCGGATGAGAGGCGCCGCCGGGACGGCCGAGCTGCTGTTTTTCGCCGTGCTCCTGCTGGACGCGGCGCTCATCCTGCTGTTCTTCGCTCGCCGCTTGGCCAGACGGATCGGCGAGCGGCGAAAAAAGCGGGCCCGATCCATCGTCCTTCGTATGGCCGGCGGCGGCTCGACCCGGATCGCCACCGGGCGAACGGAGCGGCGTTTCCTGCGCCGGCACCGCTGGCTGTTCCTGCGGGAATGCGCCCTGGCCTCGGATTCCGTAAGCCCGCCGGAAGATCGCCGCGCTGCTCTATCCGCGGCGTTCGAAGCATCCCGGGTGGACATCAGCCTCCTCCGGGACCTGAATGCAAAGAGCCGGCTGCGTCGGATACGGGCTGCGAGCTATCTACCCCTGATTTCCACCCGCACGGCTCGCATCAGCCTGATCCATGCTATGGAGAAAGAGGGCTCCCACTCCGTGAAGCTCTTCCTCGCCGCGGCGCTGACTGAGATGGGTGAGTCGCTCGCCATCCCCACCCTGATCGACTCCCTGGCGGGGGAGCCGCTCGCCTACCAGCGCAGCCTTTGGGGTCTGTTGAGCGAGTTCGGGGAGAGCCTGGCCGCTCTCCTGCCGATCCTCCGGATCCGGCCGGAGAAGGAGATCCAGCTCCTGCTGATCCATTTCGCCGGGCGCTATCGCTCCACAGAACTGGAGAGCTACCTGCTAGCAAAGGTCGATTCCCCGGACCTGGACATCCGCCATGCGGCGTTTCGGGCCCTCTGCGCGGCCTACCCGGCCAGCGTCGACCATGCCCGTTTCCTGGCGCACGACGATCATCTCATCCGCAATCTGGCCGCGGAATCCCTGGGCTCGATCCCCACGGTGCACTCGCTATCCTTGCTGTTCAACCACCTGGAAGATCCCCTCATCCGCAGGAGCCTGGTCATGGCGGCTACCGCGATCCTGCGGGCCCGGCCGCAGCACTTCCGCTCCGTGATGCTGCGCTGCCTTAACGAGAAGCGGGAAACCGCCCGCGCCGCCCTGTTGGACGTGCTGGCCAACTACGTCGACTACCTGGCGGAAAAGCTGCTCTCGGCCGATTCGCCGATCGTCGCCGAGATCCTTGCGGAGATTATCCGGCACGGGCACGCCAGGCAGATCATCAACTTCCTCAACCGCAATCGAAATCCGGACATCCAGGTTCAGGCGCTGCGCATCGTGATGGCTCTGCTGCGGAAGGATAGGCGGCAGGCCGCGGAGTTCAGCCGCTACCTGGACCCCCGCCTCCTGCCCTCCCTTGGACTGAAGCCCCTCGAATCCGCCCCTGCCGCTCCCGCCCGCGCCGAGCATCCCAATCTGCCGCTCCTGGCTGCTTTTCTGGCGGTGGGAGTCGCGCTGGTTCCCGCAATCTGCCTTCTCGCCGCCTTCTTCGCTCCTGGAGCCGCACCGGGAAACGCAGGAGCGGGCCTGGGGATGCGTTTCCTGGGATTCTTCAATGCCGCCTTCGCGGTGTACGCCGCCGCCTTGAACGGTTCTTATCTGCTGCTCCTGCTTTTTTCGATCTTCGGCGCGCGCCGTCAGTCCGCCTTCGCCGATCTTCTCCGGCTTTCCTTCCTTTTCAAAGAACAGGTATTGCCCTCGGTTTCCATTATCAGTCCCGCGTTCAACGAGGAGGCGTCGATCGTTGAGAGCGTCAGCTCGCTGCTGAACCTGCGGTATCCCGATTTCGAGGTGATCGTAGTGAACGACGGCTCTCGGGACGAGACGCTGCGGAGGCTCATCGATTATTTTCAGCTTGAACGTACCGAGGTCTTCGTGCACCGTTACTTGGCTACCGAGAAGATTCGCGGCATCTACGCCAACAAGCGTTACCCCGAGCTGCTGGTCATCGACAAGGCGAACGGAGGCAAGGCCGATGCGCTCAACGCCGGGATCAACGTGGCGCGCAAGGAGTACTTCGCCGGCATCGACGCGGACTCCATGCTGGAGCGCGACTCGCTCCTCGCCCTGGCGGGCAAGTTCCTGGCTTCGGAGCAGGAGGTAGTGGCGGCGGGGGGTAACATCCTGCCGATCAACGGCTGCACGGTGCGCCAGGGGGATCTGGTAGAAACCCGCATTCCGCGGCGCACCATCGCCCGTTTCCAGACTATCGAGTACCTCCGCGCCTTTATGGCAGGCAGAATCGGTTGGGCCGCGCTGAGGTCCCTGCTCATCATTTCGGGGGCCTTCGGTCTGTTCCACCGGCGCAGGGTGGTCGATGCCCACGGCTACCTGACCCGCAGCGAGCATTACTTGAAAGACACCGTAGGGGAGGACATGGAGCTCGTCGTGCGCCTCACCCGCAACCTGCGGGAGAACGGAAACCCCTTCGCCGTCCAATACGCCTATGACGCCAACTGCTGGACCGAGATCCCCGAACGCCTGAAAGTCCTCGGCCGGCAGCGAGACCGCTGGCAGCGGGGACTGCTGGATATCCTGACCTTCCACTCGAAGCTCATCGGCAATCCGCGCTATGGGCGGACGGGGCTCCTGGGTTTTCCCTACTTCCTCTTGTTCGAGGCCCTGGGCCCCTGGTTCGAAGCCGAGGGCTATCTGGCGCTCATCGCCTCCCTGGCGCTGGGCGCGATCGGGCTCCCTTTATTTCTTCTGCTGTTCACCGCCACGGTGCTGCTTGGGCTTTCAGTCTCCATTACCTCCCTGATGATCGCCGAACGCCGTCGGGATTATTTTCCGATGCGTGATAAACTTATCCTGGTGTTGTTTGCCCTGCTCGAGAACTTCGGGTTCCGCCAGCTCGTAAGCCTTATGCGGGTGCGCGGCTTCCTGCGCCTGCTCGCGCGCATCGGAGGCTGGGGGCAGATGGAACGCCGGGGACTGGGAGCGGGCAAAAACAAACCATAGGAGGCTCGAGATGCGCCTTCATTTCGGGGGCAGGACCCTCATTCTCACCGGGCTGATCATCCTGGCCGTGTGCGGGCAAGCGGCCGCGGAGGGCTTCAGGAACATCACCTCCTTCACGGCCTACAGCTACTTCAACGGCGACTGGCGCCTGGAGACCACCGACGTTTTTCTGGCACGGGTCGCTTCCCCTTTGACCGTGGAGGTCAAAATCATCCGGGTGGACACCCCGGGCTGGAACCAGCACTTTTTTTATCTCGGGCCGGTGGTGAGTTTCACGGAAACCTTATATCTGGAGGCGGAGTACGGCTTGGGTATCGATTCCGGCGGCCTCTTGACCCACGAGATCGATGCCAATTTCAACTGGGAAACCGAGACCACCGCCACCTCCCTGGGGCTTAAAGCGGACTGGTTCCCGGAATCCGGATATTACTATTATCTACCTTCCATCAGCGGCAAGTTTCATCCCCTCCCAGCCCTGGGGCTCTTCGGCAAGTTCTTCCTGAGCATCGACAGCGACGCAGTACTGACCGAATCGTTCTGGGGAGAGGCGGACTATCGATTCTCGCCCCTGTTCAGGGCGCGCGCTGGATTCACGGTAAGCAAGGCCGACACCTTCGGCTATTCCCTGATCGCCGGGGTCGATTTCTTTTTCCGCCCGGCCGTAGCGCTGAAGTACTCCTTCCAATATCTTTCCGATACGGTGGAGTACCTCACCTCACCCCAGCCGCGCAGCGGGATCGCCAATGCGCTGATCCTGGACCTGCGCTTCTAAGCCCGGCTCAGAACGCAGCAGCGTGCCAACGGTAGTTAGTACATGTCCTCGTCCATTGGGGGAGAGGGCGGCGCCTTCTCCTTCTTGGGCTTGTCGGTGACCACGCTCTCGGTGGTGAGCATCATGGCCGCCACGGAGCCGGCATTCTGCAGCGCCGAGCGGGTGACCTTGGCCGGGTCGATGATCCCGCTTTTCTCCATGTCCGACCACTCCATCTTCTCCGCGTCGAAGCCTACGCCCTTCTTCTCGTCCCTGGCCCGGCCGGCCACCACCGCGCCGTCCAGCCCCGCGTTGGCCGCGATCTGCCGGATCGGCTCCTCCAGGGCGCGTCGCACGATGCCGTATCCCACCCGCTCGGCCTCGGAGAGGTCCTTGATCTCCTCCTTCTCCAGGGCCTTGGCCGCCTGGACCAGGACCACTCCGCCTCCGGGCACGATGCCCTCCTCCACCGCGGCCCGGGTGGCGGACAGGGCGTCCTCCACGCGGTGCTTCTTTTCCTTGAGCTCCACCTCGGTGGCCGCACCGACGTTGATCACGGCCACCCCTCCGGCCAGCTTGGCCAGGCGCTCCTGCAGCTTCTCCCGGTCGTAATCGGAGGTGGTCTCCTCGATCTCCTTCTTGATCATGTTGATCCGGCCCTTGATGTTGGCCTGCTTGCCGGCCCCCTCGATGATGATCGTGTTCTCCTTGTCGACCTTCACGCTCTTGGCGCGGCCCAGTTGGCTCAGTTCCGTGGATTCCAGCTTGGCGCCCAGCTCCTCGGCGATGACCTGCCCTCCGGTCAGCACGGCGATGTCCTCCAGCATGGCCTTGCGCCGGTCCCCGTAGCCGGGGGCCTTGACCGCGCAGCCCTTCAGCGTGCCGCGCAGGTGGTTGACCACCATAGTGGCCAGGGCGTCGCCCTCGACCTCCTCGGCGATGACCAGCAGGGGTTTGCCGGTCTTGGCCACCTTCTCCAGTATGGGCAGGAAATCCTTCATGGCCGCGATCTTCTTGTCGTGGATCAGGATGTAGGGGTCCTCGAGCACCACGGACATGCTCTCGCGGTTGGTGACGAAGTACGGGGAAACGTAGCCCCGGTCGAACTCCATGCCCTCCACCATTTCCAGGTTGGTCTCCATGGACTTGGACTCTTCTACCGTGACCACACCGTCCTTGCCGACCTTCTCCATTGCATCGGCGATGAGCTGGCCGATCGGCAGATCGCCCTTGGCCGAGATGGCGGCGACGTGCAGCATCTCCTCCTTCTCGGTCACCTTCTTGGCATCCCTCTTGATGCTGGCCACGGCCGCCTCCACGGCCTTGGCGATACCCCGCTTGATGCCCATGGGGTCGATGCCGGCGGCTACGGCCTTCAACCCCTCCCGGATCATGGAGTAGGCCAGCACGGTCGCGGTGGTGGTCCCGTCACCGGCCACGTCGTTGGTCTTCTTGGCCACCTCCTTGATCAGCTGGGCGCCCATATTCTCGAAGGGGTCCTTCAGGTCGATCTCCTTAGCGATGGTCACGCCATCATTGGTTACCGTGGGCGAGCCGAACTTCTTGCCGAGCACCACGTTGCGGCCCTTGGGCCCCAGGGTGACCCGCACGGCGTTGGCCACCTGCTCCACACCGTCCATCAGCGCCCTACGCGCGCTCTCTTCGAAAAGAAGCTGCTTTGCCATGGTTTGCATTCCTCCCTATACGCTTCTAAACCCTGGCCGCCGTCAGCCGGCATACCACCTCCTGCGGTCCAGCGGCGAAAGGGTCTTGGGTTTTAAATATCGGGGCTAATTTAACGAGAAAATTGGCTTACGGCAAGGGGTCAGGCGCGCCGCCGCCGGCCCCGCGGCCCCGCGGCCCCGCGGCGGGAGGGGGTGGAGCCCGGCGGTTGTTCGGATGGGCTAAAGGCTCGAGCGCACCCGCACCAGCTCCAGGGTCCGGATCCAGGTCCCGCAGGCCTTGACGAAATCGGCCAGGGCTTGCTCGAGATGGCCCTGGATGTCAGCGCTGAAACCCTGGTAGCGGGCCTGGGCCTGCCGGAGCAGGCGCACGATGCTGCGCTCCATGGCCCAGGCCATGGCCGCTTTTTCCCCGGCCGCGATGATCTCGGCCACCCGGGGTTGCACGCGTTCCCGGGTGCTGGCCAGCTGGCGGGAGAAGGCGTCGGCCTTGAGGATCTCGTCGGTGATCCGGAACAGGTGGTAGCCCTTGATGGCCAAGGCCACCGCATCGGGAAAATACCCGGGGCGGATGAACAGGGTCTCCAGCAGCAGTCTCAGGTAGTGGATCCCGTAGGCGGAAAAAGCCTGTTTAACGACGGAGAGCAGCAGGGCCTTGATGCCCTGCCAGTTCACCAAGGGGGAGGTCCGCGTCCGGGCGGGCAGGCGGCTCAACAGCGTCGAGCAGCGCCGGAAGTAATGCTTCGGGGAGTACAGGGTGGCCAGCACCCGCTTGTATCCCTCGATCAGCTGCCTCTCCGGCATGCGGGGCACGAAGTTGAGGCGCAAGGTATGGGTGTTGTTGCCCGTGGTTTGGCGCTGCAGCAGCCGGCCTTCCTTTTCCAGGCGCCTGCCGAGCTGGGTGTTGGGCAGCGCCACGAGCAGCCCGACCATGGCGATGGGGATGCCCGCCTCCTGGACGAAGGCGATCTGCCGGTCGAAGATGTCCGGCCGGTCGGTGTCGAAGCCGACGATGAACCCGCCGGTCACCTCGATGCCCCGGGCCTGGATTTTGCGGACGCTGGCCAGGATGCCCGCCTTCAGGTTCTGAGCCTTGCCGGTAAAGGCCAGGGTCTGCTCATCGGGGGTCTCGATGCCCACGAACACCATGGTGAAACCCGCCTGCGCCATCAGCTCCAGCAGCTCCTCGTCCTGGGCCAGGTCGATGCTGGCCTCCGTGGACAGCGTGAAGGGGCTGGCGTGCTCCCGCTGCCAGCCGATCACCGCCCGCAGCAGCTCCTTGGTCTTGCGCCGGTTGCCGATGAAGTTGTCATCCACGATGAACAGGGAGCCGCGAAAGCCGCTGCGGTAGACCTCATCCATTTCCCGGAGGAACTGGGCCGGGGTCTTGGTGCGCTGCCGGCGGCCGAACATCTCGATGATGTCGCAGAACTCGCAAGCGTAGGGGCAGCCCCGGGAGTACTGCAGGGGCATGCTGTCGTAGGCCGTGATGTCGATCAGGTCGAAACGCGGCGGAGGGGTGCCCGTCAGGTCGGGCTTCTCGGCGTCCCGGTACAGATGCTGCGGGCGCCCCTGTTCCAGATCGCTCAGGAAACGGGGCAGGGTCAGCTCCGCTTCGTCGAGCACGAAGTGGTCCACACCCTCGATCTGCTCGTGCATCAAGATGGGATAGGGCCCACCGGCCACGACCGGCTTGCCGAGCTCCCGGCACAGCCGGACGACCTGGTCGAAGGACTGTTTCTGCACGATCATGGCCGAGATGAACACCAGGTCGGCCTGTTCGACGTCGTCGCGCCGGAGCGGCTCGACGTTCAGGTCGACCAGGCGCGGCTCATAGCCCGCCGGCAGCATGGCCGCCACGGTCATCAGGCCCAAGGGGGGCAGGGAAGCCTTCTTGCCGATGAAGGGCAGGGCATGATCAAAGCTCCAGTAGGTGGTGGGGAACTCCGGGTGAACAAGCAGGACTTTCGTTCGCATGCTACTACGACCTGCGCCCGCGCAAAGGGTTGCGCCCTTTTCGAAAATTTCCGTACATCATGCCGCCCGTGCTCGTCTTTCTGCCCCCGGTGCGCCCGAGCGCCACCGGTTTCACGGAAGCCGCCGCCGGGGAATGGAATGGATGGTCGCGCAGCACGGGCACGCTGCGGTTGAGGAAGCGCTCGATTTCGCGCAGGTACCCGCTCTCCGACTCGTCGCAGAAGGACAGGGCGATCCCCTCCTTGCCCATCCGGGCCGTGCGCCCGATACGGTGCACGTAGCTCTGCGGCTCGTTGGGCAGCTCGAAGTTGATGACATGACTGATGTCATCCACGTCGAGCCCGCGGGCCGCGATGTCGGTGGCCACCAGCACCCGGATCCGTCCGGCATGAAACCCGGCCAGCGCCTGCTCGCGGGCGGCCTGGGTCTTGTTGCCGTGGATGGCGCCCACCTTGATGCGGCTCTTGGCCAGCTCGCCGGCCAGGCGGTTGGCCCGGTGTTTGGTGCGGGTGAACACCAGCGCCCGCCGGATGCTTTCATCCTCCAGCAGGCGCAGCAGCAGCGAAGTTTTGGCTTCCCGGTCCACGAACAGGACCCGCTGCTCGATCTGGGGAGTCGCCCCGGCCTCCGGGGGGACGGCCACGTGTTTTGGATCGCGGAGCATGCTCTGCGCCAGGCGCCGCACCTCGGCGGGCAGCGTAGCCGAAAAAAACAGGGACTGCCGCCTGGCGGGCAGCAGGGCGATGATCCGGCGGACATCCGGGATGAAGCCCATGTCCAGCATGCGGTCCGCCTCGTCCAGCACGAAGATCTCCACCTGGGCCAGGCGCACCCTTCCCTCCTCCGAGAGGTCGAGCAGGCGGCCGGGGGTGGCGATCAGCACGTCCACGCCGGAGGCCAGGGCGGCGATCTGGGGCTTCTTGCCCACCCCGCCGTAAACGACCGCCTTTTTCAGGCTGAGATATTTTCCATAATCCGCGAAGCTTTCGAAGATCTGGGCGGCCAGCTCTCGGGTCGGGGCCAGCACCAGGACCCGCGCGCCTTTGGGCTCGGGCCGCTTGGGGTTGGTGGCCAGATGCTGCAGGATCGGCAGCGCGAAGGCCGCCGTTTTTCCGCTCCCGGTCTGAGCGCTGCCCATCAGGTCGCGCCCCGCGAGCAGCAGCGGGATGGCCTGGGCTTGGATCGGGGTCGGGACCCGGTAGTTTTGCGCCGCCAGGGCGCGCCGGATGGGCTCAATGAGGTTGAGCGTGTCGAAATTGGATGTGTTCATGCGTCTCCTAACGAATGAGAAAATTGCGGGTCGGCGAAACCAGAGGATTACGGCCTTAGCCTGTCAGGGCATTCCGGAAGGGCGTGTGGGCTAATCTTACGGAGGCTGAAATCTTCTGAAGTCTCAATCAACAACGGGTGTAATATATATCAATATTAAAAAAGGGTCAACCACAATCGGCCGGGCGCCCGCTCCAGCCTCGCGCCGGCTCTCACGGCGTGTTCAGGCGCTCGAACAGCTTGTACAGGCTGTGCGTGCCCAGGTTCTCCTGTCCCACGGCCATGGCCGCCACGTAGAACTGGTGGGCCAGGGCCAGCCCCGGCAGGCTGAGCTTCATGCGCCGCGCCTCTTTGAGGGCGATGTCCATGTCCTTGACGAAATGCTTGACGAAGAAGCCGGGATCGAAGTTGCCCTTGGCGATGCGCGGGCCGTAGTTGTTCAGGCTCCAGGAAGCGGCGGCTCCCTTGCCGATCACCTCGATCACCTCCAGCATGTCCAGCCCGGCCCGGTGGGCGTACAGCAGGCACTCCACCACCCCGATCATGGTGGTGGCGATGTGGATCTGGTTCACCATCTTGGTGTGCTGGCCGGCCCCGGGGCCGCCCATGTAGGCGATGTTCTCCCCCATGTGCCGGAGCAGGGGCAGCACGCGTTCGTAGACCGGGCGGTCTCCCCCCACCATGATGGCCAGCTTGGCGTTGCGCGCGCCGACGTCGCCGCCGGAAACCGGGGCGTCCAAGGCGTCCACGCCCAGCTTCTTGGCCTCAGCGTGGATGCGCTGCGCCAGGGTGGGTTCTGAGGTGGTCATCTCCACCAGCACCGAGCCGGGACGGGAGCCGGCCAGGACTCCCCGCGGGCCCAGCACCACCTGCTCCACGTCCGCCGGATAGCCCACGATCGTGAAAATGCAGTCACTGCCGCTGGCCACCTCCTGCGGGCTATCGCACCAGGCGGCCCCGGCGTCGAGCAGGTCCCGGGCCTTGTCCCGCGTGCGGTTGAACACGCGGGCCTTGAGACCGCTCTTGTTTATCACGTGCAGGCACATGGACCGCCCCATGACCCCGGTGCCGATCCAGCCGACGGTTTTGATTTCCACTGCGGGCTCCTCCTCTGCCAGGCTTTCGCTGCGCCGCGATCCAGCGGATTCTCCGGAAGTATAGCCGATAAGCTCCGGCGGAAACAAGAAAGCCGGAC
>Ga0315280_10005261_pt1 | contig 18561 bp, 17 predicted proteins | sample YL17G06_40_MG_FD_203697 | JGI IMG/M metagenome (GOLD analysis project Ga0315280, IMG submission 203697) | Sediment microbial communities from Yellowstone Lake, YNP, Wyoming, USA - YL17G06_40 | ecosystem: Environmental > Aquatic > Freshwater > Lake > Sediment | place: USA: Wyoming | collected... | reverse complement strand
GCTGCGCTCAGAATGACATTACTGGAAGCGGCCCTGCTCGCCTTTCTCTTTCTCCAGCGGGGCCTTGGCGAAGGGCGCCTTGCCCCAGGGGATGTCCGGGCGCTTGCCGCCGAGCATCTCCTCGATGGTAAGGATCTGGACCCGCGGGAACTTCCGCCCCCAGAACTCGCTCTCGTAGAATCCGGCGGCCGCTGCCTCTGTAACCATGTCCTTGCTGGGCGGCGCGAGCGTGAGCAGCAGCCCGACGGGCTCCCGCTCCCGCTCCAGCACGCCCTTCAGGTCGCGCACCATCGCCACGTTGACGTGCTCGCCGCCCTTCACCGACACGATCACCCGTTTGTAGTCCTCCTTGGGGCCAGCAAAGAAGGGGATGACGCCATCGATGCCCTTGTCTGCCCCTTTCTTCTTGCCGGAGACCGGCTGTGCCCCCAGGCGATCCAGCGCCCACCACTGGAACTGGTATTTGTCGCGCTGGGCCAGCTCGCGGGCGCCCGCCAGGTCCACCGGCTCGCCGATGACCTCGATCTCGATGCCTGGGAAGGCGTCCTGCATGCGGCGGCGGATGAGGCTGATGGCCAGGTGGGTGATGTCGATGCCGATCCAGCGGCGGCCGAGCTTGTGGGCGGCGTGGACGGCCGTGCCGCAGCCGCAGAACGGGTCAAGGACGATGTCGCCCGGGTTGGAGGAGGCGCTGGCGATGCGCTCCAGCAGCGCCAGGGGCTTTTGGGTGGGGTACCCCAGGCGCTCCTTCGCTCCTGCACCGATAGGGTAGATGTCTGTCCAAACGTCCTGCAAGGGAACGCCGGGCATATCATCGGCGTAGAGCTTGAGGCGGGGCATCCCCGTCTTCCGCCAGAATATTCTGCCCTCGTCAATGAATCGCCGCATCTTGTCACGAGAATAGGCCCAATAGCGGCCTTTGTAGGGTCGCACGACCCTGCCGTCAGGAGCGGTTATTTCATAAGAGGTGTCACCCCCAGGCTTGTTGGCAGTGAGGTCGGCTGTGCTGAACCGCCGGCCGTTCTCATCAACAAACCTGTAGGTCGTCGCCAAATGGTCCTGCGAGTACAACGAGAACTGCGAGTTCCACGCCGAGGCCTCAGACTTGCCGTAAAAGAGGATTAGGTCATGGGTCCTGCCAAACCTCCGCATCCCTTGGGTCGTGTCGCTATGTGCGGACGTCCTCTGCCAAACGACCTCGTTACGGAAATTGCGCGGGCTGAAGACCACGTCCAACAGGGACCTCAGGTAGTGACCCGTTGTCGGGTCGCAGTGCAGGTACATGCACCCTGTTGGCTTTAGCACACGGTGCAGCTCGACCAGCCGGATGGCCATCATGCTCAGGTAGGCGGTGACATCGTTGTGGCCCAGGCCGTCCACCATGGCCTGGAGCATGCGCGCCACCTTCTGGTGCGGCCCCATCACCACCTCCTCGTAGGCCCCTTGTGCCGTCGGCCCCCACTGCCAGGTGTCCTCAAAGGCCTCGATCTGAGCCTCGCTGCTCGCGCCGGAGGATTCGCGGAAGAGCACGTTGTAGGAGCGGTTCGAGTTGAACGGCGGGTCAAGGTAGATCAGGTCTATGGACTCGTCCGGAATGTACTTGCGTAGTACCTCCAGGTTGTCGCCGTAGTAGAGGACGTTCGTCTTCAGTTCCACCACCCTACCTCCGTCTCCTGCTGGCGCATGGCACAGATTCTTCGCTGCGCTCAGAATGACGGGCTCCGCCCCTCCCGGTCACCCTGAGCAGAGCGAAGGGTCTCAGATTCTTCGCTGCGCTCAGAATGACATTTCTCCTAACTGCCGCTCCGCTTCCGGCGCGGCAGGCGGATCACGCTGTGCCCCGAAAGGCCAAGGATCAGGCGGGCCCGCGGCTCGTCCCTCACTCCCACCCACACCTCCCAGGTCGGGTGACCCAGTGGCGGCCCCGCCTCCGGCGGAAGCTCCCGAATGGTGGCCTCTATCCCCTGGCGCGCCAGAGCCGTTCGCCACACGTCCACCTCCACCTGGTGGATGGTGCCAGCCACCTTCACCAGCGGGTTCTCCGCCGGGTGGTGCCGCCCTAAGGACGAGACCGCCCGCCGAATGCTGCCGAGCACCGGTCGCCGTCCTGCCCCTGGCGTAACATCCGGCGGCGGCCCTGTGCCCAGGAACTGGTAGACAACCGGCGCCCCCAGGCCTTCCTCATCGCGCACAAAGACCTGGTTGATAACGACCTCGCCCTCGCTGGCCGTGGGCAGCCGCAGGCGATAGTGGCCGCCCTCGACGAGGGCGGCCGCCGGGCTCACCTCGCGCAGGATGCCCTCCCACTCAGCGAGGCCGAGACCGAGGGCGTCGATCACCAGCTCGCAGTAGGCCTTGGCCGCGACCGCGCCTTCGGTATTCAAGATGTCCACCATGCCCCCAAAACGCCGTGTCGCCACCTTCCCCTCCCTGGGGCAGCCCACTAGCCCGCCTGCCTCTAGGTAGGCAACTAGCGATGCCGGCGCTGCCAGCGGGCCTTTTTCAACATCTTGCGATGCTTGTGCTTGCGAATCTTCTTGCGCCGCTTCTTAACGATGGAGCCCATACTTACTCCTGGCGATGGCCTGCCCCCTTTCCAACGGGTCCTCTTACAGAAGCACCAGATTGTCGCGGTGGACTACCTCCGCCCCGTACTGGTAGCCCAGCACTTCCTCGATGCGCTCGGAGCGGAGGCCATGAATGGTTTCGATGGCGCTGGAGCCGTAGCTGGCGATGCCGCAGGCGATGCGCTGCCCCTCGCTGTCACAAATGGCTATGGCATCGCCCCGCTCGAAGGAGCCCTCCACCCGCCGTACCCCCGCTGGCAGAAGGCTCCGCTTCTCCTGGCGGAGAGCCCTGGCCGCCCCCGCGTCCACCACGATGCGCCCCTTCAGGGAGAGGCCAGCCAGCATCCAGCGCTTGCGGCTCTCCAGGCGGTCGACGGTCGTCGGGAAGAGGGTGCCCAGGGCCTCGCCCTCGGCCAGGCGCACCAGGACGTCCTTCTCGCGGCCGTCGGCGATGGCCACGTGCGCTCCGCCGGCGGTGGCCAATCTGGCAGCCTGAATCTTGGTGGTCATGCCGCCAACACCGCGTTCACCGCTCTCCCCGGCAAGCTGCTCGATCTCCTGGTCAATTCGATCCACCTGTTGTATGAGGCGAGCGTTGGGGTGGAAGCGGGGATCGGCGGTGAAAAGGCCAGCCTGGTCGGTAAGCAGCACCAACAGGTCGGCATCCACCAGGTTGGTCACCAGAGCCGAGAGGTTATCGTTGTCGCCGATCTTGGCCCCCTCGATCTCCTCCACCGCCACCACATCGTTCTCGTTGATGATAGGCACTGCCCTCACTTCGAGGAGGGCCAGGAGGGTGTTGCGGGCGTTCAGGTAGCCCTGGCGGTCGGCCAGGTCGCGCTTGGTGAGGAGGGTTTGGGCCACCACGATGTCGTGCCAGGCGAACAGCTCGTCGTAAGCCCGCATGAGGTAGGTCTGGCCCACCGACGCTAGTACCTGACGGAAGGGTATGTCTTTACGCTCCTTGGGGGCGCCCAAACGATGCCGTCCGCAGGCGATGGCCCCCGAGCTGACGATGAGCACGTCCCGGCCCTGATGGTGAAGACGAGCCACCTGCCCCACCAGGGACGACATCACCTCCAGGTCCAGGCGGTCGGTGCCTGCTGTGAGAACGTTGGTGCCGACCTTGGCCACGATGCGCTGGCAGCGCCCCGATGCCATCGGGGCGCCCACAGCCTGTGATTCCATCAGCGGTTTCTGGGCCTTAGCCATGTCTAACCTGAAGGTTTGCCAGGATTTGCTACCGCATTATAGCAGGGGCCTCTGCCAGCGAACAACAAAAGCTCTGGCCTTCAGCCAGAGCCTCTCATATTCTTCCTGTTCGCGCCCTACTGCCGCCTGGATACCCTGTATTTCCGCCGCTTCAGTTGCCCCATCCGGCCATGGCAGGTCTTGGGCTTCGGCTTCTACATCGAGGTCATGCAATCACTCGGGCGGGAACTCCTCCTCTTCTTCCTCTTCGGCCTGGGGGGTCAACTCCCGCCCAAGGGGCAGTACTGCCTCTGGCCTCTCCTCGCGCCGACGCGCCCTGGGCGGTAGCCCATCGATGGCCTGGCGCAAGTCGCTCAGCCGCTGCCAGGTGCTGGCCTCCGCCCCGTTCACGGCAATGGCCACCACGCCGGCGTCCCGCAGACACTCCAGCTCGGCGGGGCCGATGTCCGGCCGAGCGGGAACAAACAAGGGCGTGCGGGAAAGAAGAAGCAAGCGGCGGAGTTCCATCAGCCGACGCACCGTCAGCGGCCCCTGCCAGTCATAGAGCCAGAGGCCCTCCAGGGTGAGGGCGTCCATCGCCCTCAGGAACGAATCGGTGGGTTCACCGGAGAGGGCGAGGACGTAGCCCATCTCCGTCTCCAAGAGAGCTTCGGCACTGGTGGCTTCGGCATCGAAGGCCAGGAAGTCGGCTCCCGCCTCCTTGAGGTCGGCCACAGTCCTGCCGCTGGCGGCCGTCACCTGGGCGCCGCAGGGCACATCGCCCGCCTCCTTGGCCCATCTGGCCACCTGGCTCATCTCCGCCTGGGGATTGGAGAGGGAAAGGAGGACAGCGTCCACGCCTTGGCCTGCCAGGTCGCCGGGAACCCGCATGTCCGAGGCCGGCCCGTGCACGATCAGGAGCATGGAGGGAGTCTGGGGGCGAGCAGCCATCGCCCCAAAGCCGATAGCTCCCAACTCCAGCCGTCTGGCCTTACGGATCTTGTCGCCGAGCTTGCTCATCTCCTGGTCTGAACCACCTAAGACATTATGCCCTGCTTCCTACCGAGCGACAAGGACATCGGAGGCCGGTTCGCCGTTGGTGGTTTGATTCTCGACCCCCGCCTGAAGGTCATTGACTAGATAACCCAGCCCGCGGATTGAAATCCGCAGCTTCCTCGAAGCTGAGGGTTTCAACCCTCAGAGATGAATCTAAATAGTTGATGCCCATAAGGCGGGGGCATCGGATTCGCCCCGCCATGCTCCAGCCTGATGGTCATTGAACAAATAACTCGACACAAAGCAGGGCTGAAGCCCTGCAGCTACGGCCCTGGCCGTCCTCCATTTCGTAGCTGCAGACCTTCAGGTCTGCCTGGGAAGGGCGGCTGGGCGAATTCACACTTCCTTCACGCAACGTTGACGCATGAAACTCGGATATGTGTTTTCTCGTCCTGGCATGGCCGCGTTATTTCTGACAGGTAACCTACCTCGAGGGCTGGCAAGCTAGCAGACACGGATGCAGCGGCGGCAAGTGTTCATTGGGCCTCGGGCCACGAACGCGACCCAGGCCTGGTGGGGAGGCAGGCCCCGGCCAGAACTTCGGGGGTTGGGCGCCTTGTACAGCCACTAGTCGCCAGGCGGCGCCAGTCGGAGAAACAGCCGTCGCCTGTTCCGAGGTGAGCCAGATTCGCAAGACCGGCGGAGGATGGGGGCTTGTCTGGCACCTCAGGCAGACCCCCACACCATATGCGGGCTGGCTTGAAGGGGCCAGCTCGTAGGTTAGGCCTGGGAGGCCGCAGATGGATGCGGTGGGAGTTCTTCCCCCAGGTCTGACGAAAGGAGGACTCACATAATGAGCGAGCTGCCGCGAAAGGTCCTACCGGCTATCGCTTTGGCCACCGTTGGGCTTCTCGTCGCCCTGGCCATCGCCGGAGGGACAGCATCGGCGCAATACCCCCCGCCAGTGGGGAGCGTGACGACGAGCGTCAGCGAGACGACCCCGGCGACGGGAGCTTCAGTCACCTGCACATGCAAAGTGCTGGACACGGTAGGGAATCCCGTGGCTGGTGAGGTGTGCAGTTTCACCATCGTTTCCCAGCCGGGGACCGACGCCCGCCTGAGCTCGGCCACTGCGGTCACCAATGCCCAGGGCATTGCCACGGTCACCCTACTCACCGGGAGCGTCCCGGGCTCGATCGTCGTGAGTTCGACGGCCAGGGGCGTTCAGTCCCAGGCAACCGTCACCGCCAAGGCGGCAACGCCAGTGGCGATCACGACTCCCGCTACCCCCGGTGCGGCTCCTCCAACCGGTGTTGGGCAGGGTGAAGGGGGCACGCTGGTTGCACCCTGGATCATGGCCATCGGCGCCGCCGTCGCCTTGGGATTGGTCTCCCTTTTCGTCCTGCGGGCGGTGGCTGGGCGACCGAAGGATCGCTAGCCGAGCCAGTGGCGGCGCCGGCAGTGCCACCTGAACGGGGAGAGTGGTGCCAGCGAGCTTAGCCACGCAGTCAATATCAGATGGTTGTAGATGCCCAAGAAGCGGCCTTCACGGCGGCGCCTGTTAGTTATTGGCCTAGCAGTCGCAGTCATTGCAGTGCTTGTCACGCTAGGCGCTGTGCGGTACACGCGTTTGTACGATGACCTAACCGACGGGAAGAGCCTCTTGTTAGCAGCGGCCGCACTGATGGAGGACGGAGGCCTGAATATCGAGAGCAACGAGCTCGACGATGTGGAGGTGTCTTTCCAGCGAGCCCAAGGCAAGCTGGAAAGCGCCGGCAACACCTTCGACTCTGACCCGTTGCTTTTTGTTGCCCGCCGTCTGCCCTGGCTGGGCAACCAGTTAGAGGCCAGCCGTGACCTGGTGGAGATCGGAGCGGACGGCTCAGATATAGGGCTGGAGGCGGTCAGGGCGATGCGTTCGTACCACAATGTACGGGACAGCCAAGGTGGTGCTCTATCCGAGAGGGTGACCCTCGTCCTGGACGCAGTTGAGCCGCATGTGGACGTGATCGAGGAGGAGCTGGCGGCGGTCGAGAGGCGACGCCAGTCGGTGCCTGAGGACGGCCTCCTGCGCCCCCTCGATTCGGCCCTGGGCGACCTGGACTACCACATCGAAGAGCTGCGGGCCAGGTTAAAGGATTACCGGCGCGGCGCTCGCCTGGCACCCGATCTGTTAGGCTATGACGGCTCCCAGACGTATCTCGTCCTGGCTCACGACAACACCGAGATGCTGGGTTCCGGCGGATTCATCCTGGTCTACGGCCTCCTCACCGTTGACCACGGCAGAGTAGAACGGCTCTTCTTCGACGATGTAGGCGGTATCTACTTCGATTGGCGAGAGAGAACCGGCGAGTACATCGAGCCGCCGCGCCCCCTTAAAGCCTACCTCCTGCGCGACTGGTCTATGGGGTTGGGAGAGGCCAGCTGGTGGCCCGACTTCCCCACCGTCGCCGAGGAGGCCATCGAGCTCTATCGGCGAGAGGCAGGCAGCGAAGAGCCCATAGACGGCGTGATCGGCATCAACTTCCTCACCCTGGAAAAGCTGCTGGAAGTCACCGGCCCGGTGACGGTGGAGGAGTACGGGGCCACAGTCGATAGCCAGAACGCCACCGAACAGACGCTGATCTTCACCCACCCGGAGGCTTTGCGGCCGTGGGAGTCAGACCGCTACGACTTCACGGCCTACCTGGCGCAGGACGTCATTGACCGGGCATTGGCCATCGGCTCTTCCCGCTGGGCTCCCATGCTCACTGCCCTGAACACCCTGGGCCAGGAGAGCAACCTGCTCCTGTACTCCCGCGACGAGGAGGTGCAGGAGGTCATCGCCGAGCAGGGCTGGGACGGCAGGGTGATGGCCGCGGGCGGCGACTACCTCATGGTCGTCGACTCCAGCCTTAACAGCACCAAGCTCAATCTGCTGGTGGAGCCAAGCATCGAGGTGGATATCTCCCTTGACGACCTGGGCAACGCCCGCAACACCGTCACCATCACCTACGCCAACGACTACACCAACTGGGCCCAGAGCAACGACCCTCACCTGGCTAGCCTGGTGGTGGGAGCCGGCACCCTCACGGTGTATGGCAACTATCTGCGCCTCCTGGTGCCAGAGGGGAGCACGATTCAGGACGTTCGCGAACAGGGCGCTCCGGTCGCCGCCGAAGCAGTGTGGCAGGAGCACGGAAAGACCGTCCTCGGCCGCTACTTCGCCCTGCCCCAGGACACCACAAAGACACTGTCCTTCACATACCTCGTCCCCTCGGCGCTGGACACCAGCCAAAACCCGTTCACCTACCGCTTGCTCGTCCAGAAGCAGCCGGGCACGGCGGCCATCCCCCTCAAGATAAGGGTTGAGCCACCCAATTGGGCGAAAGCAGTATCGCTGGAGCTAGACGGAACATTGGTGGAATCCAACTCCCTGGAGGTGAACACCGACCTGCGGGTCGACCGTACGCTAGCGGTTACCGTTGTTCCCCAACGGAGCGGTATTCCCCACCGGAGCGAACAGTAGGAGAGAGGCAGCATGCAGATGGCGATTCTGGCGGGCGGCCTGGGCACGCGGCTGCGGCCTCTCACCAGCGAGGTGCCCAAGGCCCTCATCCCCATCGGCGGCAAGCCTTTCCTCCACCACCAGATCGAGCTCCTGAAGCGCCAAGGGATTCGCGACATCGTGCTCTGCGTCGGCCACCTGGCAGAGCAAGTGCAGGACTACTTCGGGGACGGTCGCTGGCTAGGCGTACGCATTAAGTACAGCGAGGAAAAAGGCTCCCTGCTGGGCACGGCCGGCGCCATCAAGAAGGCTGAGCCACTGCTCGGCGATGACTTCTTCCTGATGTACGGCGACTCCTACCTGATGATCGACTACCAAGAGATCATGCGCTACTTCCGGCGCTTCCACAGGCTGGGCCTCATGGTGGTCTGGAAAAACCTCGACCGCCTCGAGCGCAGCAACGTCTCGGCCAAGGGGAATCTGGTCACCGCCTACAACAAGGATCAGAAGAGCTCCGACATGGTCTATATCAACTACGGCCTCTCTGTCCTCAGGAAAGAGGCCCTCGTGTTCATACCGCCGGGAAGGCCCTTCTCCCAGGAAGAGTTCTATCAGATCCTCATCGACCGGCGGGAACTGCTGGCCTTCGAGGTGGGGCAACGCTTCTACGAAATAGGCTCGCCCAGGGGCCTGGAGGAGTTCGAAATGCTGGTAGCATCAGGAGCTGTTGCCCGATGATCGTCACCCGCACGCCCACCCGCATCCCTTTGGGGGGCGGTGGCACGGACATTCGCTCCTACGCCTCCCGCTATGGCGGCTTCCTGGTCAGCGCCGCCATCAATAGGTACGTCTACATCACCGTCAACAGGCGCTTCGAGGACAGCATCCGGGTGAGCTATTCAAAGACCGAGATCGCCGACGGCGTGGACAACATAGAGCACCCCATCGTGCGCGAGGCCCTTCGCCTGATGGGGCTGAGCTCCGGCCTGGAGATCGTCTCCATAGCGGATGTCCCGGCGAACACCGGCTTGGGCAGCTCCGGCGCCTTCACCGTCGGCCTGCTGAACGCCCTCCACACGTTCAAACGAGAGAACGTCTCTGCCGAAACCTTGGCTGAAGAGGCGTCCACCGTCCTGATGGACGTTCTGGGCGAGCCCATCGGCGTGCATGACCAGTACCTTGCCGCCCTGGGCGGCATAACCTGCCTGGCCATCGACCAAGACGGCACGGTCCAAGCCAGCCCACTGGCGACATCTGATGGCATCGTCGAGGAATTAGAGGTCAGCCTTCTGTTGTTCTACACCGGCGTGAAGAGGAGCGCCTCGGAAGTGCTGGCTGACGAGAGCCGGGCCATTTCCCAGGGCCACGATGGCGTGACGGCAGCGCTTCACACGGTGAAGGAGATAGGTTTCCGGGTGAAGGAGGCCCTGGAGACAGGAGACTTGCGTCACTTTGGCGAGCTTCTCGACCAGCACTGGCAGTCCAAGAAAAGGCTATCCACAAGAGTTAGCTCTGACCGCATCGACCGCCTCTACGAGCTGGCCAGGAGGAATGGCGCTCTGGGGGGCAAGATCATGGGCGCCGGCGGCGGCGGCTTCTTCATGTTCTGCTGTGACAACCACAACAAGGCTCGTTTGAGGGAGGCCATGGCCGCCGAGGGCCTGCGAGACATGCGCTTCGCCATCGACTTCGAGGGGTCGAAGGTGCTGGTGAACTTCTGATGGTACGCGCGAAGACGCTCAGGGCTGTGGATAGTCTGAACGTCATCGGCGCTTATCTGGACGCCGTGCAAGACATAGGACAGACGCTGCCGCGTGAGGACATCCAGCGCGTGGTGGACGTGCTGTACGAAGCTTGGCAGCAGGGTAAGGCTGTGTTCACCATGGGCAACGGCGGCTCGGCGTCAACCGCTACCCACCTGGCCTGCGACCTGGCCAAGTGCACCATAGTCCCCGGCCGTCATCGGCTCAAGGCGATGGCCCTGGTGGACAACGTGCCCCTGGTGAGCGCCTGGACTAACGACTCCGGCTTCGGCAGCATCTTCGCCGAGCAGCTCGAGCCATGGCTCAACGAAGGGGATGTCCTCATCGGCGTTTCCGTCCACGGCGGCTCCGGCGCCGGCGACGCTGGTCCCTGGTCCCAGAACCTGCTGCGCGCCATATGGCTTGCCAGGGAGCGACGGGCCAAGGTCATCGGGCTCAGCGGATTTGATGGCGGCGCTCTCAAGGAGATGGCCGATGTGTGCCTTGTGATCCCCATCGACGAGGAGCCTCTGGGCACTCCCCTGGTGGAGTCCTATCATGTGCTCCTTCATCACCTGATCTGCACCGCGCTCAGGCTGCGCATCGCGGAGAATAGCAGTGAATAGGGCTGTATTCCTGGATCGGGACGGGGTCATCAATGCCGCACCCTACGACCCGCTGGAGGGCAAACCGGATACGCCCTACAGCCTGGAGGACTTCAGACTACTGCCCGGCGTTGGCCAGGCGCTGCGGGCCATTAGCGAGATGGGCTTTCTGGCAGTCGTGGTGTCCAACCAGCCAGGGGTGGCCAAGGGCAAGTGTGACTACGCCTTTCTGGAGACGGTGGACGCTGAACTCACCGCCCGCTTGGCTAGGCAAAGGGCGCACCTGGACGCCATCTACTACTGCCTCCATCACCCCGATGCTGTTGACGAAAGCCTCCGCGTCGACTGCGATTGCCGTAAGCCCAAGCCTGGGCTGCTGCTGCGAGCGGCCCGCGAGCTGGACATCGATCTGGCTAGCTCCTTCATGTTGGGCGACAGCCCCAGGGACATCGAGGCTGGCCTGACCGCCGGCTGCGAGACCATTCTTGTGGATGGCCGCCGGTCCTATTTCCGCCTGAGAGAAGCGGCCCGCATGCGACCGCACTGGATGGCGCAGAACCTGCTAGCAGCCGTGGAGATAATCCGTTGCATACAGGGGGATGCTCATGGAGATCTTCATAGACTCGGCGAACCCAGATGAGATCCGCCGCTGGCTGGAATACGGGGTAGTAGACGGCGTGACAACCAACCCCAGCATCATGCTCAAGGACGATGGCTATGACATGGAAAGGCGAGCCAAGGAGATCGCTGCTCTCATCTACCCTCGCCCGGTCAGTGTGGAAGTGACCACCAATCACCTCGAGCAGATGATCGAGGAGGCCAGGGGGCTCGCCAGTTGGGCTCCTAACATCATGGTGAAGATACCGGTGATAAACGAGTACGGCGAGCCCTGCCTGGGCGTGGTGAGAACCTTGGTGGCGGAGGGCATCAAGGTTAACATGACCGCCTGCCTCTCCTTCGGCCAGGTAGTCTTGGGTGCCAAGGCTGGCGCCACCTACATTAGCATCTTCGCCGGCCGGGTGGCTGACGAGGGACACGACGCCAGCAAGCTCATCCGCGACGCCGTGGAATGGCTGGCGGGCTGGGAGTACCACAGCAAGATCATCGTCGGCAGCATCCGCGAGGTCACCAACATTCAGGACGCTGCCCTGGCCGGTGCCCACGTCATCACTGTTCCGCCTCAGTTTATGGGCAAGCTGATCGACCATCATTACAGCCGGGCCACGGTGCAGCAGTTCAACGCCGATGCCCAGAAGGCGCTGGCGAAGATGGGGGAGCTGCGCTTGCGGGCGAAGGTCTAGGAGTCTAAGAGTGGCTCTCTTGGAGGAGGCCGCCCAAAGCCTCCGGCCTTGGGTGCCGTTCACCGTCCTTAACACGGTCTGGCGCTGCCTGGATCCCCAGGCTGAGACGGTCCTGGATGTGGGCTGCGGCAAGGGCGGGCCTATGAAGTTCCTTAAAGGAAGGCGCAGCCTTTTCTCGGTGGGAGTAGACATCTTCGAGCCCTATCTGCGCCAATGCCAGAAGCACTCTACGCACGATGCCTTCGTCCGTGCCGATGTGTGTATGCTCCCCTTTCGGCCTAAGAGCTTTGACGCAGTGTTGTGTATGGAGGTGCTGGAACACCTGGAGATGGAAGACGGGCTAGCGCTGATAACAGCCATGGAGGACGTTGCCCGGCGCCAGGTTATTGTCACCACACCCGTGGGCCATCACGAGCAGCATGGCTACGACGGCAATCCTTATCAGGAGCACCGCCATATCTGGGAGCCCAGAGAGTTGCGCCTACTGGGCTACCGCGTGGTGGGCCACGGCTTGCGGGGCCTTGGTGGCACGTCGGGGATTCAGTCCCCCTTGCCGAGGGCTCTGCGGCCCTTGGCGGATGTGACCTGGGTACTGGCCGGCCCGGTGGTGCGTTACCTCCCCTCTCTGGCAGGGAACATGGTCTGTATCAAACGGCTGAGCTAGTCCGGCTGATGAACCCCTGGGTGTTCGGTGATGTGCCGGTTCAGGGCCTCATCGAGAGGGCATAATGGCGAAAGAACCAGTCTGGAGCCAAGTACTGTTCAAGAGCACCTCGAGGGACGGCATAGTATCGGCCATCCGAAGGCTTGCCCTGAACCGGGCGGATGCAATCGACGCACACTGTAGAGCAGCCATTCTTTCCCTGCTTGAAAGGAACCCAACTGCTCAGCTACTGGACCTGGGCTGTGCGGATGGGACATTTACCTCAAGGGTGGCCAAGAGGGTAGGCACCTCCAACGTCTGCGGGATAGATGCCGTCCAGGAGAACATTGCCTCGGCCAAGGCAAGGGGAATAGACGCCCGCCTGGCCGATTTGGACCAGGGCATCCCTTTTGAGGACGGGTCCTTTCATGTCATTTGCGCAAGCCATGTGATAGAGCATGTCTGCGACACCGACCTCCTCGTCAGGGAGACCTACCGGCTTCTAGGGAGCGGAGGTTACCTGGTCATAGCAACCCCCAATCTGGCCGCCGCTCACAATATTCTCCTGCTCATCTTCGGCAGGCAACCCACGATAGCTGAGGTCAGCGATGTGGCCCTGGTGGGAACCGTAAGCCCCCGGGGGAACCGTGTAGCCAGGGTAGGGCCGAGTCACCGCCGAATATTCACCTTCCCTGCCCTCAGCGGTCTTCTGGAGTATTACGGCTACGAGGTCGAGAAAACGGTGGGGGCAGGGTATTTCCCCTTGCCTGCCGTCCTGTCCAGGGGCATGTGCCTTATTGACCGGGTGCACTCCACTGACATCGTCCTGAAGGCGAGGAAAGGGTGAAATCCCAGCACAAGGGAGGAGCGATGTCTACGGCGTTGGTTACTGGCGGTTGTGGGTTCGTGGGCCGGCACGTAGTGCTGAGGTTGCTCCAGCAAGAGCGAGAGGTGTGGATCGTCGATGACCTCTCCACGGGGAAACACCCCGACCTGTGGCTTCGGAAGGAGCATCTGCGGGGTGCCCCTCCAGTTACATTCATACTGGCCGATGTCAGGGCCTTCTTCAGAGAGGCCCTTCCCGGGGCTTCCTCCAGCATTTCCCAGCTCCAGGATGGGGTGCCCGATTTCGGCGACGTGTTCCACCTAGCAGCGGTGGTGGGTGGTCGGGCCAAGATAGAAGGGGACCCTGTGACCGTCGCCCAGGACCTGGCCATCGACGCCGATTTCTTTGCCTGGGCCTGCAAGGCGCGCCCTGAACGCATCCTCTACGCCAGCTCCAGCGCCGCTTACCCCGTGGACCTACAACAGGACGGGAATGCCCTGCCGCTAAAGGAGGAGTTCCTTCAGCTGGAGGGTCAAATGGGCCAGCCCGATATGACCTACGGCTGGTCCAAGGTAACAGGGGAGTATCTGGCACGGATTGTCGCCAGACATTATGGACTCTCCGTGGCCTGCGTGCGGCCCTTCTCAGGCTACGGGGGGGATCAGGACGATTCCTACCCCATACCTGCTATTGCAGCCAGGGCGGCTCGGAGAGAAGACCCCCTGCATATCTGGGGCTCGGGAGAACAGGGGCGTGATTTCGTGGACATCGAGGACTGTGTGGATGCTATGTCAGCCGCCCTGGAAAGAATCTCGGATGGCTCTGCCGTCAATATCGGTTCGGGAAAACTGACCACCTTTAAGGAGGTGGCCCAGATATTCGCCGACCTGGCGGGCTACCGACCCCAGATAGTGCCCCTGGTGGATAAGCCCGTGGGCGTCCATGCCCGCTACGCCGATACCACTAAGGCGAAAGCCCTTCTGGACTGGCATCCCAAGGTGGGCCTCAGGGAGGGCTTCCGGCGGGTTTACGGACAAGCGCTGGAGCGCATCAAGAATGGGTAAGACAAACAGCCGCTGGCATACCGTTCGAGGGCTCCAGACCGGCATCGCCAAATACCACTTTGCCAGCCGCTTCGTCAAGGGCAAGACAGTGCTGGACGTAGCTTGCGGCGATGGGATGGGTACAGCTTACCTGGCAGGCAACGGTGCCAAATGCGTCTGCGGCGGCGATGTCGAGGCAGACGCAGTTCGAGGCGCTGGCCAACTCTGGAGGGCATCGTGCGCGTTGGCCGTGCTGGACGCCTGCTATCTGCCCTTTGGCGACGCGGTCTTTGATGTCATCGTGTCCATAGAGACCATCGAGCACCTCTCAGACCACGAGCAGTTTCTCGCCGAATGTCGGCGGGTCTTAAGAGACGACGGCCTGTTTATCTGCTCCACCGTCAATAGAGAGACCTTCTCGCCGGGTAGCAATAAACCATGGTTTCCTGGACACCTCAGGGAGCTGAGCATAGGCGAGTTTCGGCTTCTCGTGGAAGAGTACTTCACCGATGTCGCCATCTATGGGCTGCCTTGGAACGAAAAGTACGGACGCCTTGACCGGGCGATTGTCAAATACCAAGCGACGTTGCAGGACCTGATGCTCTCCACGGCGTTCACCCGTAGCGTCGTAAGGCTCATGACCAGGTTCTTCTTCCCCCGCTATCAATTGGTCGCTCTAGACGAGGTGAGCCCTTCTCAGTTGGGCGATTTTCTGACGGAAGAATATGCCCCCATTCCCCTCTCGGAGGTGTCCTCGAACCCCATAAATATCATTGCTGTAGCCACCAAGACTGGCCGGAGGAATCAGGATGGAAACCAAGAAAGTGTACATAGAGCCGACCTGGAAACTCCACATAGGTTATCATGTCAAGGAACTCATCCCTTATCCCCCCGAAGGCTACGAATTCGTGACCAGGGGCGGGTGGGATGAGAGGTTCTTTGACCGAGCCTCCACCCGCGGAGTGGCGAGCTCCCTGAGTGATTGGGCGGCCTACCACATCCCCCTCTTCCTCATCAAGTCCTACGTGGACAGATTCACCAAGAAGCCGCCAGATGCCTGTCTGACCTACTCCTGCCACCACCTGGTCTTCCGGAACGAGCCCTGGCTGGTGGAGATCGGCAGGATCTGGGAGATGATCGGCCATAGTCCCGGGCATTTCTACCGCTATAAAGGCATTATCGAGCGCGCTTTTGCCTCCGAGAACTGCAAGCGAGTCCTATGTTTCACTGAATTCTCCAGGAAGACCTGTATCTCAGTGCTCAACGGCCAGGGCTTTGAGCACAAAATCGATGTCCTGCCCCGGGCCGTCCACGCCAAGAAGTTCACCAAGAATCACAAGCGGGACGGAGTCCGGTTCCTCTTCGTCGGCTCCGCCAACCTGGCTGGCCTGTTCGAGTATCGGGGCGGCAAGGAGGTTCTGGAAGCCTTCTCCATCCTGAGCCGCAGGTACAATAACCTGGAGCTAGTCATCCGCTCAGACATACCGCCAGCCCTCAAGCAGCGGTATGACCAGGTGCTGGCTCAGCCCAACGTCACCGTTCTTGAGGGGTTCCTTCCCTGGGGACAGGTGGAAGAGATATACCAGCAGTCCGACCTCTTCTTCTTCCCCTGTCACTACGAAAGCTGGCAGATCATCCTCGAAGCCCTGAGCTACGAGCTGCCCGTCATAGCCATTGACCTGGAAGGGGTAAGCGAGTTCCTCAAGGATGGGGAGTCTGGGTTTTTGGTCTCCGAGGCAGAAGGCGTGCCTTCCATCCAGAACGGGCTCCCCCTGGCCAACGCCTCCCCCCAGGTGCGCAAGGCACTTCGTCGCACCGATTCCAGGCTGGTGCAGAACCTGGTCGAAAAGGCGAGCATCCTCATTGAGGACGGGGCCTTGAGACGAAGGATGGGCGCTGCCGGCCGCTGGCAGGTCGAGGAGGGAGACTGCTCGCTACAACGCCGAAAGGCAAAGCTCAAAGAGGTCTTTGACCAGGCCACAAGTTAGGAGATGACCTTGCTCAGCCGCCTGATAGGGCTCCTCCAGAGATGGGGCGACCTCGACAGGGAGTACCGCAGGGATGTGCTGTCCCTGTTCGAGCCCAACTCTGAGGCAACGCTTCTGGACGTGGGCTGCGGCGATGGCCAGTTTACTCTAAAGGTGGCCGCGAGAATAGGCACAAGCAAAGTCTTTGGCATTGACGTCGTCAAGGAAAATGTGGAGCAGGCTAGGGCGAGGGGGATTGCCTGCTATCAGGCTGACCTGGACGAGGCAAGATTCCCCTTTGAAGATGAAAGCTTTGACGCCGTTTGTGCCAATCAGATAATAGAGCACCTCTCCAAGACCGATGCTTTCGTCAAGGAAGTCTATCGAGTGCTGCGCCCTGGCGGATACGCCGTTATCTCGACTCCCAATCTGGCGGCTCTCCAGTGCCTAATATTTCTACTGTTGGGCTGGCAGCCGCTTCCAGCACATGTGAGTGACGAAACCACGACGGTGGGGAGCCCTGTCAGGAGGTCCGACTGCCAGGATCAGAGGATGCCCGGCTCCCATCACCGGAGGGTTTTTACCCTAAGAGCCCTGGAGGAGTTCCTTCAGCACCACGGCTTTGACGTTGAAGGGGGCGTGGCTTCCGGATTCTTTCCCCTTCCCGCCTCCATAGCGAGGCTCGTGTGCGCCTTCGACAAGAGGCACGCCACCAATCTAGCTGTGAAGGCGCACAAGAGCTACCCTAACGGGGCGACTGCAACGTGAGCTTCTGGCGCCTGCCTCATATCACTGGAGCTGCAAGGATAGCTCTGTGGGCCTCGCTATCTGCCATCACTTTACTCCTCTTCTCCTCTTTCGCCGACCTGCGCTACGTCTATGCACCCATTGAATCTATCTATCTTCTGGACAATCTGCCATTATTCGGCACCCTGTACTATGTCTGGTTTGCCCTTTTCCTCCTCCTGCTTCTCTCACAGCACAAGAACAATGAATGGGAGAACATGGCCCTCGTGTGTATATTCGCCCTGGGCTTTTCCGGCAACTGGATAGTCCTAGCCCACGGACAAATGGGGGCAACCCATATTCTCCACTATGTCGGACCGATCTCATCCTCCGTGGCTGAGGGGGTAATGCCCCGAAGCCTGGAGAATCTAGGCTACAATACATTCCCCATGCTCGCTATTGAGGGTTCAAGCCTGGCTCTGATCACCGGTTTGGACACCTTCGATACAATCACCGTATTTCTGGTGTTTCAGCTCCTGACGATCACCGCCTTATTCTATGTCGCATCGCGAAATTATCTCCACGATGGGCGTCTTGCCGGCATTGCCACCGTGCTGCTGATCAGTGGAAGCCGGGCAATACCCACCTATCTTGCTCAGTTACATGCACGGGCGGCGGGGCTTCTCTTCCTGGTTGCCTTCTTGGCCCTGGTCAGCAAAGGGCATAGACGCTTCTTCAATGGGTGGGAACAGGCCCTGCTGTTCGTAGTCTTGCTGGCGGTGACGATGATAACCCATGCCATTACGTCCTTCCTTCTCTTCCTTGTTCTCCTGGGGATATATCTGGTGGAAAGGCCCAGCAAGGACAAGATGATGGCGATTTCTACGGTCGTGCTCTCCTTCGTGGGTTTCTTGGGCTACGAGATATATGTCGCCTTCGATACGTTTGGGTACATGGTCAAGTTAATGCCGACAATGGTGGGCAACCTCACCGAAAGCGAACTCCCTTGGTCACCAATGACTTCCAGAATGGCTGTCGCCACCTTTGGGGAGGCGGTGCCAACCTGGGCAGTAATGACTAGCTGGTTCTGGATGTTTGCCCTAATCGGACTTGGAGGAGCCTTGGGTATCGCAAGTCTGGTCCGGATTAGAAATCTATCGCCAGCGGAGAAGATAATCACCGGAGGGCTGATAGGCGTCGGCGTTTTTGCCGCTATTACAGTCTATGCCACCAGCTCAGAAGAGCTGGCGAGAGCCCTTATGTATTTGCCAGTGTTCACGATTCCAATTCTCCTCATGTTCCTATCCAGAAGGGAAGTGGCTATTGCTGCACTGATAGGTTTGATTTTCTTGCTTTCCTTTCCCACATTCCTAACTCATAACCCTCATCCGTCCACCACCGCATTGCATCCGCAGGAGTGGTCAGCTACCGACTTTGTGAGTTCCTCCTACCTGGAAGAGTCCTCGG
>Ga0315280_10005260_pt1 | contig 18568 bp, 15 predicted proteins | sample YL17G06_40_MG_FD_203697 | JGI IMG/M metagenome (GOLD analysis project Ga0315280, IMG submission 203697) | Sediment microbial communities from Yellowstone Lake, YNP, Wyoming, USA - YL17G06_40 | ecosystem: Environmental > Aquatic > Freshwater > Lake > Sediment | place: USA: Wyoming | collected... | reverse complement strand
TGTGCCCATGTGGTTGTTTACCCCGCTTGCTCCCGGGACATCGTATAGGTCAGCCTCTATCTGCGCACGGATTTCCTCGTCGCTCATGCTGGTTAAAACTGCTCCCGGACCCAGCCACTCGTTTCCTTGGTAGGATTCCATGGGGCAATGGAGGATAACCTCTTTTCCTCCTTTCAGGGCTTCCTGCGCTACCTTTCGGGAATATTCCAGGGAAGGCAGGACGGAGAGGGTTAAAGGGAAAGGAAGGGATATAAAGGCGCGGGACTGCTCGAGGCTGTATCCGTTATCGTCTATTACCAGGGCGATAAGCGGGGCGCCGGGCCGGGGAAGGTAAGAAGGAGGTTGGCCGGGAGAGCTTGAAGGAATTTGAGGCGAATTTCCCCGGTACCCGCCACCAATTATTCCACTGAGGTCAAAGCCTGTGAACCTGGAATGAGAAGGAGCAAAAGAAAAATACAGCACCAGGGAAATTCCCACGAGAGCCCCGGCGAATATCAGGTAAAAGTATTTTTTAAGCTTTCTCCTCTCCAATTTTTAAACTCTTTTCTTTTAAGGAACTTTACCCTTTTTCCCATCGTCAAAATAAAAACCTGCTAAAGCATTTATAACACTTAACCCACACCTGTGGGTGTTGAAAAAAATAATGGAAGTGGGGCCAAGATGGAAAAAATAAAAATCGTGATTGATTCTACTGCTTATCTGTCTCAGGAGATTCTGAAAGAATATCCTGAAATCATCACCGTGCCGCTTTACGTGAGCTTCGGTGAGAAAAGCTATCGGGAGGGGGTAGATCTCTCGCAAGAAGAGTTCTTCAGGATGCTGAAAAAATCCAGCGCCTTTCCGACGTCCTCCCAGCCTTCAGTGGGGGACTTCCTCGAGGTCTATCGCCCGCTGGTGGAGGGAGGGTACTCAATAATTTCCGTCCACATTTCCTCCAGGCTTTCCGGCACGGTGGACTCGGCCCAGCAGGCAGCGAAAATTGTAGGGGGAGACATTGAGGTTGTGGACTCCCTATACACGGGTGCGGGCCTTGCTTTTATAGCGCTGGAGGCCGCGCGGGCCGTGCGGCGGGGAGCGAGCAAGGAGGAAGTGCTTTCCCGGCTAAAAGCAGTCCGGGATGGGGTGACCGTGGTCTTCGCGGTGGACACCCTGGAGTACCTTCATAAAGGGGGCAGGATCGGGGGGGCCCAGGCTCTCCTGGGGTCCCTCCTGAAGATCAAACCCATTCTTTTTCTCGCCAATGGGAGAATTGAGGTCCTGGAGAAGGTCCGCTCTACCGCGGCCGCAAGGGCGAGGACGATCCAGATACTTGAGGAAATCAGGGAGGAACATCCTCAAGCCAGGATGAAGGTGGCGATCCACGAGGCCGAGACGCTGAAGGAAGCCCAGGAAATCCTTGAGGATGTCAAAAAAAGGTTCTCACCCGAGGAGATTTTTATCTCCAGTCTGGGACCCGTGCTGGGCACTCACACCGGTCCAGGCCTGATCGGTTTTGCATGTTTTCTGGAAGACGAAACGGGAGTGTTTCCCTCGTGGGCGAGGAAACACCTTCCTAAGGAACCCTGATCAGCCAGTAGGCGCTCCGATCAATGTTTTCCCAATACCTGCTGGACATGCTCAGGAGGAACGCCTGAGGTTTCTTCATAGGCAGGAAGATGTAAATCATCTTCCCTTTCCTTTGAATTTCCCCTCCCATCCCCTTGAGGGAGCGGAAGGCATCAGTGATAAACAGCGTTTCCCGGATACCCCCGCTTGTAGAGATTATGTGGATATCCAGCCGGAAGCTTTTGGGGAATGACCCGGCGGTCTCCACAGAGAGCCTGAGCCCCTCGTCCCAGAAAAAAGAAATCGAGGAAAAGTCCGCCCCCCGGAGGAGGTTTCGCCAGAAAGTATCCCCAACAGGCTCAAAGACCTTTACTTCGTTTGAAAGCACCATTTCCTTATCGAGAGTGAAAAGCTCGTTGGGTCTCAGGAAGGAAAAAAGGTACCCAGAAAGTATTTTAAGCTGACTTTTATATTCCCTGACAGCCTTTTCCTTCAGGGCCTGAATTTCTGGAGAAAGGGGAAAGCTCACCCAGCGATCCCCGTTCCACCAGAGAGGGACCGGAGGAGCGAGAGGGCCCTTCTCTTTACCTCTTTGACCGGGCCATGATCCCCGATGGACTAAGTAGGAAACTAAAACTGGCGAAAAGCCTTTCTCAACCCTGAGCTCTTCCAGCGCCAAACGGGTAAAAGCCGCTGCTGCCCAGTGGTCGGGGTGAGAATCGTAAGGGGAAGGAAGAAAGACGAGGTCCCAATTTTCCTTCAAGATCGCGCTTTTCAGGTCCTCGAGGAGGCTTAGGCCGCAAAAAGTGGCCTGGGGATTGAAAGAGTTGGAGTAGGGGGTTGAGGAGGAGTTCAGCTGCCTGCAGAACAGGGGATTTTGATAGGACCAGTTTTCCCTCAAAAGGGAGCTGAGCTTTCCGTCCGGATATCCTAAAAATATTACCCGGGGCTCTGCAACTCCTAAGATTTTCAGGGCACTTTCGGTTTCCTTTTGCCTCTCGTAACCGAATTTGATGTATTCCTGGGGAGAGAGCAGGAGGTCCTGCGATTCCTCCTCCGCCGCCCACTCGAAGTTTTCCCCGTTGGTCAAATATACAAATGTTAACTGGCACTTTCTCTGGACAAGCTCCGAGATGACTCCCCCTGCGGAGAGAATTTCGTCGTCAGGATGTGGCAGCAAAAATAGGACTCTCGCTCCCGGGGGAAGTTCAATGGATGGAGGCGGCGTCCATTCTGACAGGGGGGTGAGAATTAGGGCACAAACAATGGCCCCCAGGACGAGCGCTAAAAGGAATATTACCGGAACCCCTCGCCGATTCATGTGTATATTTTAACTTTTTTTGGCATTGGTTATCATTAGAGAAAAGGGAGGGATGAGTGCATGCCCTGGAAAGGAAAGCTGGAGAGATTAGACCAATTTAAATATCGCATTCCGCAAGACTATAAACCCGGGATGCGCGTGGAAGGAATTATTTACGCTTCTGAGGCCTTGCTTCCCGACATCGTGTCTGAGGATGCGCCGGAGCAGGTGGCCAACGTGGCCTGCCTCCCGGGCATCGTGAAAGCCTCGCTGGCCATGCCCGACATTCACTGGGGCTACGGTTTCCCCATCGGCGGCGTGGCCGCTTTCGAAGTGAAGGAAGGAGTGATTTCTCCTGGAGGGGTGGGGTACGACATCAACTGCGGCGTGCGTCTGCTTACCACTACCCTGCACAAATTGGACCTCAAGGATAAGTTGGAGAAGCTGGTGCGCAGGATGGCCTCCAACGTTCCATCCGGGGTGGGCTCTGAGGGAAAGATAAGGGTTTCCCGGGCCGAGATGGACGCGCTCCTTTGCTATGGCGCTCGCTGGGCAGTGGAGAAGGGTTACGGCCACAAAGAGGACCTGGAAGCTATTGAATCCTACGGAGAGATGCCCGGTGCTGATCCTGGAAAGGTCTCTCACCGGGCCAAAGAGAGGGGATACTCTCAGGTGGGCAGCCTGGGAGCCGGAAATCACTTTCTCGAGGTGCAGGAGGTAGTGGAAATATACGACAAAGCGTTGGCGGAAGCTTTTGGCATAAAGGATGTTGGGCAAATTACCATTCTCATCCACACGGGCTCGCGCGGATTAGGCCACCAGGTCTGCTCTGATTACATCGAGGTGATGCAGCAGGCGGTGCGGAAGTATGGCATTTCGCTCCCGGATAGGCAGCTGGCCTGCGCTCCCGTCAAATCTGATGAGGGCCAGGCTTATCTTCAAGCGATGAGGTCGGCCACGAATTTCGCCTGGGCCAACCGGCAGCTGATAACTCACTGGGTGAGGGAAGCGGTGGTGTCCGTCTTTAATTTGAGCGAGCGCGAGCTGGGCCTTCAGGTGGTTTACGATGTGGCGCACAACGTAGCCAAAATTGAGGAACACGAAGTAGACGGAAAGAAAATGACCCTGTGTATTCACCGCAAGGGGGCCACGAGGGCCTTCCCGGCAGGAAACCCCGAGCTTCCTGAGCGCTACAGAAAGGTGGGGCAACCGGTGTTGATACCGGGGGACATGGGCCGCTGCTCCTACGTCCTTGTGGGGACAGAACTGGCCATGAAGGAAACCTTTGGCTCCACCTGTCACGGAGCAGGAAGGGTAAAGAGCCGCAGCCAGGCCAAAAGGGAAATCAGACCTCAGGAGCTTTTAGCTGAGCTCCAGAAAAAGGGCATCCTGGTTCAGGCGGCAAGCAGGGAGACCCTTGTCGAGGAGGCCCCTGACGCCTATAAGGACGTTACCCAGGTTGTGGAAGCCGTTGCGGGTGCCGGCATTTCCCGTAAAGTCGCCAAGATGCAACCCTTAGGAGTGATAAAAGGATAAATGATCACCAGCTTCTGGCACTGGCTGACAATTATTTTAGTGGGCGGGCTGGTGGGAATAATCACCGGTTTCCTGACTACAAGGAGAGTTACCGGCGGCGTCTGGCTCTTCGCCTTCGTGGGGATCATGGGTGCCTTTTTGGTGGACTTCGTTTGCTCGGTGATTTTTAAGCTCTACATCGACCTACCGGTCCTCTACAACCTCAGCCTGCTTTTCTGGATGGTTGTAGGGGCAGTGGTCTTCACCCAGATCCTGAACCTTCTGGGGCAGAGGCCGGATTAGTAGGACTTAGCAAAATAGGCCAGGTGTCTGGCCTTCTGGCCGCACACCAGGCACTTTTTGTCCCCAGGCTCTTCCTCGCTCAGACAACGAATCGTGGCGGTGGTCTGGGCTTTAATTTCGTCCTCGCAGGACGTGCTTCCACACCACGGGGAAAGGATGAACCCCCTCTTTTCCTCGATGATGTTCTTGAACTCCTCAAAGCTCTCGCTTGTACGAGTGTTCGCCTCCCGGTAATTCTTCGCCCTTTCAAAAAGCGAACGCTGCACGCTCTCCAGAAGCTCAGAGGTTCGCTGGGGAAGAGCATTCCAGGAGGTTTTAACCTTTTCCCTCGAGTCCCGGCGCACAAGCACGGCCTCTCCGGAGGCCAGGTCTCTGGGTCCGATTTCCAGGCGCAGAGGAACTCCCCGAAGCTCCCACTCCGAGAACTTCCAGCCTGGGGTGTACTCGTCCCGATCATCGACTTTGACCCTGATCCCGGATTTTTGGAGCATCTCCTTGAGCTCATGGGCTTTGGCGATCACCGCCCTCTGCTCCTCCCCGTAAAAGATGGGCACGATCACCACCTGATGAGGGGCAATCTTGGGAGGGATGATCAGTCCGGAATCGTCCCCGTGGACCATGATCAGACCACCAATTAAGCGCGTGGATACTCCCCAGGAGGTTGACCAGGCGTATTTTTGCTCACCGTCTGAGTCCAGGAAAGAAATTTCAAAAGCCCGGGAAAAATTCTGACCGAGGTCGTGAGAAGTGCCGCACTGCAGGGCTTTGCCGTCGGGCATCAAAGCTTCCAGGGCGTAGGTGTCCAGGGCGCCGGCGAACTTTTCGGAAGGGGATTTTTTTCCCGTGATCACGGGGATGGCCAGGTCGTTTTCCACGAGGTCCCGGTAAATTTCCAAAATCCGAAGCACCTCCTCCAGAGCCTCTTCGTGGACGCGGTGAAGCGTATGCCCCTCCTGCCAGAGAAATTCCGTGGTGCGCAGAAAAAGCCTGGTGACCTTTTCCCAGCGGACGATGTTGCACCATTGATTTATCAGGATCGGCAGGTCCCTCCAGGAACGCACCCATTTGGCGTACATATAGCCAATGATGGCTTCAGAGGTCGGCCTCACAGCCCAGCGCTCTTCCAGGATCTCGTCCCCTCCCTGGGTTACCCAGGCCACCTGAGGGGCAAAGCCCTTCACGTGCTCGGCCTCACGGGCCAGGAAACTTTCCGGGATGAACAGGGGGAAATAGGCATTGACGTGCCCGGTCTCCTTTAAGCGCCTGTTCAGGGCATCCTGGATGTTTTCCCAGATGGTGAAGCCGTAAGGGCGGATGACCATGCATCCCTTTAAGGGACTGTAATCTGCAAGCTCGGCCCGCCGGACTATCTGAACGTACCATTCGGAAAAATCCTCTGATTTCTTCGTGATCTCAGTAACAAATTCCTCTGCCATCTTCGCTCCTTGGTTTAAGGAAAGTTGGAGTAAATTTAGCAGGTTAAGAGGATGAGGTAAAGAGAGCTTCCTTAGGTAAGATTTACCCAGACCACAGCACCTAAAGAGGCTGAGCTGAGTCCGATCCCAGTTAGTTAAGGCTCAAACGAGATACTTAAACAGGTTGCATGCTCTCCTAACCGAGTTCTATGGCGCTTTTTATAAAGCCTCCTTCTTAAAACTAAAAGGAAAGGGTACTTTGGATTTCTTCCAGGCTTTCTCCCCACCTTGGACAATACTCTGGCTAACCCCCCTCGGAGAAGGGATCTTTAGAGAAGAAAAGGTTGCCCTGATGAGGGAGGCCGGAGGATGGAAGGAGAATTTCCATCTGGAGGTGCTGAGGTTTGGTCTCCGCCTTACGATCAAGCTTCTTCAAAACTATCGGGAGGTGATCAAAAGCTGGAAAAGGAAACGGCGGGTTGAACCAGGCAGATCCGGAGGCGGAGAATTAGGACCATACCAGGGATAGGAATCAATCCGGCTTCAGTCATCCTGGGGCATCCGGGACATTCATGTGGTTCCCCAAGGGTAGATGCTTACGCAGTTACTGCAGCCTGGACCCTACCATCGGCAATCTGGGAATAGCAGGACCTACATCAGGCCCAGACGAAGGTTCAGCGGACCATTAAGATAGGCCTTCATTCAGCTCGCCTTCACCCAACTGCGGAGGAACCCTAAGTCTCAGGCTTACTACGAAAGAAAAAGACGGGAGGGGAAAACGCACTGGTAGCCCTGATGGCTCTGGCTCGTCAACTCTCGAAGTGATCTTCAGGATCGAAGGAACGTCCAAACTATTCTTGACCTAGCCTTGACATAGGCGGTTGAGGCAATTCAAACTCTTGACAACTTTGGACCCAAGAGAAAGATAATTAAGTGGAGGAGGTAAGAATGGATTGAAAAAAATCTTAGTAGTTATTATTTGTTTCTCTTTTGGAGCCCTGATTACCTTGCAATTTCCCTCAGTTTCTAATCTGTCTCCCTTGCCCCTCGCCCTGGCTGAGGAGGATTCTCTTCCCCCCTTTCCCCTTGGATTTAAGCCTTCTCCTTCCCCGGCCTTGCCCCCTGAGCCTCGGCCCCCTACGATTACGCACCTTTCAGGGCAGTCGAGGGAATTAGAACTCGAAATCGGGACCAGGGTCCTCAACTTCTGCGCCGCAGAAAAAGAAACCATCAGGAGTGGAGATGGGGCCTGCCTGATGGATTTCTTCTCCGCCGTCTCGGAGCGAAATAGAATAGAAGATTCATTTGGAGTAATGAGATCAGAATGGCTTTTTTACCTGGGTAGCTTCCAAAAAGGGTACAAGGGTAAGCCCCGCCTGGACCAGGAGATCAATGACCCTGTCATAATCATTAGAGGCAACGAGGCCCTTTGCTACCTGCGGGAAACAATCTGGATTCGCGCTCTGGACCTTCTCTCGGGAACGATCAGGGATTCGGCCCAAGCCCGTTACCACTCGATTCTTTTGGAGAAAAAGCTTAATTCCTGGGTCATAAAATATGATCTTTTCTTCTCAGCCTATACTACTCTCCCCCCAGAGGCCCCCCTGGTGCAAGGAGAAAGCTCTTTTCCCTTGGTCTCCGGTTTCCCTAGCTTCGAGGAGATCCTAAGCTCTCTTCCAGCTAAACCTCAATGGTACCTGAAGATGATGGAGAAGGCCCAAGCAACATCTTCTCTGAGCCCCTCTCCTGACCGGGGAGGTGCGGTAAAGTATGCTGAAATGTGGTGGAATGGTTTCAATCCGAACTACCCTTATTATGGTGCTGACTGCGCCAACTTCGTTTCCCAGTGTCTCCATGAGGGGGGGTGGCTCATGGATTATGAGGGGGCTGTTTGGTGGAGCACTAAATGGGAAAGTTCCCTAACCTGGAAATTGGCCGGTGATCACCACGATGGCCAAGCTGATGGCTTGTGCTGGTACATTTTGGCCAATGGTTGGCCGGATAATACCCCCAGAGGGACTTTCCTGGGCACGGCAGCGGATTCTTTAGCCGTAGCTCAACTGGAAATCGGCGATGTCGTCTGCATTGAAAGGGGGTGGGTTTATGATCCGGTGAATGGATGGTATTATGGCCATCATGTGGGGATCTGTGTCGGCTATGATGTCGACCCACAAGGCAATTACTCCCCCCTAATTGATGCCCATTCCGACCCCGCCTATCATGTCCACCTTCTATCTTTTGGCTCCGGCTATCCCGCTAACCAAATTTACCTCTACAAGGTAAGTTACCCTTATGGGACTACTCCATTCGTTTTGAATTGGAGTGGCTGGCACATGATCACTCCGGGGGTATACTCTACCTTACCCGCCAACCAGATCTTTGGCCCCAACCTCTTGTCCTGCTATGGATGGGATGCCTACAACCAGTATTATGTAGACAAGAAATATTCCTCCTTGAATGCCGGAGACGGGTACTGGGTAAGGGTTTCAGCCCCCACCAATGCATATCTAAGCGGCTGGTACTATGGCACCGGCTTCCAGAAGAACATTCTTTCGGGCTGGAATCTGATCGGGTCTCCTTTCGAGCGCATCACAGCCTGGACTAATGTCTGGGTTTACAACCCAGTTTACGGTTACTCCCTGAACATGCCCGCTGCCAAAGCGGCAGGATGGATCAAATCGATCTATCAATGGAACGGCAACGCCTATGAAGCCCCCGATCTTGGTGGCTGGATCTGGCCGGGACACGGTTACTGGATTAAGCCCGCCAATTCCGTCACCCTCACTTTTTGGCGACCATGAGGAAAGGGTTGATTTTGATCCTAGTCCTTTCTTTGGTTCTTTCGGGCTGTGGCCTGGTAAAAACATCCCAGTCTCCTACAGCCTCCACCACTCCCGCCACTCCATCGCCCACCCCTTCTATCGTTCCCACCTCAAGCCCAAAGGCCAGCTGGACCGGCCTAAACATTACCTGGACCAAAATAGAGCAGGGCAATTTTCCCCCCAATAGGAATGATTATTTCCTCAGCTATGACTCCAAACGGGACCGGCTCTTATTTTTCGGGGGAGAAACGATAGAAGCGGGTATCCCTTTGAAGGATCTCTGGGCTTTCGATTTTTCCACTAACCTTTGGGAGCTCCTCTCCAAAGGGAGGGAGCTCCCTCCTCCACCCCTTTATCCTCCAAGGCATAGGGAAATTGTATATGATCCTCTTAAGGATCGTCTGCTCCTTTTTCAGTGTGGCCCTTCAGAGCAGGCACAACCCGCTACAGGTAATCAACCACCGCCCCCTCTATCAGAGGGCGATTCGTATATTCAGCCGGGGTATGAGGTGCAGGTTTATGCCTTCAACTTTGAGGAGAATTGCTGGGGGTGGCTTGATCCTCCCCTAAAGCCACCGGATCGACTGGAATGGTTTCAGGTGGTCTGGGATGGAAAAAACGATCGGGTCTTCCTATTCGGAGGTGAACAAATCATTCAGGGCCCAGGATCTTCTGAGGTTCAAGAGGTGCAAGCCAAGGATCTCTGGGTTTTTGATTGCCAAAAGGATCTCTGGAGGGAATTAACTAGTAACATGACCTTGCCCGGCAGATTTCCTATTGACCTTGGGCCCTCCAGCTATGATCCCCAGACAGATCGATTGCTTATTTTGAAGCCGAGGGAAGAGAACAAAGATCTCTTAGATGTTTCGGCTCTCCAGCTGCCGGGGACCTCCTGGTCAGACCTGAAATCCTCCGATCCTCCCATTGTTCGAGGCACAAGGTATGTGGCCTATGATCCTCTTTTCCATGTCCTCATCCTTCCCGGTGGCGCTGAAAGTGAAACTGGTGGAGATTTTAAGCCAAAAATATCAATTTATTACCCAGAGATAAACTGCTGGACCCACTGGGCATACCTGCCGGGTAATGACCAGCGCCACTTGATAGTTCCTGGAAAACCAGGAGAGGCTTTTATTCTAACTGACAATTTTGAAGACCCCTCTCATCACAATCTTTGGCGCCTGACTCTGGGCCCTTGAGGAACAGCATGTTTCCCATTTTGTGAAAAGATGTAGAGCATAGAAAAAATTGGTCTAAGCTAAACTCGGAAGGGACTATAAATTTGGAGGGAACCCTGATTTTACTTTCTATACCAAGCGTAAGTGGCGAATTTCCTTGATCAAGAAAGATCACTAAGGGAATTTCCTTTCTGGGACCAGTTCACTCTCACTGGTCCTAAGAGTTATAACGGCATTAAGATAAGGGGAGATGATGGCCCGCTGATCTGGGATAACATGGAAATAGCAATCAACACCAAAACATCCACTACTCCAACCTGTGCCATCCGGGCGTACAGGACAGTTCAAAATGGAAGCCCTGTTCCTGGCTTCACTTTTTACTTCGAGGTAAAGAATTTCCCTAATGATAATTGGCACTCATTAGGCACATTTCCCCTACAGGTCCTGACAGATGGACCGAGTGGATGAAATTGTCAGCGGGGCTCCTTTCTTTTCTGTTACCAGAGTGAGGGAAACCCCTGCGCTTCCTTTTTGTCTTGAGGATGTATCGCATCTATCTGAACCTTTTCAGTGGTTTAAGAAGTGGAAAGGGCTTTTCCGGTTTGACTCTCAAAAAAATGCACTCTATTTATGTCCAGGGAAAACCAAACTATTTCTCCCTCTCTAAGGTCCAGGTTGGAACTGGTAACGGAAACTATTGACCATCTGCCAAGATCCAGATGCACTATGAACTCTTTTCCCACGAGCTCTATGATGTCAATTTTGGCCTCGATCAAGCCTTCGGTACTCTTCCCCTTTTCTTTTACGATTTCTATGTGTTCCGGGCGAATGCCCACGGTCAGTTGAGAAAGCCCCTCCTTCACTATGGCTTTTTTAATTTCCTCAGGGAGCTTTATGAGGGCAAAGCCCAGGTCCAGCGCGATCTCTTCATCTTGCCTGTTTACATTGCCCTCAAAGAAATTCATCGGGGGGCTACCGATGAATGAAGCCACGAAGATATTGGCGGGGCGGTCATAGACTTCTCGAGGGGTTCCCACCTGTTCCAGGCGACCATTGTTTAAGATGGCAATACGATTCCCAATGGACATGGCCTCTACCTGATCGTGGGTGACGTAGACGATCGTGGTTTTGATTTTCTCGTGTAATTTTTTTAATTCCGCCCTGGCCGCCACTCTGAGCTTGGCGTCAAGGTTAGACAGCGGCTCATCCATCAAGAAAACCTTTGGCTCTCTCACGATGGCCCGGGCCAGCGCCACCCTTTGTCTTTGCCCCCCTGAGAGTTGAGCGGGCTTTCTGGAAAGCAAGGGTGAGATGCCCAGGCTTTCGGCCACACCCTTGACCTTTTTCTCGATTGTCTCCCTGCTCACTCCTCTCACCTCGAGGGGGAAAGAGATGTTTCTAAAAACAGTCAGGTGAGGGTAGATGGCATAATCCTGGAAAACCATAGCCACGTCACGCTCCTGAGGGCGAAGAAAGCTTCCCTTTTCTTTTGAGGTTACCAGCTCTTCTCCAAACCAGATTTCCCCCTCTTCGGGAATAACTAATCCGGCAATACAAAGCAGAGTTGTCGTCTTGCCGCAACCAGACGGGCCCAGCAGGACAAAAAACTCCCCATCCCTGATTTCCAGGTTTAAATTCTCCACGGCCTCGGCCTTACCGTATCTTTTTTTCAGGTTTTTAATTATTACTTTTGCCATTTTCGACCTTTAATCGCTCCTGCCCATTGGAAATTGTTGGATTGCAAGACCTGACCCCATGTGGTTAGCCCTTGATCGCTCCAGCCATATATCCCTTTATCAAATATTTTCCTAAAACGAAATAAACAATCAAAGCAGGTAGAGCATACCAGAGCGTGCCTGCCATCTGTAAATTCCAGAGAGCAACAAACCCCCCTTTTAGATTGGCTAAGGCTACAGATGCAGGCATAGCCTCAATTCCCCGGGAGAGAACCAGGCCAATTAAAAGGTCATTCCAGATAGAGGTGAACTGGAAAACCGCGGCCACTGCAAAAGGAAGCCAGGATAAGGGCAGTATCACTCGCCTGTATATCGTCCAGGTGCCAGCGCCGTCTATTTGGGCGGCTCGAACCAGGCTGTCCGGGATGTCCTCATAAAAGGATCGGAAAAGCAGGGTGCAAATGGGTATCCCGTAGGCTGTATGGGTCAAAATTAATCCCCAGATGGTGTTGTAAAGGCCAAGCCGGACCATAGTCAGCACTAAAGGCACGAGGACTGCCTGATAGGGGATAAAAATGCCCAGAATGATCAAAGCAAAAACAATACCGGAACCCGGGAACCTGATTTTGGTCAAAACGTATCCTGCAATGGAACCGAAAAGGCAGGAAAGGATAGTTGCTCCCAAAGTGAAGGTCAAGCTGTTTAAAAGGGGGCGGCCCATTACGGACAACGTAGTTTTCAGGGGCTCCAGGGTGGGGGTTTTGGGCGGTTCTATAGGAGTGGTATAGATCAGGTCCTGCTCGGTTTTCAGGGCAGTCACCAGGGCGCTCCATAGGGGGAGAATGAAGAGGATGACAAAGAAAATCAGAATTAGGTACAGGAAAAAACGACTGAGCCGGGGGCGAATCATTTCTCACTTCTCCAATAGGTGCGCAAAAGGTAGGGAACCACGATCATCATTACCAGAAAGAACAAGAGGGAGGCAATGGCTGATCCGTAGGCAAAGTGAGTCATAGCGAAGCTTTCCTTGTACATGGTCAAGGGGAGAATTTCCGTGGCATAGCCGGGACCACCGGAAGTAAGAATATAAATGAAGTCAAATGCTTTCAGGGCGAAAACCATAAGGATTACGAAAGCCGTGAAGAAAGAGAATTTAATTTGAGGGATGATGATTCTTCTATACAGGTAAAGCCCCGAGGCCCCGTCAACCTGGGCAGCCATAATATGCGATTCGGGAATGGACCGGATCCCGGCGAGAAAAATGAGCATGGTATATCCTGCGAATTGCCAGATTAAAGCGAGAACTACGCAATAAAGAGCTATGTTGGGATCGGTGATCCACCCGCTCTTTAAAAAACCCAGCCCCGTTTTATCCAGAATGGTGTTGATTACCCCGATGGTGGGGTTGTACATCCAGCGCCAGAGATAACCCGTGATTACAAAGGAAAGCGTGAAGGGAAGAAGGTAAATGGTCCTAAAGCCCCCCTCAAATCTAACTTTCTGATCGAGAAAAATGGCCAGAATCAATCCCAGAACCAGGCTCCCGGGAACAAAGAGAGCCATTAAAATCAGGTTATTCTTCAGCGAGGTGAGAAATACCGGGTCGCTCGCAAGCTTGAGGTATTGGGAAAAACCCACAATGTGGTAACTGGGGACGAGGCCTTTCCAGTCTGAGAGAGAGACGACTATGTTCCAGCCAATACTGAAGTAAACAAAATACCCTACCAGGACTAAGGCGGGCAGAAAAAGAAGTACCGTTAATATTTTATCCTTTAAAGCTTTCCAGGAAAGCGGCATCTTTAGAAAAAAGGAAGGGGGGAGCTCCCCCCTTCCTTTAAAATCACTTGCCTACTTAAGCGACCACTGGATGGTGTATTCGCCGGAGATTTCCTTGGTATAGCTGGTTAGGGCCTGTGCTGCCTTACTCACGTCCAGATCAGTGGTAAATCCCGAGATGATATCGGATAGCTTTACCTTGAAGGACTCCGGAGCTCCGCTCCCGTGGACTACGCTGGGGAACATATATTTTGCCGCCTTGAAGTCCGCAATAGCGGATTGCTGGTAAGGACCGTACTTGGAAATATCGGCGTCGGTCCGGGCAGCGATGGAACCCTTGATCGGGTTGAAGGCGTCCTGTCCCTCCTTGGAGGCTACCACCTTGAGCCACCCGAGGGAGTTGGTGGGGTGCTTTACTCCCTTGGGATGCTGGAAGACGTCAATACACAAGCCGTACATACCCTGGGTCCCGGGCACTGCGAATGTCCCGTAATCTTCGCCGTATGTCATCTTAGCGACATAAAACTCTCCGTTGGCCCAGTCTCCCATAATGTTGAAGGCGCCGTCCCCGGTGATAATCCTCTTTGTGGCATCATCCCAGGTTAAAGCGGCATGGTCGGGATTTACATAACCCAGATATTTTTTAAAGATTTCCAGAGCCTGGCTGAGCTTGGGGTCGTCGGCAGAGGTTATTTTGCCGTTGATCAGGTCCTGATAGAAGTCTATGCCCATGCTGGCCATGATTTGTTCAAAAGCATGGGCCGCCGTCCAGGCTTCCCCCATCTGAATGGGATACTGGACGCCCCCAGCTTTAAGCTTGTCGCAGGCAGCGAAGAAGGCATCCCAGGTTGTCAGGGTGGTGGGATCGATACCGTTTTTGTCCAGAAGGGATTTGTTGTACCAAACGACGTTCACTCTGTGGATGTTCACGGGTACAGAGTAATAATGCCCATCGAACTGGCACATATGCCTGACCACTTCAGGTATTACAGCTTCCAGGCCCTCTTCCTTCCAGAGATTATCTATGGGGTCAAGAAGGCCGGCATCGAAATAGGGCTTACCTTCATATCCAGCATGCATCTGAAAAGCATCTGGAGCATCCCCTGCCAAAACCAGGGTCTTGATGATGCCCATCATGGTAAAGCCCGCGCCCCCCGTAACAGGGGTTTGCATAATGGCCGCATCGGGATACTTAGTGGCGTAAACTTTGATAAGGGCATCAATTGCCGCTTTCTCTCCGCCCGAAGTCCACCAGTGATAGACCGTAAGCGCATTAACTTCCGGTGGTGGAGGTGTTGGGGAAGACACAGTAGGTGTTGGGGAAGACACAGTAGGTGTGGGGCTTGGTGTTGGACCGGCACAACTGGCGATCATAGCTGTAACGGCGAAGAGAGAAACCAAAACCGAAAATACTTTCAACTTTCCTCCCATTTGTTCCACTTACCCCCTTTTTGGAAGAAATAGCAAAGAAAAGAATATGACTATAAAGTGTCACTGTCAAGCTCCCGGGGTCAGGTCTTGCAATGCAACATTTTAATTTCCATGGCTCCCATTGCCTTTTTGGGGCTAAGGAGGATTTCTTGGCTAGGAAGCTTTCAATTAGCGAAGGATTAACCAAGAACTATAAAGAGTAATATAGAAAGTAACACTGCGGCAGTCTTCACTACCGCAGCTAAGGTGCCTGAGGGCATCTCCCCGGAAGCGTATAGAATGCAGAGAAGAGGAAATGTGTTATTGCAAGACCTGACCCCGTTCATTCGTTTGAAATTGTTGGATTGCAAGACCTGACCCCATTCATTCTAAGTGGGGCCTTTTACCCAGGCTGAAGATGATCGCCAGCGCCACTCCCGCAAGGAATCCCCCGATGTGGGCCTGCACGGCTACGCCCTCCGAGGGGGCGATCAAGAACTGGGACCCGAACCAGATTAAAAGGTAAATCCAGGCCGGAAGGGGGATCACCCGGGAAAAAATTCCCAAGGGAATAAGGGTGACGATGGGAGCTCTGGGAAAGAAATAGATGTAAGCTCCCATAACCCCGGAAATTGCTCCTGAGGCTCCGATCATGGGCATATAAGGATAACTTCCGGAGAACAAAATGTAGCTGTAGCAAGCAGCCACGCCCGAGAGCAGATAAAAGAGAACATAGCGCACGGGGCCCAGGAAATCCTCTATGTTGTCTCCGAAAACCCAGAGGAAGAACATATTCCCGATTATGTGCAGCCACCCCCCATGCAGGAACATCGAGCCGAAGATGGAAGACAGGTTCTGTCCCTGAAGTATTAAAGCGGGAATAGCCCCGTGGAGAGTGACAAAGCGGTTTCCCTCCTCCGTTGAAAGACCCAGGCTGAGCTGATAGATAAAGACCGCGATCGAGGCCGCGATCAGGGCGAGCGTGATGAAAGGGAAAGACCTCCTTTTATTCAGGTCGTAAATGGGAAGAACCATAATTACTCCGGCCCCACTTTCAGGATGCTCGTCCGATCAAGGTCCACGCGGATTCCAGCCGAATGAGAGGGCTCCAGGGTCAGGTCCGCGCGGTCCAGAACTTCCCCCTGATACTTGTAAAGGAAAACAAGAAAATGCTCTCCCGGGGTGAGGATCAGGTCCCCAGGAAAGGAGGAGGCCGTGAACCTGTTGTCCACGACAACATCCAACGCCCTGGTGCCCTCTTGGAAATCGCTGTTGATCTGACTCCAGGTAACATTATCCCCCTGGACGTAGATTTCCACCATCACCGGGTAAAGATCGCTTCCGGGTAGAAAGCCAAAAGCCAGGGCACTACCCAGGATAAAAAGGGCCAGGATATTCTGCGCCACCCTTGCTCTCATGTTTTTATATTAACACGCTTCCCTGCCCGAAACAGGAGCATGAGGTTCTTATTTTTAAAATCAGGTCAGAATGAAAGGGGAATTTCCCTGCTTCCGGGTTTCGCCAGCTTGATCCCCTGCTGGCAGAGGGGGCACTCCTCCTTCTTCCAGGTCTGTATTTCCAGCCTGAGCAGGGCCTTGGTGGGAACGCCTAAGTCCAGGGGCTTAATGCTGCGATCGATAATTGAGCCAACTCCCATAACTTTTGCCCGATAAAAATTGCAAATCTCAATTACTTCCCGGACGGAACCTCCAGTAGTGATTACGTCCTCGATTACCAGCACCGGCTCCTCAGGTTCCAGGGAAAACCCTCTCCTCAAGACCATCTTTCCCTGTTCGCGCTCCGCAAAAATTGCCCTCTTTTTCAGGTGCCTGGCCACCTCGTACACGACGATGATTCCGCCCATCGCTGGTCCGATGACCGTCTCCACGGGGAATTCCGTAAAAAGGTTCGCGAGTTCCTCTCCCACTCGAGCGGAGATGTTCGGGTACTGCAAAAGCAGGGCACACTGCACGTAGCGATCGGAGTGCAGGCCCGAGGAGAGCAAAAAATGACCCTGTTGCAGGGCTCCAGTGAGGTAGAGGGTCTGCATCAAATCGTCCTTGTTCATTTTCTCATCCTTTCTCTTATGGCCATATTTATTTTTTCTCGAGCCTCAAGGTAAGCGAGGCGCACGGCCTCAGCAAATTTTTCCTCCATTCCTCTATAAGTGGTGCCGCTGAAGGCGTAAATTAACTGCCTCGAGGAGTTCACTATGGCACCCTTGCCAGAAGGGTCAAAGGCCAACGCCACCTCCGCCTCCATTGCCCCCTGAGCCCCGTATCCCGGGACGAGAAAGAGGGTGTGGGGCAAAAGCTGGCGCAATAAGGTCAGCTCTTCAGGATAAGTTGCTCCCACGACAGCTCCAAGGGAGCTATACCTCCTTTGCCCTATGTAGGGCGCTCCCCAATGTTCCACTAACTTCGCCACCTTCAGGTAAAGGGCTTCCTCCTGGACACATAGGTCCTGGAGCTCTCTCGCTGAAGGGTTAGAGGTGCGAACCAGGACAAAGGCCCCTTTTCCCAGAGGAAAGAGTTCCAGGAAGGGCTCGATGGAGTCCCTCCCGAGATATGGGCTCAGGGTAACGGCGTCCGAGGGGAAGGGCGCGTTTTCCCCGAGGTAGGCCAGGGCATATTGTTTTGAGGTGGAGCCGATGTCGCCCCTCTTGCAGTCAAGGATAGAGACAATCCCGCGTTTTTTTGTCTCTTTGAGGGATTTTTCCAGAACCCTGAGGCCCGCGCTGCCGTAGCGTTCGAAGCAGGCCATCTGAAATTTGACCACCGGAAGAAGATCCCCTAAGCATTCCAGAATTTCCATCACGAACGAGGTGAGCGCTTCCTCGGCCTCAAGGCCCTTTAATCGTGAAGGGAAATGCTCCCATACCGGGTCCATCCCCAGACAGAGCGGGGAGCCTTTCCTTTCCACGGACTCCAGCAAAATATCTGCAAAGTTTTCACTCATAGATAAAACTGCCTTTCACTTGCGCGAGGCTTTCAATTTTTAGCTCCTCCATGAGAAGCACCAGCTCCTCCAGGACCTTCAGGGGGGCATCATATCTTCTGAAAGAGGCGGATCCCACGGCCACTGCGGTCGCCCCGGCCAGAATGAACTCCAGGGCATCCTGGCCACAGGTTATGCCGCCCATCCCGATGATGGGGATTTCCACCGCGCGGAAAACCTCCCATACATAGCGTAGGGCCAGGGGTTTGATTGCCGGGCCCGAGAGGCCGCCAAAAATGGTGGAAAGTCGGGAGTGCCTCGTCCGGATATCAATAGCCATTCCCAGAAAGGTGTTGACCAGGGAAAGGACATCTGCCCCCTCCCTCTCCGCGGCCCGGGCCACCGCGGTAATATCCGGAGCGTTGGGGGTGAGCTTCACGATGATCGTCCTCGAGAAGGCTTTCCGCAACCTGCGTACAAGCTCTGCTGTGAGGTCGGGATTCGTTCCAAAAAGCATCCCCTTTTTCACGTTGGGACAGGAGACGTTAACCTCTAAGGCCTTGACCCTTGGCTGGTTCTCCAGCGCCTCGGCAAGCTTAAGAAATTCTTCCACGCTCTCCCCGGCGATGCTCACAATTAAGGGGACGGTGAAGCGCTCAAAAATGGGAAGCCCCTTTTTCAGGAAGGCCTTTAT
>Ga0315280_10005257_pt1 | contig 18574 bp, 9 predicted proteins | sample YL17G06_40_MG_FD_203697 | JGI IMG/M metagenome (GOLD analysis project Ga0315280, IMG submission 203697) | Sediment microbial communities from Yellowstone Lake, YNP, Wyoming, USA - YL17G06_40 | ecosystem: Environmental > Aquatic > Freshwater > Lake > Sediment | place: USA: Wyoming | collected... | reverse complement strand
TCAAGGCGAACGGCGTGTATTACGCCGACAACCGCGTGGTCGCCCGCAAGTACATTGGCCCGATGGTGAGTGAGAAGCGAACACCGCCACACTTCTCCGCGACTGGCGGTTCCAGCGACGCACCGCCCGCGGCGCGGGGCGAGACTACCGGGTCCGGCATCGCCTTCCGCTATCCCAATGACGTTGACATCGAGAAGGACCCCGCGGTGCTGCTGGTCGAAGACTTCGAGGTCCCGAACCTGGCCTCACTGCGGGCCCGCGGGTGGACGCCGTACCACGGCCCGGGACTCTGGGTGGACGGGAGCCAAGAGCAACAGGGATGGAGCAATTACGCGATCGATGCCTCACCCGGCGCCGCACGGGCCGGCATCCGCTGCCTGAAGAAGAGCATCCCGCCCGCGCAGTGGGGAGGGCGAATGATCCGCGACCTCGCCCAGCCTGAGGATTGCCTCTACTACCGGGCGTGCGTCAAGTTCGACAAGGACTTCCCGAGCAGCGTGGACGCGGCACTGCGCCTGATGGGAGTCGCGGGTGTGCGCGACGGGCAACCAACCTATCAGACTTACGGCGCCCAAACGCCCCGCTCGGACGGCAGCGGCCCTTTCTGGCTTGACCTGATGTTTTACCACTGGATCAAAGACGGCCAGGTCGTATGGAGATACCTGGCACTGGACTCGAGGCAAACGGACCAGTCCTACGAGGTCTCCGCCGCTGGTGACCAATTGCCCCTTGGACGCTGGTTTTCGCTGGAGATGAAGGTCAAGCTCAACACGCCTGGAAAGCGAGACGGCGAACTCCGCGTCTGGATCGATGGCAGAGAGGTGCTCACCTGCACGCAGGTATTCTTCCGCACGACCGACCGGGTTCACATCCGCTCCGTGCTGGACCAGGCCCGGCTCGACAGCCACCTGCACTTCAAGACCGGCGGCCACGTCTGGGTGGACAACCTCGTGGTCGCCAGGAAGTATATCGGACCGCTGACCCGGAACACCCGCCCGTGAGAACGGAGAATCTGACCATGAGCAGGAATCGGACGTTTTATTGCGGGTTGGCCGCCTGCGCGCTGGCCGTGGTTCTTGCGACGACCTGTGCCAGTCTCCTGGCAGCGGCCGGGGTCGAGTTGAGCGTCGTCGAGCGCCAGGGCATGCCCCGGCGCGGCGAGCCGGTTACTTTCGCGGTGCCGTTTCCCAAGGGTGCGCTGCGAAGCGCAGAACAGGTGCGCCTGGTGCGCGACGGCAAGGAGGTCGCGACCCAATTCCGTGCCACGGGCCTGTGGCGCCCGGAGGCGAGCATCCGGTGGTTGCTGGTGGATTTTCAAACCGACGTCGAAGCCGGCGCGCGGCAGAACTACACGCTGGAGTATGGCGAGGGCGTATCGGCGCAGGCAAAGCCGGCAACGGCAATCCGGATCCAGGAGAGCGACGATGCGTACACCGTGAGCACGGGCGCCGCCCGTTTTCGCATGAACAGGAAAGCGTTCGACCTCTTTGAGGAGGTGCGGCTTGCGGACGGCACGGTCATCGTCCCTCGGCAAAACCCGGAGAAGCCCCGATTTGGCGCCGTAGTGCGGGGGCTGAAGCCAATGGTGACGCGCGCGATCCCCGCTCCGGCAAACAAGGGCCGCTCGCACTTGATCTACGTGGTTTCTTCCCCACATACCGGGCTGGAAGACTACACCCTGCGCTTCACGTCGCAGCGCGAGTACGAGGTGACCGGCGCGAAGTCGGGCCGCGTGGGCAACGGGGCGTATCTGAAAGACTTCGCCGGAGCGGACGGCCTGGTGTCCATCCCCGGCGAAGCGTGGCTCCAATACGCATGGCCCGAAAAGGGCGACGTCTACACCTTCCGCACCATCCCCGAGGGCTACTCGGCCGCCAGCGAAAGCGTGCGCGAGTCTGCCGTGCTGGAGCGCGGGCCGCTGCGATGCGTGATCCGACTAAAGGGCTCTCTCGGTCCGGCCGGCGCCCCGGTGCTGGAGTACACGGCGTGGTTTCACTTTTACGCGGGCAGCGGGCGAGTGAAGCTGGCCTTCACGCTGGAAAACAACAATCACGGCGGCCGCACGCCGGACGGCAACGCCCGAAATGCCAACATCGGCGGCATCAACTGCGTTTTCTTCGACGAGATGGCCCTGCGACTGCCGCTCTCCTTCAGTGGGCCAGCCCGGGTTTGCGTCGGCGGAGATGTCTCAAGCCCGCCCGGCGTGGTGCTTGCTCCACAGCCGACTCCACTGGATGCGAAGGCCGAAGTCTACCAGGACTCCAGCGGCGGCGAGCATTGGGACCGCTACCGGGTCCCGCAGTTTCACCCCCGGCCCAACAGCTACGTGACTTTCAAGGGCTACCGGACGTTTCTGGGCGGCGTGGAGGCAGCAGCAGGCCAGCGGGCGCTGGGCTGGCTCGACGCATCCGATGCGGCCAAAGGGCTAACCGTCGGCATCGAGGATTTCTGGCAAAACTACCCGAAGGCCCTTGCGGCCGACAAGGACGGCACAATCGAGATCGGCCTCTTTCCCGGCCGGTATGCTGCGGATTTTCCGCTCCGCAGCGGCGAGCACAAGACGCACGAGTTGCTGTTCCTCTTTCATGCCGGCGCAGCGTCCGACGACGGCAACAAGGCGATCGCCGCCGGCTTCTCCGACCCACTGCGGCTGGAATCCTCGCCCCAGTGGCTCGCCAAGACCCGGGCGCTCGGCGACCTGCACCCGCTGGACATGGAGCACTACCGGGCATACGAGGTCCGCAATCTTTCGGCCATTGGGGAGTTCCCCGAGGGCGTGCCGCCGGGGCCCAGCCTGTTGGGCCGCCGGGAGGAAAACGAGTTCTACGGCTGGGTGGACTACGGCGACGTGCCGATCGACTTCGAGGCCCCATCCGGCCAGTGGGGCATGAAGTACGATCTCGACTACCGCATGGCGCAACAGTACGCGCGGACGCTCGACCCCCGGTGGTGGAGCCTGCTCGTGGCCGCCGACAAGCACACCCGGGACATCGATATCCACCATCAGCCCCACTATCCCGGGCTGCACTTCGTCAAGGGCGGGGTCTGGGCGCATTCGACGCACAGCGAGCCGGGCCACAAGAACCCGCACCGCAACTACAACCATTTCACCAAGGACCTCTCGTTTGGGGCCCGCGGCACGGCGACTCTCTACTACATCACCGGCGATTGGAAGTCCCACGACGCCTGCCTGGAGATCGCCGAGAACGCCCTGGCGGAGTACATGTCTCCCCAGAAAGACCCCGGCCCGCCGGAGCGCAATAACCGCATGGGCGACCGCGGCGAAGGCTGCACGCTCAATCGGCTGCTGGAAGGCTATCTGCTCTCTGGCGACGAAAAGTTCCTCCAGCGCGCCCGTTGGCAGATCAAGAGCTGCGCCTTCGACGGCAAACCGCCCAAGCACCGGCCGATCTCGCTCTGGGCATCGCTCTTCTACATGGAGGCCCTGGCACGCTACGTGGAGATGTTTCCCGACGACGCGGCTGCGAGGTCGTATTTCCTGGCACATGCGCAGACGCTCCGCAAGAGTGCGGACCCGGCAAACGGCATCCTCTATACCATCACTCCGCAGCCCGACGGAAGCGTGGTCGGGAGCGGCAGTTGCAGCCATTACAATATCCTGGCCGCGGACCTGCTGGCGCTGGCCTATCGCCTCACGGGCCGGGCCGATTACCTGGACGCCGCGCGGCGATGCTTCGCCTATGGCGTGAAAAACGCCAACGGCCAGAGCGGCTCGCCCACGTACTTCCAGGTACACAGCGCCAACGGGGCGATGCACGGCAGCGTGTTCATGACCACTGACTCATCCCTGCGGGGAGAACTCCAACCCACGACTGCGCCGGCCAACGTCGCGGCAACCGTCAATCCCGGCAAGGAGCTTGAGAAACAGGCGGACAAGAGTAGGTCTGAAAAGGAGAGGTTTGAAACGGGCCTCCTGCCCGGCGGCGCGAAACGTTTCGCGAAGATCGACACGCTGAGGGTGGGCGAGTTCACCATCGACCTGTGCCGGCGCGAGGACGGTGCCTTCGGGCTGGGAGCGATCCGCAAAGGGGATTTGCCGGTCCGCGGCAACGACGTTCTGGTGACGTGGCAGGTGGATGGGCGGTTTCCCAGAATGGCGGGACGAGACGGGCTGACGGTTTCGCTCCGCGACCCGCCGGCCACGCTGACGCTCCGCCCGGAAAGACGGGAATGTGGGGGCACGACGTTTGTCGGTTTCCGCGTGCAACTGAAAGCCGAGCGGGGGCCGATCGTGGAGACCGCCTCGTGGGAACTGGGAGGCGCGACCACCGGACTGACCTACTTCGATGGTTACCGCGGGTGGCACGCGGCGCCGCAGTGGCTCCGGGCAGACGCCATCCCGGTCACCAACCCGAAACTGACACCATCGCTGCTGCACGGCACCGGCTTCCAGTTCCTCCACGGCAGCGCGGGGGCACTGGTCCTCTTTCACGCCACGCCTGGGGACCGGCTGCGGAACTACTCGCGGGGCAATTCCCTGGTGTTCGAGACGACGTTCGATGGCCCCCCGACGGTCGAGCGGTTTGTCTTCGTCACGTCGGGAGACAGCCGGATCAATCTCTGGACGCGGGCCTACGAAGTGGTCCACGCCGAGATGCGGCGCGCGCTGGGCCTGCCGGAGCGGACGCGCGAGGTACTTTGTGCCTGGCCCCCCTTTGGCCGGATGGGGTTCCGCGAGATGGCCGCGGCATACGCTGCGCGGTCGGCGCGCGAGGGGTTCACCGCCGCTTACATCGACGTAGTCTGGGACAACATCGAGTTCCACGGCGGCCACAAGAACATGAACATCTGGGACTACGTGGTTTGCGACGGCTACGGCGGGCGCGAAGGCCTCAAGGCACTGGTCGAGGAGTGCCACAAGCATGGGTTGGGGGTAATCGCCTGGGCCCCCGCCGGGCACTTAAATGGCCGGGCTCCCATTTGGAGACAGCACCCGGATTGGGTCCTGAAAAACCCGGCCGGCAACTCGGCGCTCAACCCGAGCGGCCTCTACCAGGGGGATCTCAACACGGGCTTCCACGACTACTTTCGCGACCGTCTGGCGGGCGTGGTGCGCGAGTTCGGCCTGGACGGACTGTGGATGGATTCGCACCTGGCCTATGCGCAGCAGTTCCACTCCCCGGCGCACGGCGCTAAGCTGGCGGCGGTCTATCGCCGTTTCCTGCAGGACGGCGCGAAGAACCTCATCGTCGAGGGAGACGCCTCCGTCTTCGGAAGCTACGGCATTGCGATCAGCGAAGACTGGGAGAAGGCGTGGGGCAAAATGCCAGACCCGGACCTGTACTACGGGGCCACGCTCATGGCCGGCTCAATGTCGCCGCAGTTCTACCTGACGCACGCGCGGCGCTATTTCGCGGCTGGGGCGCCGTGGGTCATCTCCTGGGATTTTCTGGGCAGCTCCAAGCTTTCGGGCCCGGAAGTCGAGGCGGCGCGGCGCGAAATCCGCGCGGTAATCGACGACTACCGCAGAGTGAAAGACCTGATGGTGCACCGCTTCGTCCACGGCGACGGCAGCGGTTACACTTGGACGAACGACCGCGATGCGACCAAGGTCGTGTGGCTGATGCGCAACGCCGCCCTGCCGGACGGCCGACAGGGCCAAGGAGGGAAGGTGTACGTCGTGCGATCCCGGCCGTAGGCCGCCTGAGGAGAGAAGACAATGACAACTCCACCACGGCAACTCAACTGGATTACCTCGGCGGCCGCGGTGCTGCCGCTTGTCATGCTGGGCAGTGCAACCGCTGCTGGACCGCCCGAAACGGCAGGGCCCCAGACCGCCATGGCCAAGCTCGCGGCGAGCATGAAGCCCGGCCAATGGGCTGGGTTGAAGACCAACGGCCTCAATATGAAAGTGTTCTCCGACGGGGGCCACCACGCCTTGCAGTACACCGACGAGGCCGTCTGGGATCCCGGATCCCGGCAGCTTTTCTTCTGCGGCGAAGGACACGGCGCCGCGCCACGGTTTGTCAAGTACACGGAAAACACCAATCGCTGGACGGTGCTTACCACCGATTAAGGCTTCAAGAACCTGCGGACAGATCATAGCGGACTTACACCTCTTCCTCGGCCGGCGGGCCGATCACGTTTCCAGCAAGAGGGTTGACTTCCCAGACCCAACCAGCGGCAAGTGGTTGTGGCGGAACGTCCGGCGGGGCGACTCGATCATCATGACCGAGATGGACCGCTCCGGGCGCACGCTGGCGGACATGTGCCGCACGATCAGGGAACTGAACGACCGCGGCGCAGCGATTTATATCCTCGATCACGGCGCGGTGACGATCTGGCGGGTCGAGACCCACAGCGGCCAAGGGCAGGTCCAGCAGAGGATTACGACACAGACACAGTGGAACTCGGGTGATCCATCGGCTAGGATGTCTGCTGCCGTACGAGCCAGTCACTCCATGCAAGAAGACGAAGTCGCCATGAACCCTTCTTCCAGACTCGCGCTAGTGCTGACAATCCTGTCTTGTCTTCTGGCTGGATTCTGCGCCGCACAAGAGCCGCGGCTGCGTGTGATCATCGAAACCGACGCCGGCGGCGACCCGGACGACGAGCAGTCGCTTGTGCGTTTCCTGGTTTACGCGGACCAGTGGGACATCGAGGGCATCATCGCCAATCGGCCGCGAGCCCGCGACGGCGAGAACAAGAACCCCGAGCGTACCGGCCTGGGAATCGTCCGCGCATTGGTGAGCGCCTATGGGCAGTGCTACGCCAATCTGGTGCGGCACGACCCGCAGTACCCGAAGCCGGAGGCACTCCTGGCGCGCACGGTGGCCGGCTACGATGACGCCCGCGATGGCGTGGATCTCATCATTCGAGCCGTGGATGGGCCCGATCCGCGCCCCATGTGGTTCTGCAACTGGGGCACCGACCGCGGCAGTGCGGAGAGCAGTTTGAAGCGAGCGCTGGATCGGGTATTGCACGAGCGCGGGCCGGCCGGCTATGCAAAGTTCAAGAGGCGGCTGAGACTCAGTTCCGCCGACAAGTTCGCAGCCCACACCCGGGTCCTTGATCCGCCGTTTCCGCTGTGGGTGGACACGTTCCGGCCGACGCTCGGCACGCAGCGCTGGTATCATCGCTTCTCCGCGTTGACTGCGCGGGCGGGAGGCTTTGACCTCCAGCGCGACGTGCGTACCGGTCACGGCCCGCTCGGCGCTCTGTATCCGACCAACACCGGCCTGCCGCAGAAGGAAGGCGACACGATGACGTTCCTGTATCTCGTGCCGACCGGAATGAACGACCCGAACGAGCCGACGTGGGGGAGCTGGGCCGGCCGTTATGGTCCGAACGAGGAATTCCCCGGCAAAGCGTATTACTGGGCCAACCAGTGTGACACGTGGAAGGGTACGACGAGCCGCGAGAACACGCTGGCGCGCTGGGCGGTGGCGTTGCAGAACGACTTCCGCGCCCGCATGGACTGGTGCGCGACCGGCGATTTCCAGAAGGCCAACCACCCGCCGCTGGCTGTTCTCAACGGCGAGAGGACGAAAACGGTCCTCAGTGTCCAGGCGAAGTCGGGCGACACCGTGAGGCTCTCCGCGCGAGGCTCAACCGATCCGGACGGGCATGCCGTCGGCACGACATGGTTTCTCTATCGTGAAGCCGGCACGCTGCCCGGCGAGCTGAAGCTGACCGCTGCCGCTGGCGAAACAACGGGGTTTGTCGCGCCCCAGGTCGAGGGGCCGGCAACCATCCACGTCATCCTTCAACTTGAAGATAGCGGCGAGCCGCACCTTTTCGCGTTTCGCCGTGCCGTCATCACGCTTCAACCGTGAACTCGAAAACAGGATCCCTCCCAACGATGCAATAAGCCGAATTTCTGGAGAGTTGAAAGCGTCTGATGGAAAGCCCGACGATGAATCGTGACATTTCGGGAGCGGACTGGAAGGGAGAAGGAGATTGGGGTCTATACTCAGTCCGACAATCCGAAGCCCGGCAGGCTCTAGCGGCGCGCCGCAACCCGCTATACAATTACTCCAACTACCAAGCGACCGTTTCGCTGCCAGGATGGTCAGAATGACTACGAAAGCAACCCGAAGAGGATTCCTACGAAAAGCAGCCACAATGACCTTCGCCGGTGCCACGGGGTTGGGATGCACGGGAACTGCGACCTGGCAGGGCGCTTTGCGGGCCGGCGAGGCCGCAGGCCGGTCGTCCAGGCGGGTGTTTGTGGCCGCGTTCTCCCATGAGACCAATACCTTCCATCCACTGAGGACGACCAGCTTCTCGATCCGCGAGCCGAGGCCGGGTGAGTCACCGTTGGCGTTAGAGTCATGGAAGCAAGGCGGACTGAGGGTGTTCCCGGGCACGAGCGCCTATCCAATCGGCGGTGGGATGATCGACGGACGAGCGTGCCGGGCGGCCATCGGGCGCATCGTGCAGTCGCTCCGTGCCGCCCTGCCCGTGGATGCCGTTTTCCTGCGCCTCCACGGCGCCATGTACGCGGAGGGGGTGGGGCCGGCAGAGGCGGTCCTGGTCGAGGAAGTCCGGGCTGCGGTCGGTCCAACGGTGCCGATTGTCTGCACCTTCGACTTGCACGGCAACATCCCGGCACGGCTGGGCCGCGCCGGCGACATCCTCGTCGGCCTGAAGACCGCCCCGCACACCGACCATCAGGAGACGGCCGAGCAGGCAGGTCGGCTGTTGCTGGAAACCTTGCAGGGGAAGATCAAGCCGGTTTCGTACGTGCTTCCGATTCCGTTGATTCTCCCCGGCGAGAAGGCCATGACTACGGCCGAACCGTTCCGCTCGCTGGTCGGCGAGGCACGAAGGCTGGAGCGTGACGGGTTGCCCGGGCAAGCGGCAAGAATCCTCGCGGCGACGATCTTCGTCGGCTGTGGGTGGACCGACTCGCCCGATACGGGCATGTCGGCGATGGTCACCGCGGACGGATCAAGGCACGCAGCGCGGGCGGCCGCGATCCATCTTGCTCGCAAGGTCTGGGACGCTCGTCGCCAGTTCTCTTTCGGGTGCGAAACCGCCGAACTGACGGAAGGGGTGACCCGGGCCATGCAGGCCAAGGAGTCGACGGCCTTTCTTAGCGATAGCGGCGATGACGTGACGGCCAGCACTCCCGGCGATCTGCCCGTCGTGTTGCGGCACCTGGTGGAGCGGAAGGTCCAAGGCGCGCTGGTGGCCGGCATCTACGACGGAGCGCAAGTGCGCCGGTGCGTGGAAGCCGGCGAAGGAAAGCGCCTGCGGTTGTCGATCGGGGCGAGTGTGGAGAAGCGTCACGGGCCGCCCCTGGAAGCAGAGGTGGAGGTCATCCGCGTGCCGCCCAAGAGTGCCGGCATGGCGGTCGTCGGCATTGGGCAGGTGGAAGCGGTCCTTTGTGACCGGTCCTTCGCCTTTACCGATCCCCGCCAGTTTGAACCTTGCGGCATCGACCCGTTAAGCCGCAAGATCGTGGTGGTGAAGCAAGGCTATCTCATGCCCGGTCTGGCGAAGATCGCGCCCCGTCACATCATGCTTCTGACGCCCGGTTCGTCGAACATGCGCATCGAGAGGCTGACCTACGCCAGGCGGCGGAGACCCATGTACCCGTTGGAGGCGGACACCACCTTCGAGCCGGAGAAAGCGGAGAAGTCGTAATGCAGGGCCCGGCCGTAGCGTCCAAGCCAGTATCGGAGGAACAAAGTCATGTTTGCGAGGGGAAGCTTGGCCATCGTGTTCGCAGCATCACTACACTAATCCCGTGGATGTGACCAAAACCGTTTTCGAGTTGGCCGGCGGCAGAATGCCGAACTGGGAGATGAAACCGAACGCGCCGCAAGCCCTGCCGTTCCCGTGAGGCCGGAATGAAGATCAAGAACTCCTGTCAGGTTGTTCTGGGGTTTGGAGTCTGGCTGGCCGGATTGGCTCCGCTGTTGGGTGGCGAGCCGGCCCAGCGGACCGTGAATGCTTCGGACCTATGGGGGATCGCGGGAGAAAAGTGGACGCCACGCAGCCGGCTGCCGGACTTCTCTTTTGCCGGCTATCACGCGGGCGAGAAGCCGATTCCCGATGTGGCGGTGAAAGCCGGCATCAAGGAGTTCGGCGCCAAGGGCGATGGCGGCGCGGATCCCACGACAACGCCCGAACGGCTCCACGTCGGGGTCGTGCAGAAGGCGTTGGGCCAGACGATCGCCGACAATCGCGACCGCATCGTGTCGTGGATTGCCAAGGCCGCCGCGCGCGGCGTGCGGGTCGTGGTCTTCCCCGAAGGCGCGATGCGCGGCAAAGACGGCGACAACCCGGCGCTTGTCGACGAAGCGGTGAAAGCCGTCCGGCGGGCGGCCCGCGAGCACCACGTGTACGTGCTCTGCGGCGGGGCCACGTACTGGCCGCGGGCAAAACGAGACGTGAACTGGATGTTCGTCGTCGGCCCGGACGGCCGCGAGCTGTTCCGCTACGACAAGCTCTACGACAAGCACGACGCGAAGATGCCGGGAGTGTTCCACATCGATGGCGTCCCGTGCAGCACGATGATTTGCGCCGACCGCTGGCTCCGCGGCGTCGAGGAAATCCCGATCCAACAGGGGGCGCAGGTCAGTTTCGAGTTGTCGTGCAACTTCGCCAGCGAGTGGGTCGCCCGGCTTCAGTGGTACTGGTACGTCCCGCGCGCGCTCCGCAATAATGTCTGGGTCGTTTTTGCCAACGCGGGCAACAAGGTGTCCGGCGTGTCCGACACGTCCGATCCCCGCGACCTGGGCACCATCCGAAGGATGGTCGCGGATGGTGCCCGGCGCCACGGGCACTGCGCGATTATCGCGCCGGACGGCCGGATCGCGGCGGCGGCGCGGGACGATGCGGAAACCATCGTGGTGGCAGACCTCGACGTCACCCAGGCAACGCGCGCCGAGGCCCTGGCCCGCGCGGCGCATCCGGCGCTGCGGCCATTCTGGGAGGCAGGGGTGAAGCTGCAAAGCGGACAGACGGTCGAGGCGCCGCCGTTAGCGCAGTTGAAATCGGCGCAGACGGACGTCACCCTTGCGGCCGCTCAAGTGACCGGCAACCTCTCCGAGATCGAGGCCATAATCGCCAAGGCCCGCGCGAAGGGAGCGGACCTGGTGGCGCTGCCTGAGCGGGCGATCTCAGAAACGGCGTTAGAGCGTTTGCAGGCTGCCGCGCGCCAGCACCGCATCATCGTCGTGGTCGGCATGGAACATCGCGCAGCCGGCGGCCGGTACAATTCCGCCTTTGTTGTCGGCCCCGACGGATCGGTGCTCACCCGCTACGATCAGTTCTCGGCCACCAGTCCATTTGAGCCGGGTGTGAACCCAGCGGCGATGTGGTTTCGGGTGAAAGGACTGCCGGCGGTGGTGACCATTGGCCGAGATGGGCTCTGGACTGAGCTGGCCGAACTTGCCGCCGTGGTTGGCGCGCAGATCCACGTCCATCTCGACCACGACGAGGCCAGCGGCCCGGAGGCAGACCTCCGCCGTCTTCAAGTCTGGTCGAACCTGGCCTCCTTCCAGACCATTACGGTGACGGCGAACGTGGTGGGCAGCGCGATCTGGGATGATCTGCGCGACATGGAGGAGCGGCGGGCCGAAGTCCGCGGCCTGCCCCGGCCAATGAGTGGCCCGGTCGAGGTGTACTCGCCGTTTTCCGCCAACCTCGTCGTCCGCGCCGGCGTCGGGCCGGAGCTCATCACCGCCACGCGCCATGTTGGCCCTAGAAACCAGTATCACCCGCGACGCACTTCCCAGTTCAATCCGCAAATGGATGCCTGGTATCGCCTTGGTGCGGCGATCGTTGGCCCCAAATAGGTGGAACAATCCATCATGAAGACTATCCTCATCGCAGTTTTGCCACTCAATATATTCCTGTGGGCGAACCTGCAAGCGCAAACAGGGCCCTGGAGTGACGGCGTGCTGCGGGGAAGAATCGCGCTCTCGCACGATGGGAACTTCAACGACGAGGACGACTGGAGCGCTTTTCCGGTCATCCTTGCCCTGCTCGACGCCTACGGAGTGAAGGATAAGCTGGTCCACGTCGATTTCAACAATATCATCCAAGGCAACGACGCTCGCTTCGAAAAGGAGATGACCGCCAGCGTGCTCGGGGCGGCGGAGAGGTACGGCATCCGCCCATCGGTCCTGCACAATTGCCGCACCGATCTGGAGGGAGCCGTTCGCAGCATCCGCGATGCGGTGAATGCCTCGTCGACCGAGAATCCTCTCTACTACCTGCTGGCGGGACCGATGGACGTGCCGTACCGCGGCATCCTGGCGGCCGACACGGCCAAGCGGCGGTACGTCTATTGCCTTTCGCACAGCGTCTGGAACGACGGCTTCGGGAATCGCCGGATCAAAGGCCGCACCAAGCGAGATGTGATTGCCCTCGGGGTCCACTGGATTCAAGTCGAGCCGGGCGATCGGCTGCAGTACTCCGGTGTGCCGGGATCGAAATCAAAACCCGAGCATTGGGCGCTTTTCCAATGGTTGCGTGACTCCCGCGACGAGCGGCTGCGATGGATGTATACGAGGCTCCAGGCGGTGGGGCGGTGCGACGTCTCCGACGCCACCATCACGTACGCCCTGGTGACCGGGGATGAACAGTGCGACCCGCAAAAACTGGCGGCCGTGCTCGACAAGAAACAGAAGCCCGAGGCCATCACCATCCGGCCGACGATTCGGCTGGAGGCAGAGAACTTTGCGGCACTGGAGAATTGCCTGCCGGTATATGGCCCCAAGCAGGTCTCGCAGCGGCTGTTTGTGCGCAGGAGCCGTCCAGGCAAAGGGATGATTCGCACGACGTTCCGCGAGATCTACGCGGCCGTGTCAGGGCGTTACGAGGTGGCCGTTCGCTACCGTGACCAAGCCAACGGCAGTGCCACCTTCACGCTCCGCGTCAACGGCGCAGAGCAGGGCCCAGCCTGGAAAACACCCGCCAACCACGGCGCCTGGAAAACGCACACGATCCAGGACGTCGTCCTGGCACTGGGCGACGAGATCGCGGTCGAGGGCCAGGCCGATAGCCGGGAGGGAGGCGATCTCGACTATGTCCAGTTGAAGTATCAAGGACGGGACGACCCGGCTGCTTGCAGTACGCTGGCTTGTGCGGCTGAGGCCCGGCTGCCGGCAGCGGACAAGGTAACGTGCCAGTTCCGGCAAGTCCTTGAGGGTGTCGGGTACGTCCACATTCTCGGCCCCAGCTCGGACAACTGCGTCTACGTGGTCGGTCCGGCCCGCGACGCGCTCGTGATCGATGCCTACTGGGCCAGGAGTGCCCAAGAACTCATTGCCGCGCTGGAGGCGGCGGGAGTCGAGCCCGGCCATGTGCGGGCCGTCATCATCACGCATGGCCATGACGACCACTACGGCGGCGGCGCCGCGCTGGCCAAGTGGTGTCGCGCGCCGGTCTGGGCCCATGTGTACACCGCAGCCCAGATGGAAGACCCCTGGGGCAGCTTCTCCGCGCCCGGCTCCCTCTTTTCCAATACCTCGATGGCCGACTGGGAGGTGTTCCGCTCCAAGGCCAGTGAGCCGGTCCGTGTCGATCGCCTCCGCCGCGAGGGCGATCTGATCGAGCATGCCGAAATGAAGCTGGAAGTCCTGGACACGCCCGGGCACGACCGCGGCCAAATTGTCCTTTACGAGCGCGCAAGGCGGCTGGTCTTTACGGGCGACCTGGTCCAAGGTGGCATGGAGCCCAAAGGGAGTTGGCTGGGGCTTGTCACCGACGTGGCCGCGCAGCGCCGCAGCCTCCGGCGCGTCGCCGAGCTGAAGCCGGAGTGGAACTTCAAGGGACATCGCTGCCCGCTGTCCGGCCCAGACGTTCAAACGGATCTCGCCTGCGCGCTGGCACGGCTGGATAATATCCAGAAGGCGGTGTTGGAGGCGCTGCGAGAGAAGCCGCGGCTTTCCACCGCCGAGGCGACGCGGGCTGTCTTTCGCAAAGTACTCGAGAAGGAAGTCAAGACCCCGCCTGATTACGCGGTCGCCTCGGTGACGGCCATGCTCCTGGACCTAGCTCGGCGCGGGGTAGTCAAGCGGAGCAGCGACCTGGACTGGGAAGCGGTCGGACAGTAGTCGCGACTGAAGTGGCGCCGAATTGCCTTCGTCCTGGAAAGAGCAAGTTGAACACCAGCACGAAAACGATCTTAGCAACGGTAACCCGTCGTAGATTCCTACGGCATGCTGCATTCGGAGCAGCGGCCGGATATGGCGCGCCGGCGATCGTGCCCTCGTCGGTGCTGGGGGCCTTCGCCCCGAACAACCGGATCAACGTCGCGGAGATCGGCACGGGCAACCAAAGCCAAGTCGATCTACCCGCCTTTCTGCAGCAGCCTGACGCGCAGGTCGTGGCGGTCTGCGACGTCAACACCGGGAGCCACGGCTACAAAACGCGCGAGCAGTTCCTCGGCCGCAAGCCGGGGCAGGATCGCGGTTGCGGAGGAAGATCCGCTGGGACCCGCACACCGAACAGATTGTCAACGACCAAGAGGCCAACAAGATGCTCAGCCGGCCCATCCGGGCCCCCTGGACGCTGTGAGTGCGACCACGGGTTGGCCACGCGATCGCGCGAGAAGGACAAACCGTAAGGCCAGCTGGCAAGCAGGAGACAAGTCATGGGCTGGTGTAATCTGATGGTCCTGATGGCGACCGCAGGCATGGCGGCCGATCGCGCGGTTTGGGGGCGCGGAGGTGGCTCTGGCCGAGCCTGGGTAACGCTATGTGGTCTACGAGATCATCGCCTGCGCGGGCCGGAGTGTGTCATCAACGGCTTCGCGGCGACTCTTCGCGCTGGAGCGTCCAGTTGCCCGGCGGGCCTTCGAACCATGCGGCCCGTAGCTCCTCGGAGACTTGGATGTCCCGAGTGTCCGAGCTTCCTTGGCGACGGGCTTGCCATTTGCCTGGGCTCAGATCGGCCACCAGGTAATGGCCGACCGGCGGCTCGGAGACCGTGAAGGTGACTCGCTGCTGCGATGTCTGGCCGTTCCGAGGGAAGACCACCGCCCAGAAGCGACCAGCGCCCTCGATCTGGCATCCGGTGCGGCCCGGGGCGTCGATGCGGCGGACCGGCAGGCGTCCGCCCGTCTGCCGGTCGGTCACCTGCATAACCGTGAGAAACAGGTCCTCCGCCGCGGCCTTCTTCGGGCAGACTTCGATCCGCCAAGCCCCCGGCTCCATGGAGCTCCAGGCAAGCCTCGCGGGTTCCACGTCGTTGGCGAAGTTCTGGCCGAAGACCCAGAACTCCCGTCCGGGCCCGCCGACCTTGCCCAGTTCCAGGTTGTCGGCCGCCGGCAGCAGAACGTCGAGAAGCAGTCGTCCCCGGCCGCCGTGCTCTGTGCAATCGACGGTGGCCGCGACCCGGGCACCATCCGCAGAATGGTCGCGGTCGGTGCCCGCTTCGACCTTGGGTTCTTCCAGCGAGTGCAAGAGCCAGTACTTGCGGTGTTTGGCATCGGCGGCTACCACGGGGTCGAAAACCGCGAGCGCCGCCGGCACCTTCTGGTCGCGCAGGTTCAGGAAGACGAACGACCGCAATACCTGCCGCACCTTGCGGCTGTAGGCCGCGGTGATGTCGCCTTCGAGGAGCGTGAAGTCTGGCGTCTGCGCGCTGGGCCCGAAGCCCCGGGCGCGGACCGCGCCCGTGCGATACCCGTTCTTCGGCGTTTCCAGGACCTCCAGGTTCCCGGCCTCCGCGCGGCCGTTGGGAAGCCGCTGGCCGCCGTCGTTGCCGTAGCCGCTGTTGCGGCCGAAAACCTCCTTCGGGTCGTGATCAAGAGCGAATTGTGGGCGATGGTCCGCCAGTAGTAGTTCCGGCAGTGCGGGCTGCCGTACTGGCCGGAGGAGCCGGAATAGAGTGCGGAGTCGATCGTCAGCGGGCCCTTGTAGTAGATCTGAAAGGCCCCGGCGTCGAGATGCTGGTGGTTGACGAAGTTGTACTCGTTGACCTTCATCTCGGCGATGGCCGCGCCGCCGTCCCAGCCGGTCCGCGCGATCATCCAACCGAAGGGCGGCCCGAAGTAGCGCGACAGCGGCAAGGCTTCGATGGGAGTGGGTCGCAGGGCCGTGTCGCGCCAGAGGAACTCGAAAAGCATCTCGCTAGCGCCGACGCCACCCTGCCGAAGATACTGGCTGAGCAGGCAGCCGTCGCCGTAGTAGCTCGCGGTCAGGAGCGTCCCAAAGAACTCTCCCCAGGGCTGGCCCCGCGGCGTGCTGTGGGAGAAGGTGTCGCCCGCCCGAAGCCGTTGGCCGTCGGGCCGCGTGGCGTAGACCCATTGGTAGGGCACGTACCGCTGCTCGGGGTTGTAGACGTTGCCCGCCCCCAGCCGGTCGAAGATCCACAGCGAATAGGTGTCCCAACTGAAGCGGTGCAGGCCGTAGGAATCGCCCTGGTGATAGGCGTGACCATCGTAGAACCAATTGCGCACCGGGCCTCTTGTCGGTAGAATGGCTCAACCCGCAAACCGGCGAGATTTGCCCCCGCGGGCAAATTGTCGGCGGCGCCGCGCAAGGCTTCATGTGTCCGTTTACGGGGGGCGGAGTCCTTTACCTGTGGGGATCTGGCAGTACCTGGACCGTCTTCTCCAACCGGCTGCCCCGCCCCGCAGCGTCCCAGACGATCAGCGTGACCCGATGGGCGCCGGGCCGGTCGAACGTGTGCTTGGCGGTCACTGCCACTTCGGGGATGCCCTCACCGAAATCCCAGAGCCGGTCGGTGATCTGCCCGGCCGCCGCATGAGAGGCAGAGCGGAAGCTGGCCGGATGACCGACTCGGATTCCGCCGGGCACAACAAAGTCCGCCATGGGTGCCGGTCCGCCGAAAGGCTTGGGATCGGGAAGGCGGTCGCTCTTGTTGCCGCGAACCGTGCAGCCGATGAACTCCAAGCCGGTGTACTGGATCGGGCCAATCACGGCGGCCATCCCATTGCCGGTGATCTTGCACCGGAGGAACGTCAGGGCATCGATGAGGTTGCGAATCGTCAAGTGGTGCAGCCAAATCCGGCGAAAGTCGCTGCCGCTTATGCCCTGGTGGACCAGTGGGTTGTTGCGGCCATCGAGCGTCATCTGGGCGATCTCGACGTCCTCGCAGCCGCTGAGGCTGACAAGCACGCCCGGCTTGGTGCCGGTGTACACCAGCTTCGTCTTCTCCTGCCCGGCGCCGAGGAGCTTGACGCCCGACTTGGGCGTGACTGGCTCGGTGAGCTCGTACGTGCCAGTGCCGAGGCGAACCGTGTCGCCCGGAGCGGCGCGCCGGATCGCGGCGGCGAGGGCCGGAGAATCGAAGGCGGGCGGATCGATGGTGGCCGCCCAAGGGACCCGGCCTCCGCAAGTGACTGTCAGGGCGGCAGCGAGCACGACGGTTGAACGCATCGCAAAGCCCTTTGAATGATTCATCATTGCTCCTGTCCGGAGATTCCCATTGGGGCCTGGCTCGGACACGCTCCGAGCAACAATTCCCTCATGTTAATGGCGGGCGACGGCAGATTCCAGTTGTCCCGCCGTCGCGGTCGTATTGACTCCACCGCTTCTTGAAAGGTCTGACGAACCACCGATTCCCGGCGTCCGAAACCGCATCGCCGGAAAACCGGCGAGATCTCTGCGGGGGGTGCGGAGTAGCCCTGCGCCGAACCCCGCGGTGTTGCGATCCCCGGCTCCCGCTCGGTAGAATGGGCGTCTGCCGAGGCGGCTCGAACCCACCTTGCGTCTCCCGCCCGTATCCTGCCTTGGTTTTCCCCCCGGAGCCGAGCCCCAGTGGCAAGGCCCATAAAGACAATCGCCCCGACGGCGGCGGCAGCGGTCCTGGTGGCGCTGGTGTTTGCCGCGACCATCCTGGGGATGGTGCCCGGCGGTGCGATCCTCCCCATAACCAAACGCGTCAGAGGAGATCACCATGCACAATGTCATCCGTTGGTTCTACGGACTAGCCGTTCTGTGGGCGACGTGTACGGCAGCGATCGCGCAACAAGTAGCGGCAGTCCGGCCGCCGAGTCGCTCGCCCTACCTGGCTCCCGGAACGCCTGAGGTGGGCGGCGTCCGGCACATGGTGCTCATCTACCACGGCAACAAGGGTCGCGTGGCCTGGACCAAGGACGCCATCCTGCCCTACGTGGCCTACCTCGATGAAAATCGCCAGCCCGTGGACTGGCTCTTCGACAGCTTCCTGCTGATCGAGTTCGCGCTGGATGACGGCACCGCTTTCCACCATCACGGCCGGGGCGAGCGCCTGCCGACGCTGGCGGACTGGCAGTGGATCGCCAAGAGCTGGTTCCGCCCGGACCGGGGGCTGGATGGGTTGGAGCAGGCCGTCGCGGAGGTGGCCGGCAAGCTCGGGCCCGCGGACAGGAAGGTCAAGGTGGTCATCACGCTCCCGAAGCCCTTTGCGGAGGACCGCGCCTTCGGCCCGCTGCCCGGAGAGCAGGAGAAGCTCGACTTCGGCCGCCCGCCGGACCGCCAGCGGGCCCTCCAGTGGTATATCCAGCAGGTGCTCAAACAGTGGCGGGAGAAGCAGTATCGGCGTCTGGAGTTGGCCGGTTTTTATTGGACCGACGAGGCCTTCGGCGGAGGCGATCAGGGCCTGGCCCGCTGGACGTCGGAGTATCTGCACGGCCTGGGTCTGA
>Ga0315280_10005256_pt1 | contig 18574 bp, 14 predicted proteins | sample YL17G06_40_MG_FD_203697 | JGI IMG/M metagenome (GOLD analysis project Ga0315280, IMG submission 203697) | Sediment microbial communities from Yellowstone Lake, YNP, Wyoming, USA - YL17G06_40 | ecosystem: Environmental > Aquatic > Freshwater > Lake > Sediment | place: USA: Wyoming | collected... | reverse complement strand
TAACCCATTCTTGATTTGGATATCAGGTGGTTGGGGGATGTGGGACACATTGCCCGTATTGTTTTCTTTGGCTTGCTTCTTCCTTCTTTTGAAGAAGAAGGTCGTGCTTTCTTCGGTTTGCCTCAGCTTGGCTGTGGCTTCAAAATTGTATCCTGCCCTGTTTTTGCTGCCAATTGCGATATACCTTTTGAAGACAAGTCCGGCTGGTGAGAGATTGAAGAATGGTGTAAAGTTTTGTTCAGTTTTCCTGGCTGCTTCACTGGTGCTTTTCCTTCCCTATGTTGGTGGGGCGATGGGGTTTTTCATCGGATTTTTTGTTCCCAACCCCTCAGGCATAGCTGCGGCTGTGGCTAATCCCGTTGTTGAGCCTATTGGGTTTGGTCTCACTTATTGGTCGCTCTATTTGCTGAATCGACTGGTTAACATACCCATCAGTGCGGGGTTCGTTTTTCTCTCGTTTGTTGTATCTGGCGTGCTTGTGGTTTTTTCTCTGACACTGACTTATTGGAGGATCAGCAAGTTGACCTTTCAGAAGCCTTTCTTTGACATGGTTACGGCCATGCTTTTATGCGTACTTGCTTTGTTTCTTTCATACAGGATCATCTGTGAGCAGTGGTTTGTCTGGACACTGCCATTCATGAGCATCATGTGCGTGGGCGGGCGAGTTAAAGGGGCTTTTTATTGGGGAGCTTCGCTCATAGCTTTGCTTTACAGCGTCTTGAATTGTCCGCTTCCCTTCTTTTTGTTGCCTTTGGCCCCATGGATAGCGAATACTTTGCTTGGAATGGTGTATTTTAGTTGGACGTTTGAGCCCATAAGAATCGTGCTCCTCGTTATCCTAGGCTGCCTGTTCTCAGCCCTAATGATAATGGTTATTTTTAGGCAGCTGGCTTGGCCGTCGCCAAATCGCCTCACAGGCGTCACCCACACGCAGGAAGACGTTTGAAATGACCGTTGGAGCGATTAGGGTTCCTTCGAGGATCAAGAGGTATTTTAGGGAGAATTGGGGAGCCTATTCATAACAGGGTTTATGATTATTCTTTTTGTTGCAGCAGTTTCAGTGGCAACGGGTTCAGAGTCTTTAGCTAATGAATTGGCGATTTATGCATATTACGCTTTAGTTGTTGGGGTTGTTCTCCAACTTGTTTGCTTTCTAAAATACAACAAAAGAAATGGCCAGACGGATTAATGGGTCAGGCTGACTTGTCGTTTGTGATTCCCGCCTACAATGAAGAAGACTCAATTGAGGCTGCGCTTATCACGCTAGATGGCGTTGTGAAGAACAAGGAGTTGCAATACGAAATTGTTGTGGTGGACGACGGTAGCAAAGATGAAACCCTTTCCAAGGCAATGGCATACGCAAAAAGAAACGGTCATGTGAAAGTGATACGCTGCAATAAGAACGTGGGGAAGGGGTATGCAGTAAAAGCGGGTTTCATGCGGGCGACCGGCGAGGTCGTGGTTTTCGTAGACAGTGATATGGAGATAGACTTGAGCACGATTTCACGCTATGTTGATGCTCTGGAACATGGCGATATCGTTATTGCAACTAAATGGCATCCTAATTCTGTGGTGGATATGCCTCTGATTCGCAGAATCCTCAGTCACGGCTTCAACATATTCGTCAGAATTCTTACGGGTGCCAACATTAGAGACACTCAAGTTGGACTTAAAGCGATGAAGAAGAGTGCCTTCGTAAATATCTTTCCAAGATTAACGGTCAAGCGGTACGCCTTTGATGTTGAATTGTTGGCTGTAGCTAGCCTCTACGGCCTAAAAATTGTTGAGATGCCAGTACAGCTTAGACTTAGGGGTCTATTCCGCGCGAGTGACGTGTTCAGGATGTTTTTGGACTTGCTTGGGATTGCTTATAGACTCAGAGTAACTCATTGGTATCAACGCCCCATCGTGACTCAAGATGAGCACTCAAATTTTCTATCAATTGAAGTCGGCGGCTATTGATGTCGGAAAATCCTCTGATTTCGATTATCATTCCATGCAAAGATGTAGATAATTATGCGAGGGAATGCATTAAACATTGTAGATTCCTCAATTATGACAGTTACGAAATAATCCTGCTTCCAGATGATTCAAAGGAGCTGATTGAGGGCGTCAAAGTTATTGCGACTGGTCCAGTATCTCCAGGAGTCAAAAGAAACGTGGGTATTGAAAACTCGAGAGGCGAATTCTGCGCGTTCATCGATTCTGATGCTTACCCCCGAAGTGATTGGTTGACCAATGCTGCTAAATATCTTGAAAATCCTGAGGTTGCTGGTGTTGGAGGACCTGGGGTGACTCCGGAAACGGATGGTTTGCTGCAAGAGGCTGGCGGCTATGTTCTCTCGTCCTTTATGGTAGGAAGTCTGTCAAATAGGTGTAAAATCAAATTCAGTTTCGAGTCAGACGATATACATTCCTGCAATTTTGTTGCTCGGAAAGCAGTAGTGGAAGCGGTTGGTGGGTGGAACGAGAAATACTGGCCTGGCGAAGACACTTTGATGTGTTTGGCAATTAAGAAGTCTGGGAAAAAGCTAATTGAATCGTCCGACTTGGTTGTTTATCACCATCGACGTTCTCTCTTCAAACCTCATCTGAAGCAGGTTTCAAGATTCGGAGAGCACCGAGGTTTCTTTGCAAAAAAGTTTCCAGAGAACTCTGCGAAACTGACTTATTTCTTTCCATCTCTGCTTGTCCTATCTTTTCTGGCAGGGATATTGTTGTCTCTTGTTTTCCCGCTTTTTGGCTACATTGTAGTACTGGGAGCAGCCGTATATCTTGTTTCGAGTCTAGTTTCAGCGACAGTACAAGTAAAGAGCGTGAAACTGGTATTCTTAGTTTGGCTGGGTATAATAGCAACTCACATAGTCTACGGCTCATTCTTTCTGTCGGGTTTGGCTAAACGTGATTTGAACCGATGAGAGTCAGCATTTCTTATCCACCGATAATTTCTGCAAAAGGCGTACCCTTGCTGGCTCAGAATAGGCAGTTTCAATACTTCCATACGCCCACGTATGTCTATCCCGTGGTTCCAGCCTATGCCGCCACTTTGTTGGGAAATGCAGGTCATGAAGTTGTTTGGGATGATGGGATTGCAGAGGAAAAAACCTACGGTCAATGGCTAAGCGGCTTGGAGAGAAGTAATCCTGATGTTGTCATGATTGAGACAAAGACTCCCGTAGTGAAAAAACATTGGTCAATAATCAATGACGTAAAAAAGGTTGTTCCTAACTCAGAGGTTGTTTTGGTCGGGGATCACGTTACCGCTTTACCGCAAGAATCAATGGAACAAAGCCACGTTGATTTCGTTCTGACAGGTGGAGACTACGATTTCCTGTTACTGAACCTCGTTGATTTCTTAGCTGGCAAAACAGACAGGCTTGAGCCAGGGATTTGGTATCGAGAGAACGGAAGCATACAAAATACCGGTCAGTTCCAACTGAATCACAACTTGGATGATTTACCCAATATCGATCGTGATCTGACGAAATGGCGGATATACAGCGAGCGCAACGGCAACTTCAAAGTGACTCCTGGCGCCTACACGATGGCGGGTCGTGATTGCTGGTGGAGAAAAAATGGCGGATGCACTTTTTGTTCTTGGCCTACTCTGTACCCTGTTTTTAGAGCTATGAAACCTGAACGCTTAGCTGACGAGATTGGTTTGTTAATAGAGAAGTACAAAGTCAAGACGGTCTTTGATGATACTGGTTGTTTTCCAGTTGGTGAGTGGCTTAGAAAGTTCGCCAGATTAATGGTTGCTCGTGGATACAATGATGAGGTTCAGTTTAGTTGTAACATGCGGTTTGGAGCTTTAACTCGGGATGATTATCGGGGGATGAAGAAAGCGGGGTTTAGGATGCTTCTTTTTGGTGTGGAATCCGGTAGCCAGACAACGCTTGATCGATTGAATAAGGGTACGACTGTTGAAGGTATCATTAAAGAGTGTAGAGTGCCGCGGGAAGAAGGGTTGGAGCCACACATAACAATTATGGTTGGTTTTCCATGGGAGAAACGCGAGAACGCGTTGAGCACGTTGAGCCTTGCGAGGATGTTGATGGAGCATGGTTGGGCTGTTACGCTTCAGTCTACGATTGTTATTCCGTATCCAGGGACTAAACTATATGCTGAAGCGTTGGAGAATGGGTGGTTCAGGGTTGATCCTAAGGATTATGATCGTTTTGATATGAAGGAACCCGTTTTAAGTACGCCAGATATGACGCCTGAGGAAGTAATGAAGATTTGCGACGAAATTTACAAGGTGTTTTTGTCACCGAAGTACATGCTTAAACAATTAGTTCGGATACGTTCTTTGAGAGATTTTAAGTACTCTGTTAAAGGTGCTGCAAAAGTTTTGGGGCATGTGAAGGATTTTGCAAAAAGCAAGTAGCCTTGTGCAGAAACCTAACCGTTACTCTGCACAAGTAAGTGCTAATCCTTTGGTTTCTGTGGTCATAACTACGAAAAACGAAGAGAAAAACATAGAAAACTGTTTAAGGTCAATTAAACGTCAAACTTTTGAGAACATTGAATTGATCGTGGTCGATAATTTTTCCGAAGACGAAACTGCGGAAGTCGCAAAAAGGTATACGTCAAAAGTTTGCTTCAAGGGAAATGAACGATCTGCACAAAGGAATTATGGTGCCAAAGTTGCCCGCGGTGAATACTTACTTTATCTTGATGCGGACATGATTTTGAGTCCAAGCTTGATAGAAGCGTGTGTGGAAAAATGTGAACGCGGTCGAGAAGATGCTCTTTATGTTCCCGAAAGAATAGTTGGAGAAGGCTTCTGGACAAAGGTTAGGGATTTTGAGAGAAGCTTCTACACTGGCACCGCCATAGATGCGGTGAGATTCATTCGAAGAGATCTGTTCTTTCAAGTTGGAGGATTTGACGAAACTCTTGTTGGTCCCGAGGATTGGGACTTCGACAAGAAAATAAGGAAAATCGGTCGGACCGGCAATGTTAGCATGCCTCTTTATCACAACGAAGGCCGATTCAACGTGAAGCGGTATCTGAAGAAGAAAGGTTACTATACAGACGGGATCCAGAAGTACATCAGAAAATGGGGTCCTAACGATTCGGAAACAATGAAGCAAGTAGGTGTGAGGCATAGGCTAATAGGCGTTTTTGTTGAGAAAGGTAAATGGAAGAAGCTGATGAGACACCCGCTTTTCGCACTTGCGATGTACTGGCTCAGATTCAGAGTAGCATTAGCCTATCTCCTAAATAGAGCTTGAATTTATGCAAACGATTGTAATCTAAGATGCAAAGTAGTTTTGGAGTATATGCGTAGTAAACCTTTGGGAGTTCTAATGATCTCACCTTTCTTCAGCCCAAATATCGGCGGTGTTGAGACTCATCTTGACGATCTATGTACATACTTGGCAAAACGAGGGCATAAGATTGTTGTACTTACTTATCAACCCTTGACTACCAAGCAAAAGGCTGGGCGCTTAACAGTAGGTACCTCTATTGCTGTTAGGCGAATAAACTGGATAGGTCATAATCTGTTTCCTAAGCTAGAGTCCTATCCTTTGTTAGAGTTTATCTATCTAACGCCAATTTTGTTTGTGTATGCATTTTTATTTAGTCTTATTCATAAAAAAGAGATTGATGTAATTCATGCACATGGTTTGAATGCGGCTTTTATTGCAAAGTTTTTATCTGGCGTTTTCAAGAAAAGATCCGTTGTTAGTATGCATGCAATTTACAGCCTAGATAAACGTTCACTTATGGCAAAAGCAGTTAATATGATAATGGGCTCGGCTGATGTTGTATTTGCGCTAGCCGAAAGGTCTAGGCGAGATTTAATAAGTGCTGGCTTATCTTCTGATAAAATAAAGATTTATAGTCAGTGGGTTGACCAAGAAAAGTTTAGACCTTTGGATAATAGTCAGTGTAAAAAAGCGTTACTTTTGAATGGTCAGTTCATTGTTTTATTTGTGGGTCGGTTTATCGAGAAAAAAGGTGTTAAGGTTCTGCTGCAGGTTGCCTCGCGAGTGAGTTCAGGTATTACTCTCGTGTTTGTTGGGGATGGTCCTCTTGCAAATGTCGTAAGAGAAAAAGCTACTGTACAAGAAAATGTGGTGTTTGCTGGTAAAGTATCTGAACATGATAAGATAATGTATTATAATGCAGCAGACGTTGTGATTATTCCCTCTCAGTATGATGAAGGATTTGCTAGAGTGGTACTTGAAGCTTTGTCTTGTGGAATACCCGTGGTTGCGGCAAATAGGGGATGCCTTCCTGAAATGATAGATTCTTCTGTAGGTTTTTTGGTGGATGCCTCGGTCGAAAGCCTTACCGCAAAAATAACTCTTCTCTCTAAATCCGAAGAGTTAAGGAAATTGAGAGTGAACTCTAGAAAATATGCTGAACTTAATTTCAGCGAGAAAAATGCTGAGACAATAGAGAGAGCCTACTATCCCATTTGAGGTAATTGTCATGCCCCCTTTACTTGATGAAGTGTATAACTATGTCGTTTATAATTACAAAATAAAGAAGACAGCGATGTCTCTTCTCAGTTCGCCAGTAACGGTATGTAACCCTATCTATCTTCATTTCTACAATAATCTTATGCGCAAACGAATGAAGCAATTTAATGATGTACCTTTTCGTGTTATGATCGAGAACTCTAATATTTGTAATTTGACTTGCACGTTTTGTCCTCATAAGGTCATGAGGAGACAACAAGGAATCATGGATGATTCTCTGTTTGAGGAAATTTTAGATCAATGTAAGTCTTTTGGAGTGGATTATGTTACAATTTATGGTTTTGGAGAACCTTTGATAGATCCTAATTTTTGTCGAAAAGTGGATTTAGCAAAAAAGAGAGGTTTAAGCAGAGTTACGACAAATACCAATGGGTTGTTATTGAATGAGGCAGTGGCAGAGCCTTTAATAAGATCAGGATTAGACGAGATTTACATTAGTGTTGATGCAAATACTTCTGAAACATATCAAAGGGTGCGCGGTAGCAGTAGGTTTTCTGTGCTCGAAGATAATATTCGCACGTTTCTTAGAAAAAGGTCTGAAATTGGGCGAAAAAACCCGACGGTGACGCTTAGTTATGTTGAATCTGAACTAAATGAGCACGAAACCCCTGATTTTGTTTCGAAATGGCAAAACATTGTTGATTGCATCTCAATTTCTAAGATACATAATTGGACTGGAGACATACACATTAAAAGTAATGATGGCCATCGAATGCGTGATCCATGTAGGCTCATTTGGACCGACATGGTGATTAATTGGGATGGTACAGTGCCTTTGTGTTGTAATGATTACAACAGTAGCCTTATATTTGGAGACTTAAAACATGATTCACTTAAAGCTATATGGAGCGGAGAGAAAATGAACTACACACGTGAACTTCATGTCAAACGGCGATTTAACGTAATCTCTACTTGTAGAAATTGCACATACAACTACCATGACAAGTCACCTTGGTGGGTTTCGAAATAAGTAATAATGCTCTGTGACGGTACTTCAGAACCACTAAAAATTAATCAAGTTTTAAGGGGACTATGCACTAATTGGAATCAGCTGGATGTGCTACTATCGATATTGTAACTAATCATCTCGCTAGGGCGGTCTAAGTCTAATACTCTTGGAAAATCTGCGCAATTTTACCCGTACTTGCCATAAAACTTGCCAAGAAAAATCTATGTTTGGTATCGCTTCAGAGTTCATTTCTAAAAATAGAAGTGTCTTTATAGATTGTTTTATACTTCTTTTTGTTTCGTTAATTCCATTTTGGTACACTGGTATAACTGGAATATGGAATAAGACTGACTTAGATTTTCCACTTTACCCAATCGAAAATTTTTTAAAGAATTTCACTTTATGGAACGAGTCTTTCTCCGTAGGATACGCTTCCTCAATCTTAAATCAGGCCATGCTATCTAGATATTTTCTGTGGGCTGCGTTGGCAAGTGTTGGCCTATCTTCTTTCATAGTTGAGAGAGTTTATTTCGTTTTAATCGAGTTACTTCTTGGTTTTGGAATGTACTACCTTATAAGTACAATTTTTCCATACAAAAATCAGGCAGTAAAACGACTTGCATGTATGACTTCTGCGATATTTTATATGATCAACCCATACATGATTTTTAGGTTATATTTTGGTCAAGATGGATATTCTTTGACTCTGGCTATTCTTCCCTTTATGTTAGTCTTTGTGTATAAGGGACTTAAGACTGGTGCTTTTAAGTATTCAGTATTGGCAGCATTATCTTCTATAGTTTTATTATCATGCAATAGTTCAGTGACTCTTTTGTACATAGCTCTTTTTGGAGCGTATATTCTGCTTCATATCTTCTCTGACTTCTATAAAAGTCAACGCGCAGACGTAATTAAACACCTCAAGTTCACAATTATTACTGTTTTTGCTGTTATTTTAGTGAACTTATGGTGGATTATTCCGCTTTTATATTCATACTTCTTTACAAACGCACTTGACTTAGGCTTTTTGCCCACCGGCTTCGAACTTGTTCAAAATTGGGCAAATCAATATGCCCATTCCGGGTTGCTTTATGTCATGCGTTTAGAATTGTTTCTTACTCAACCTGTTTATACGTCTGCTTCATTTAGTTTGTGGATTAATTCTCCTTTGTTTATTCTGACTGGATTACTGTTGGCTTGTGTAGTGCCGCTAAGTATTCTCCTTAAACCAAATGACAAACATGTTATCTTCTTTACAATTACGACCATAATCTCTTTAGGTTTAATTAGTTTGGTATATCCTTTTGAACAAATCTATCAATGGTTATGGGACAACTTTTTCATAATGCGCCGTTTTTACGTTCCAGATAGATTCATGAATATAGCCGTTCCAGGATATGCTGTATTACTGGGAGTTTCTGTAGCGGAAATTTACAAAAGATATTTAGGTAAAAAAACGAAAAAAGGAAGTCTTTTCTCATTTTCTAAGTTTTTACGCTTTTCTCAGTATATTTTTTCTAAAGTTTTTGCTCTCGCCTTCGTTTGCCTCATTTTAATAAACTCTTATCCTATGTTAGATGGAAATTTAGGCGGTATACTTAAACCAGCTAATATTCCGAGTTACTATACTGATGCACGAAATTGGCTTCAACAACAGTCTGGAAATTTCAGGGTAATGTTGATACCTAAATACGATTGGTTAGAGCGATACACTTGGGGACCTGATTACGATATGGTGGGAATCACTAAAAACGTGTTTGCTGAACCCGTAATACAAGGTTCTGCTGGTGGTGGGCCAGCTCCCCAATATAGCCAAGAGTACATATCATATGTGTATACATCCATAGAAAATAACTCTACAACCAACTTGGGGGAGTTGCTTAACTCATTAAATGCGCGGTACCTATGCGTTAGAGATGATCTATTGCCTGTAGGCACGAGTACACAACCTATGAATACTACTTGGATAAAATCCGTTTTGCAAAATCAAAAGGATATGCACCTTGCGGGAACTTTCGGAAGTCTTTCTTTCTATGAAAACGATGCTTACGAAGATAGCTATATTTATGGTTTTTCAAGCATCATTACTACCATAAACAGTTTTGATAATACTTCAAACATCCAAACATGTAATATCGAAAGGTTCAATGTTGATCAAGATAGTACAGACAGCAGTGCCAGTGTTTTGGCAATAACTAATGCAAGTGCCAGTAATCTAGCCGAGACGGAGGGGTGGTCGCAATTACAATATAATTCTCAAAGCAGCTGGAACTTGTCCAAAATCGATCAAATTCGCTTCTGGTTTAAGATTGATTCAATGGCTTTCCGTGCTTTAGAGTTTTCTATTTATGACCTCAATGATGATTGTAAAATTTGGCGATTTACCGATTTGGTAACTACTGTTAATGAATGGCATCAAATTGCTTTACCCTTTGAAAGTGGTTTATGGGGAATGTCCACTAGTTTTGATTCATCTTCTGCAAGGTATGTTCGCTTACGGATTTTGATGCCTCTCAGCAATGTAGGTAATCTAACTTTCAAAATCGATAACTTGGCAGTAGTATCTACTGATCGCTTCGATGGAGCCTTAACATATAGATCGGATAATTCTGGCAAACATTATGTAGAGTTAGATACGAATGCAACATTTACCTTAGTCTTCAGTCAAAGTTACGATGCAGGCTGGACTGCAAAAATCTCAGGTAAAAACGCTGAATTAGAACATTTTGTTGTTACTTCCTATGCTAATGGCTGGTACATTAATGAGACAGGGCGATTCACGATCATTCTTGAATACAGACCTCAAACGTATTTTTATTACAGTGTTGGTGTATCTGCGATCTCGGTTGTTCTTTTGTCAACCGTAGCATTTATTATTGAAATAAGGCGATATTTGCGGAGGAAAAAACGTGAGTTCAAGACGTAGAAATAAAGAAAAACACCTGTTAGCGGGTGTTTTTGGCTATTCAAGTGAGCGTGTCTTCAATATGGAGAGATCGGTTGAAGAAGATGTTAGAAGACTTCTGCTGACAACTGATGATAACTCGCGTAATTCTGCTTATGAGAAAGGCTACGAAAAGCTGCACGCATTCTTTCAAGAAAATAGAAAAATGCTTCCCGAACAGGAGTTTCTATATGAGCCTCTAACAGATCGCGCCTTATCTTTCAAGCGTACCATATGTAAAATCGTTGGCAAGAATAAAAAGGTCTTAGAAGTTGGATGCGGAGATGGAATTTTATCACTGGCCATTGCTCTCCAAGGGAATAATGTAATTGGTGCAGACATTTCGGATTTGTGTGTTTCGATAGCCGATATGAACCGTCAGAAGTTAAATCTAAAACCGGAAAATGTTCATTTTCTTCAAATGAGTGCTTCAAAAATAAATTTCGCTGACAAAACTTTTGATTTTGTCATAAGTCACGATCTTCTTGAACATTTACATCCGTCAGATGCTCTGTTACACTTGTCTGAGGTACATAGAGTGTTAAAAGTAGGTGGAATCTATATTTGCGTCACTCCTAACCGTTATCTTGGATTTTCTATTCCAGCACACCTAAAAGAATACACGTATCATGAACTGGGTGAGCTTATGGAAACCTTTGGTTTCTCAAATTTTAGATCAACCCTTCTATTCCATGGTTTTGCTCTAAACTGCATAGTGCCCGTAACAATTAAACTTCCATTGGAACAAGTCTTTCGTAAATTTACGAATATGTATTTTATCCCAACAACTCTGTGGAATCTACTAGGTTTGGGCTACATATTCATTATATGTTCAAAAATGTAGGTTTATGTGCTCTATTATTTTGTTAAAATGCACAAATTGGTCTATGCAGGGGAGCAACAGTGAAAATTAATTATACAATGTGGGATACGCCTTCCCATGGTGGAGTTCGAGTAATTTTCGAATTTGCCAATCGTTTAGCGGAACGGGGTCATGAGGTTACCATAACAAGTTTAGCTGGAAGAGGTAACTCTAGCTGGTTTCCATTAAAAATGAAAGTTAATTACGTCAAAAATTCGTTTCCTTTAAAAGTTGTAGATTATTTGTTAAGAACAAAAGGGAAGTTCAACTTTCATCTAGACTTGGCAGAACTTCTTGCAAAAAACACTCCTGCTTGCGATATAAACGTCGCGACATTTTCCTTTACCGCTTTCGCCGTTCATAGAAGCAACAGGGGAATCCCATTTTATCATATGCAGCATTATGAAGCTATGCTTTTTCCAGATGCTTATTTCAGGAAAATGAATGAGGAAACATATTACTTGCCTTTAAATAAGATTGCAAACTCTACATGGCTCAAAAATGAGTTAAAAAAAATACACGGGCTGGATGTACCTGTTGTAACTCCTGGAGTTGATTTAGATACTTTCTATCCAAGAGATGTTAAAAGGGATACAGGTAAAAAAAGGGTTATATGTTATGGTAAGTCAGGAGCGTGGAAGGGCTTCCCTGATGCAATGAAAGCTATGAAAATAGTTATGAAGCAGAATCCTAATGTAGAGTTCATATCATATGGTTCAAGCCAGATTCCTTACAAGGATCCGGAAGTTCCATACACGTTCATTTGCCATCCGTCCGATGATGAATTAGCAAAATTGTATTCTTCCGCAGATTGCGTATTTTGTCCATCTTGGTATGAGAGCTTTCCACTACCTCCAATAGAAGCTATGGCTTGTAAAGCTCCGGTAGTAACTACCCGATACGGAACGGAAGACTATGCTTTTCATGAAGCGAATGCATTAGTTGTTCCTCCACGGGATCCACAAAAAATGGCAGATATGATACTGCGAGTTATTTCTGATGAAGAACTAGCTGCAAGATTAAGAAAAAAAGGTCTGGAAACTGCTAAACAATTCACATGGAATAATGCTGTAAACAAAGTTGAGAAATTGTTTGAAAGCGCATAACTGGAAGAATTTGATGCCTTCCGGTTGTTATTTGCCCTTGTATGATGCCTATGTGTTTTATATCTTGCCTGAAGTTCTTGATAGATGCCCGTCTTTGCTGCAGAGGAATCTTAGGCAAAGACCAAATTATTCTCACTATGTGTAAAGGATTATGTGCTTTATTGATGAAGGACGAAGAATTTGACTGACGTTCTTTTAATATGCCCATCTTTTGACCCTGAAAGAAGAACCCCTCACATAAAAGAGGGACCTGATATAGGTTCAGCGACGTTACCCCTTGCTTTAGTGTATCTGGGGGCTTTTCTAGAAGAAAATGATATACAGGTTAAATTAGTTGATACACGATTATATAGCCGTGATGAAGCTCTCAGGAGAATTAAGAATTATTTAAATGGAGTCTCTCTTGTTGGTCTATCTGTAATGACTAGAACCATACCTGATGCTTTAACCATATCTGACTTTGTTAAGTCATGTGATAATAATATAAAGATTGTTTGGGGCGGCATTCATCCCACTTTATTACCTGCACAAACAGTTAGCGACAAGTCAATCGATTTTGTAATTGTTGGAGAGGGAGAAGTTCCGCTATTAGGATTAATTAATCATCTAAAAAAAGGAAAGCCTGAAATTAAGGAAATACCCAGCTTGGTATATAAGCAAGCAAATGTTATTAGTATGAATGAAAAAGCTCCTCCTTTAGATGTCAATGCATTGCCTTTCCCTGCTTATCACTTGCTTGAAATAGACAGATATATAGTAAGAAGAGGTTATGATGGGGAATGGATCAGGACTCTTGAAATTCAAACGAGCCGGGGCTGTCCTCATAGATGCGCTTTTTGCGTGAACACTATTATTAATCGGCAAATTTATAGAATGCAGCAGCCGACTAAGGTACTGAACCAATTAGATAAATTGATAAACAATTTTAACCTCAATCATGTAATCTTTTTAGACGAAAATTTCTTTCCGAGCAAAAAGCGTGCGGGAGCAATCTTAAAAGAATTAGTTAAGTATGACATATCTTGGATAGGTGATTGTAGGGCTGATTATCTATCAGCATATGATAGCAGCTTTCTCAGTTTAATGCAGAAGAGTGGCTGTAAGAGGCTATTTATCGGGGTTGAAAGTGGATCACAGAAAGTATTAGATGCATTAAAAAAGGATATTACAGTGGAGCAGGTCATAAATGCTGTACGTACTTGCACTAAATATAATATTGTGCCTAACGCTTCCATAATGATCGGATTGCCCAGCGAAACTCGGGAGGATTTGCTCAAGACACTAAAACTTATGTGGCTTCTCAAAAAGGAGTGCCCTAAATTACTTTGGAGCGGTCCCCAACTGTATAGACCATACCCTGGAGGAACGATGTATGAATTGTGTAAACAAAGCGGATTAACTGAGCCTGAAACACTTAGACAATGGGCTGATGATCAAAGTAAGGGTTTTACAGGCTACTTAGACGCCTTCCCTTGGATTAAGGACATAAAAACGTTCAATTTTGTTTTAAATGTTTACATATATATGCAGATCCTTAATGTTGCTGAGTATGCTTATCCAGATATGAAAACGAAGCTGTTAGCTAAATCATTAGCAAGAATCATAAACTATCGCTGGTCACACAACTTCTGGTATATTCCTATTACACCAAAAATTGTGCGTCTACTGAAAGATAAACGAATATTATGGTCTGTCCTTGGTCAGTGATCTATTGTTACGTAGAGCCGCCTTCTCAGAGCCCCGTAAACGCCGTAATTGAGGGAAAGCTTGTGCACAACTTCATATTTAGGATGTTGGAATTGAAACAAAACTGTTGGTCATAAATGCTCAAAGTCTCAGTCATAATTCTTAATTATAATAGTGCAAATTTCTTGGGACGTTGCTTAAAGTCAGTCCTCAACAGCGATTACTCAAATTTTGAGGTAGTTTTTGTGGATAACGATTCTACCGACGACAGCGTTGGTCTAGTCAAAGACTTGTTCGGTCGAGATTCGCGCTTGAAAATTATTGTGACTTCAGAGAATCTTGGATTTGCCGAAGGAAATAACATTGGCATAAAATATGCTACTGGCGAATACATAGTATTTCTTAACGCCGATACAGAAGTTGAATGTAGATGGCTTAAAGAACTAATTCATGTTATGGATAAAGACCTGCGCATAGGTGCAGCTCAAAGTAAGCTGCTACTGATGTATGATGAGCGTCGGTTCGATTCTGCTGGTCATTTTCTGGATTACTGCGGAATAGAATCCGTTGAAAGCGCCAGTGTTCAAGGGCAGGCTGACACAGGACAGTTTAACCAGCTTAGGGAGATTTTTTATGCAAGAGGCGCCGCCATGATTACCCGAAGAAAAGTTCTAGATGAGGTAGGTCCATTTGATCCTGCTTACTTTACAGATCATGAAGAAATAGATCTATGCTGGCGAATAAGACTCGGAGGCTACAAAATCGTTTATGTGCCCAAATCAGTTGTTTATCACGCATGCGGAGGCGCAAGTTCGCAGGCCAGGAAAAACAAACCTGCCTGGATTACTTTTCACTTGCGTAAAAATCATATTGCATCGCTAATCAAAAATTATGAGCTTCTAAATTTAGTAAAATATCTTCCAATATACTTGATTTATTTAGCCTTGCACGGTGGTTATAAAATAATTAAAGGAGATATAAGGATGTTAACGGCTTACTGTAAAGCTGTTTTTTGGAACTTAACAAACTTCAGGTATATTTACTCAGAAAGAAAGAGAGTGCAAAGTATTATTCGAAAAGTGCCAGATAAGTACATCATGAAATACATGGCGAAGCCTGTGATACCTTTACATTTTCTCAATAATAGAAGTATTTTAATTCAAGGTGACTGCGGATCATGAGAAACTCAAGTGAGTCAAAAAACAGCCCAACCGCGAGTCGCGATGTTTCTTTTCAAAAAATCGCCATCCTTGGTGGAGGGTTGAGTGGTTTAACATTAGGATATTTGCTGACTCAAGAAGGAACAGATTTTGAGATTCTGGAGAAAGAATCGTATTGTGGCGGCTTGATGCAGTCTATCAAAGAGGATGGCTTCACTTTCGATTGCTTTGGATCACATATAATTTTTTCAAAGGATAAAGAAGTTTTAGATTTAATACTCTACCTTTTGGGAGAAAACACTATCAAGAATAGACGAAACACTAAAGTCTTATACAACAATCGTTATGTAAAATACCCTTTTGAAAATGGTCTAGCCGATCTATCAAAAGAGGAAAATTTTGAATGCATATATTATTTCATTCAAAATTTAATTATCAAAGAGAAAGAAGCATTAAAAAAACCTGATAATTTGAAAGAATGGTTCTATCATACCTTTGGGAAGGGAATTGCTGAAAAATACCTCATTCCTTATAACGAAAAAATCTGGAAGTTTCAAGTTGAAAAAATGGGGTTAAACTGGGTGGAACGAATCCCAGATCCTCCAGTTGGAGACATAATAAAATCATCTTTAGGTATAGAAACAGAAGGATACACACACCAATTACTCTTCTACTATCCCAAAGTTGGTGGAATTGAAGCAATAACGAGATTGCTCGAAATAAGAGTAGAGAAATATGTAACCACTAATTATGATATAACAAAGTTAAAGTATGAAGATGGAAAATGGTTTGTATGTAACGGAAAAGTAGAGAAACCCTTCGACAAGATCGTTTCTACTATTCCTATCCAAAAATTGGTGGCGGCAATCGATGCACCAAAAGAAGTAAAAGCTGCTGCAACTGCGCTCAAATATAACTCTCTAATTACAGTGATGCTAGGTATAAACAAAGAGAAAGTGAATGACATATCATGGCTTTATATACCGGACAAAAAGACTCTAGCACATAGAGTAAGCTTTCCATCAAATTATAGTCCATACGTCGCTCCCTTTAACAAATCATCCGTACTAGCAGAAATAACCTGCAATATTGAGGATAATATGTGGAAAATAAAAGACGAAGAAATAACAGAGCGCGTAATAAGTGACCTAGAACAACTGAGAATAATCAATAAAAAAGACATATGCTTTGCTAAAGTGAAGAGAATAGAATATGCTTACGTTATTAGCGACCTTGATTACAACGATAACCTAAAAATAATTAAAAATTACTTTGATGAAACTGGAATAGGACTACTTGGGCGATTTGCTGAATTCAAATATCTAAACATGGATGCTTGTATACGAAATGCTTTGAATTACGTCAAAAATTACTTTGTTTCTTAGAATTTTAGAGAAAACCTTTTGTGCATCTTGTCGTGTCTTTTTTCCCATACCCACTTATGAGATCATTCGTCAAAGTTGATGGTTACATGATTGGAAGCGATCACTCTTGAAGTTGTTATATTGTAGAAGCGCGCGCGCGAAAGTAGTAATGTTTCATTAAGCGGTGGACAAAATGAGGAGGAAGGTCATTGCGTCTTTTTTTTTGATATTGTCGCTTTTTATGCATATGGTCATCATCTTTGCTTCAACCACGAATGGACTATTTCAAATCGACAATTACTATAAAGCTGCCCTTCCAGGCGAATCGGTGCATTTCGATATGACCCTTGTTAATAATGAAGTCAATAGAGAAACTTTTCTTATTCATCATGTATGGGAGAACTCTGTTTTATGGCTTCCGATGGATTTAGTGGATAATCAGGTTTATGATTATTCATCGTTTAGAAATCATGGAACCGTTTACGGTGCTTCGTGGGTTGACGGAAAATACGATAAAGCGTTACAGTTTGATGGCATAGATAATTATGTTGATGTTGGAACTGCCATAAGTCCTGGGAATGTATTTACTATTAGCGCTTGGATAAATCCTGAAGAATTACAACTGATGATGATTGCGGGTAAAGGATTTTCAGGAGATGACTTAAATGGAGATTTTCAATTAAGAATTGATGATACATCAGGACGAATAAAGCCGCATTTATGCACTTCAGCAGGATGGAATGCATTCCTTTCCCAAGGGACAGTGTCTGCTGGTCAATGGTCTCATGTTGTTTTTACTTCTGACGGAACAACGCTTAGGTTATATATTAATGGAGTTCTTGACCCCAACTCAGCTATTATTTCAGGAACAGTGGGAACGAATACTCATAACCTATATGTCGGTTTGTATCCTGGACCCGCATTGCCTTTCAACGGCACAATTGACGAGGTTCGCGTTTTCAATCGTGCACTTACGGCTGAGGAAATCGGGTGGCTCTATAACAATAGTTGGAGTGAAAGCCTGAGTAAGTATAATATTGAGCTAGGACCAGGAGAGAGTACCCAAGTGACTTTCAGCGTCAAAGTACCGGAAAATGCGACAGCGGGATATGTCCAAAAGTTTCTGCTGACCGCTTTTCCAACATCTAACCCTGAATCTATAGATACTCAAACTGTAACGGTGGAAGTACTCCCCAAATACGGTGTAGAAGTATCCTTAGATGAAAATGAGAAAAAGGGTAAGTCGGGAGAGATTTTGAACTTCCAAGTGGCTATAAGGAACCTTGGCAATATCGAAGACACTTACGATATCAAGGCAGAGGGTGGCGAGGGATGGAATCTTTCTCTTCCAGCCGAGTCTATTACCGTTCCTGCTGAAGAAGTAGGCTCCTTCAATATCTCTGTCACAGTACCTCTTGATGCCCTTCCAGGGGATTACACATCCTTTAGGATTCAAGCCGCTTCCCGAGGAAACCAGAACTTGACTACAAATGTAAACGGTACAGCTATCGCGACAGCAATATACCGTTTCAACATAACATCTGATCCAGGACTTAGGCAGGCCTCTCCAGGTTCGGAAGCTATTTTTTCTCTGGAAATAAAGAACTTAGGAACTGCACCAGACACCATAGGCTTAGAGGCTGAGAATTTGATTGGCTGGGGCATCAAAGTTGACCCGAGCAGTATATCGCTTGAAATTGGAGAAACAGGAAAGGCAACTGTACGGGTAAGAGTTCCAGAGGATGCCCTCATAGGACAAACAAACACTATCACAATCCACGCAGTATCTAGCAGCGACCCCACGGTATCAGCAAATTCTTCAATCTCTATAGAAGTTGTAACACCCTTCTGGGATATTCCCGACGTCAGGTTTCTAGTCGGCCTCTCTATCGGCGTCCTCGTAGGTGCAACGCTAATAAGCACAATAATTCTCAGACGCGCCAAAACAAATCGAAAAGAAAACCGGAGGAGTTAGGCTGTTTTCAATCCACTATTTAGATAAGCTTACG
>Ga0315280_10005253_pt1 | contig 18579 bp, 17 predicted proteins | sample YL17G06_40_MG_FD_203697 | JGI IMG/M metagenome (GOLD analysis project Ga0315280, IMG submission 203697) | Sediment microbial communities from Yellowstone Lake, YNP, Wyoming, USA - YL17G06_40 | ecosystem: Environmental > Aquatic > Freshwater > Lake > Sediment | place: USA: Wyoming | collected... | reverse complement strand
AAGGCTTCGAGAAGTTAAGGATGAAGGCCCAACGAAAACTATTGTAGACTCGTGGGTTCCGCCCGAGACAGTTGATTGTGTAGTCCATGTCGAGGTGCTAGGCTCTTGGTTGCTGGAAAAGGACGTTTGGACACGCGGCAAGTCTCACTATCTTAGTACCTTTCCAGGTTCGATGGACGGTCTATGAGTGTGTGTGAGTATGCTGGTGCGGGCACCTGAATTTGAACCCTCATCGGAAAGGCAGTCGTTGTCCGCCTATCGATATCTGATCTAGAGTGGGGGCTGATCCGTGCCATCTCGTCGCGGATCGTGAGCGGTTGTGAGTTAGCCGCCGACTACTTCCAGAGCACGATGACCTGTGAGCCGCCTGTGCTTCATGGGGATTCGTCCAATCTGGAAGAAGTTGTCTCGAGCGAAGAAGCCCACGGTGCCACATGAATAACACAGTGCTCCTACCTTCCGTGGGCTACCTGATTCAAAGTAGACCGTAAACTGGGGACTCTCGCAGCTTGGGCAAAGGTTGTGGATGGTCTTCTCGAAGCTTGGGCGGACATTCCTATGCTTTGCCACCCTGCTCGGGTGATCGCCCCTCTTCATCATGGCCCATCGCTTAGCTGAAGGCACTGCAATGCCAATGAGGGTTTCAGACTGATGCTTGACAAAGAGTAAGTAATCGGCGGCCGTCTTTGCAATCAAAAGAGTATCTGCTAGGCCAGGTTCGTGTTCGGACTCATTCCCCGTCAACACTTCTATGGCATGACATTGTCAGTCGTCAAATGGGCTGAATTATGAGCAGTATTCTTGGATGATTGCACGGTAGACAAGAGCTGACCTGAGGACGTTTTCGAGCTTGACATACTCGTCGGCTGAATGTGCCACGCCGATGTCTCCGGGACCGAATAGGCAGGTCGGTATCGAGCCGATGCTGGATAGGAGGGCTCCGTCGGTCCAGTATGGAACCCCAATGACCGGCACTCTGGTTCCCATGTTCAAGGCGAGAGCTCTTTGTGCCGTCTGCACTATCCCTTCAGACTCGGCCGTCTCAAGGGGACCCATATCGTAGGGGCTGTGGGCCGTGGCGTTGAAGTCCGGCGTCTCCTGCCTAATGGCCTGGAGGATGCCTTCGATCTCAGCCATAACGGACGCGACAGTCTCCCCAGGGAGGGTCCGTCTCTCAAGCCTGAGAACGCAGCGTTCGGGGATTATGCTCCAGTCGGTTCCACCTTGTACGGTTGAGGCGTGGATCTTGGGTGTACCTAGGAGCGGGTGAACTTGGCTTGCGAGCTGCCGTTGAAGTTTCTCTATCGCTGGCATGATCTTGGTGGCGTGAGCGATAGCGTCTACACCTTTCTCGGGAACTGAGCCGTGCGCGGCCTTTCCTTTGACTTCGACCTCGATCCAGACGAACCCTTTGTGAGCCGTGGCGACCCTCATGTCCGTGGGCTCGCCAACGACGGCCGCGTCGGCTTTGTACTCTTGTACGAGCTTCTTGATGCCGAGGCTCTTGTACTCCAAGTATTCCTTATCCGAGAGTTTGTGCATGCGCACAGTTCCCGTGTTTCATCTCTTCTTGTTCGTTAGGGTTCGACCGCACAGCATGCAACGATACAACGTATCATTGGGGCGCTGAAACTTCATCAGCGCAACAAGTTTAGGATGGTTGCATTGCCCGGGGGTTCCGCGTAGACGCGGCTTGTCGGTCAATCTTCGAAGACTCTCCGCATCATCTCGCGTCTGGCCTCGCGTTTGGATGGAGCCCAGCGTGGCGGTATGTTGGCGACATCTCGCATTCCAGCTTTCTCCAGCATGAGCAGATGCTTCGCGTTGATGTATCCTCGTTCAGCCCAATTGTCCGCGATCTCGCCGAGCTTTGGCAGGTCATACTCTGGAAAAGTGAATCCTAGGCCCGTTAGAGTTGTGGCCGCCGCTCCCGAATTGAAGGAATGGCTCGCAGTTCACCCGATGCGTAAAGATCCAAGCGCTCCACTGTGGCTGGACCCGGATGATACATCGAAACCGCTGAGTTACGAGAAGGCAAGGTACATGCTCAGACGGATTGCGAAGGAAGCACGAGTAGAGAAGAGGGTCTATCTCTACCTCTTTCGCCACTCTTGCATAACCGCGCTGGCACACCGTTGCAGCGACGCCGAACTAGAGGAAATCTTCGGATGGACGCAGGGAACAAAGATGCTCGCAAGGTACATGCGAGACATTGATCCAAATGCTACGGCCATTCAGCAATTCTGCAACGCGATGGGCTATCTTTCAAAGAGTGTGCGAATGTCCGCTGTGCCCAGAGCAGAACTTCGCGCTAGAGCAAGCTTAATCCGAGCCTTGACGCCTGACATGCCGCTGGCAAATATGACGCCTAGCTCTTTCAGGTGAGCTTCACCACCCTGAGTCGCGTAGGTATATGCGAGCAATTCACCGCTAATACACCTGGAAACCATCACCACGATTATTCCTCGATTGATGGCTGTTTGAATAGCGGGGACGGAGGCGGGAGTAACGTTTCCCCCCCCAAATGCTTCGATGACTATTCCATCAGCTCCCAAGTGCACAGCAGCATCCAGGAGGGACCCGTCCATTCCCATGCAGTACTTTATCAAATCAACCCGAGCGGTGAACTTGTCCGGTCTGATGTGTTCTCTCGGTGGAACTTGACAATAGACTATGGCTCTATCTCCGTGTATGACTCCAAACGGTCCGTGACCTGGGGAGCTAAAAGCCGAGACAGCCGTTGTGTGATTCTTCATGACGTACCTCGAATGGTGCAACTCTCCATTCATCACAACTACAACTCCGGTAGATCTGAGGGCATCTGACGAAGCCGCTACAATTGCATCACGCAGGTTGACATCGGCGTCAGAACCTGGCAGTGAACGATTACGCATGGCACCGGTCACAATCACTGGGATATCCGTCTGCAGAACAAGATCCAGGAAGTACGCACACTCCTCCATTGTGTTGGTGCCCATTGTCACTACAATACCGTCAGGCTTCGCCTTTGAGATAATCCGGTCAATGTTTCTGCTCAACTCATCCATCGTCTTGAAATCAAAGCTCTCGCTAGCTATGTTGCTGAACTGTGTTGCCGTGACGGTAGCGATCGATTTCACGGAGGGCAAGGCGCGTACCATTTCTTCTGCCGTTAGCGTTTCGATCGCAAGTCCCTTTTGATTCTTCACGCTTGCCATGGTTCCACCTGTGGCTATCAGAAATATCTTCTTCATGACTCAGCCAGGTCCGATGCGGCAATTTATAAGGTCGTCGTAAGCGTCTTGCCAAGGTTGATTGCGATGGCGTCCTCGAGCATCTGCCTAACTCTTGATTTCGATGCAATTTCCGCTTGGCTAACGTCATGGAGTGGGGCCGCAGGCAAGCCAACTGCTGGAGACATCTCACGCGGCGAATTTGGGGCACGCGTTGGTGCACCGAGAATTCTTGACCTACTCAAGAAGTATGAGATCAAATCGACATGGTTCATCCCAGGCCATACGGCTGAGACTTTTCCTGATATCTGCAAGAGAGTCCTTGAAGAAGGGCATGAAGTAGGATATCATGGATATGCGCACGAAGCTGATCCAACGCCTGAGGAAGAGGCGCGGATATTCGACCGTGCTCTAATTGCTCTCACGAGGCTCCTGGACACAAAGCCGGTGGGCTACAGATTTCCTGGCTTGGACTTGCCGGATCACACCGTTGACAAACTCATCGAGGAAGACTTCCTCTACGACAGCAGTCTGATGGGAGATGACTTCAGGCCTTACAGAGTAAGGAAAGGTGATCAGTGGTCCCTAGATGGGCCGTACAAGTTTGGAACTGAAACGGAGATCGTCGAAATTCCGTTTAGCTGGTACCTCGACGACTGGCCGGCTTTCGTGTTCTCTTGGGAACCCTTCCGGTACGCCTTCACTTCCATCGACACAGTATACCAGTACTGGGTGAGGCAATTCGACTATATGCACAAGAATGTGAGGAATGGCGTCTATACGCTATGCGTGCATCCTCAGGTCACAGGCAGAGCGCATCTCATCATGATGCTGGAGGACCTGATAAGACACATGAGACGCAAGAGCAATGTGAGGTTTTGCCAACTGAAGACAATTGCCGAAGAATTCAACAAGAATCAACCGATGTTGAGGAAGTAGGTCAGAGCACATCCGTAAACGGACCCTTTTCACCAACGCGTCTTCCTTCTGGGCGGGCATATCTGGCAATCCCATAGTTGGAGTTGAACTCATGCACATTGGGTCGCACGAATGCTCAGTTCTCAGTCTTCGTAATATCTATCCTAGCCATAGCCGACCGAAACACTGTGGAATCGAGAATCGCTCTGATCCCCTCGAACCACGAAGCCTAGCGGGAGCCAGCAGCCGGGGGATAAGGCTTTTCTTGTGGAACCAGGCAGAGCCTTTCGGTGACCTGCTGTGACCCTGAAGGGCAGAGACATTGTATCTCTCAGCGATTTCAACCGGAGAGAAATAGACCAAGTTCTGAGAACCGCAAAGAAACTTGAACCCATAGCTGCTAAACGTAAACGCACTACGCTCCTAAAGGACAACGTGCTGGCGACGTTGTTCTTCGAGCCAAGCACGAGAACAAGGCTAAGCTTTGAGGCTGCGATGCAGAGGCTCGGGGGAGCGGTCATCGGTTTCGCCGACCCGAGAACATCTAGGGCAGGAGATTGGCGAGGAGAGACGCTTGAGGACACGATCAAGGTTGTCAGCAACTACGCGGACGTAATAGTCATGCGGAATTTCATCGAGGGGACCGCTCTCACAGCCGCAAAGGTCGCCGAAGTACCTGTGATCAATGCTGGTGACGGCTCAAATGAGCATCCTACTCAGGCACTTCTTGACCTTTACACGATCCTCCGCGAGAAGAAGAAGATTGACGGCCTAGTGATCGGACTGGTAGGAGACCTCAAGAATGAGAGGACGTTCCACTCGATGGCCTACGGCCTTTCGAACTTTGATGTCGAGCTGGTGTTCGTACACCCTCAAGGCGTGGGCCTCCCGGATCCAATCGCCAGGAGGATAGCGGAGAGAGGCCTAAAGACGACGACTGTATCCAACTTGGAGGAAGTTGTGGATAGACTAGACGTCCTCTACACTGACACGACCCGCAAAGAGGCATTCAAGGATGCAAGCGAGTATGAGAGATTCCATGCAGCCTATCCGCACATCACCCTAAGAACGCTCGAAAAGGCCAAACAGGGCATGATAATCCTACATCCGCTCCCTAGGACTGACGGCATAGACTTTCACGTGGACCCTGCCGTTGACGAGACACCGTACGCCCTGTACTTCAAGGAAGTGTTCTATGGTGTCGTGACCAGGATGGCAATACTGAGCCTAGTCCTGGGAGCACGAATCTAACGGTTCACAACCCTGCCAGTCGCGTCGATAGACATCTCGTTCTGTCTCGTTGTTCCTATGCTTACCCGAAGGTACTTTGAGCGTCCGATCCGTCCGCGGGCCTCGGGCAGCGATGCCCTTTCTCATTAGCTCCATCAGAAGCGATCCCGTCGCAAGTCCCATAGGCGAAGGACTCGCGAAGACAAAGTTCACCTGAGGTTGGGGAACAAACGAGAAGCCAATCTCTGCTAGCTGCTCACTGAGAAAGATTCGACCGCCTCGGACAGTCTTCACCCTCTTGTGAAGATACTCAGTATTGCCCAAAGCTATGACCGCTACTTCTTGCGCCAGCTCGGCAGTGTTCCATCTGGGCCGGACCTTTAGGAGTACTGCAATCGCCGGGGATGCTTTCTGCGGTCATAACTAGCCGTCACAGCTCTTATGATTTCCCATAATTATTTCACTAGGGATTCGGTTGTTTCGGTTTTCTCTTCTCTGGGTGGCTGTTTCCTGTGGAATGCTTGGATCGGGGTTTCCAGGGCTTCGAAGTTGAGGCTCATATGTGGTTTGACCTCGTTGTGGTAGTGCACATATTCGTCTATGGATTTGAATTGGTGGCGTTTCTGGTCGTAGACGCCGTAGAAGCGTTCCAGCTTCCCGTTTGTTTGGAGATGGTTGACGCGGCATAGGATATGCTTGATCCCATTGTCGGCCAGGTACTGTTCGAATTGGCTGACGCCCTTCTCGCGTCGTTCGCTTTCGTTGGCGTAGAATTGTGAGCCGCGGTCCGTCAGGACCTCACGTGGGCGTCCGTACTTGTCGATGGCCTGCTTCAGGACGCGTATTGTGTTCCCGGCTGTTGCTTCATGGAATACGCCGTAGCCCACGATCAGTCTTGAGGCGTCGTCCAATGCTGCGATCCACCAGCGGCCGTCGGAGAGCTGCGTCCAATCCATATGCCACAGGCTCATGCTGTGCTCTCGCTCATAGCGGACCCACTTGCGTCTTCTCTGCTTGCTTGGTTGAGGCAATGCTCTACCAGCCTCCTTCAGGAGGGTGTGGATCTTGTTGTGTGGCAACTTGACTCGGTAGACGTCTCTTAGTACGCGTTCCAGGGTTAAGGCGTTAACTTTCAGTTCATCGTAGGCCTTCAAGATAAGCGCGGCGTCGTGTAGGTGGGTCGGTTCTCCTCTATGTCTGCCTGGTGTTTTCAGTGTTGGAATCATGCCTGCCTGCTTGTATGCTTGCCAGATCTGTTCGACGCGTCTGTGGGAGACTCGTTGGATGAGCTGTTCTAGCTACGAACATGTGTCCCTCGGCTTTTACCTCTGAACCCCCTGCTCGTGCATTTCTTGTGGAAGAATCTGGCGATGTGGACCTGCTCTATCTCGTGCGTAGTTCTGGAGGAATCTAGTCTCTAGAAGATCTTCCAGCGGAAACTGATGCAACTCGTCACACATCATTCACATGTCTCTTGTACCGGGACATATGTTGGTAGCTAGCTCAACTCGTTGGATGAGTGCCAAGGCATATAAGAGCATACCAAGCCATGCTTGGTTCACGAGGAAAATTCAATGGCAAAGGAAGTATTCGTTAGGAAAGCAACTGGACTAACTCGTCCCTTCGGCGCATACGACACTCTTATCATCGCGATGGGAGCAATCAACCTAGGATCTGGTACGCTGCTTTTCTACTCTTCGAGTCTCGCTTTCGCTCCATCGTTCAACTTTGTACTCAGCTTGTTGATCGCGCTGATCATGACAGCTTTCGTGGTGCTAGCATACTCGCAGATTACGGTCGCAATGCCTCGTTCAGGCGGAGATTACGTCTTTGTTAGTCGAACGATCAATCCTGCTTTGGGATTCGCGAACAACTTCTTCTGGACAGTCATCTGCATACTTGGCATCGCTTGGAACTGTCTTTTCATGGCAAGCACAGCCGTGGCCGCTTCACTCGCCGTAGGCGGTTCCATCACGAAGAGCGAAGATCTTGCAGCAATGGCGACGCAAGCATCTTCGCCTTTGTGGGCATTCGGCATCGGCCTAGCTACTATGCTGTTCATCATGGTCCTGATGATCGTTGAGCTCAAGTGGCTGAAGATCGTCAACATCATAGCGTTCTCCATTGGTATGCTCACCGTCATCTCTTGGATCGTTGTTCTAGGCACAACTCCAATGAGCAGCTTCATCAACTCCTTCAACGCGTTTGCGCAGTCCTACACGGGCAACCCCAACAGCTACCAGCTCATAATCGACACTGCGAAGCAAGAGGGGCTAGGCATTCAGACCGACTGGGGATCCGTCTGGAACGCGACGGTGATTTCACTGCCAATCAGTTACTTCACTCTAGGCGGCGCCAACATCATGAACTTCTTCTCAGGTGAGATAAAGGAGGTCGGCAAATCAGCGGTCTGGGGAATGCTCGGAGCGATGCTGGCGATCTTTTTCTTTGACATGATGATCGGGTTCGCTTTGTTCAACGCAACGGGATTCGAATTCATGGCGGGAATAAGCTATCTGGCATTCAACGTACCGAGCCTGTATCCATTCCCGACGGCGCCGTTCTTGCCTCTGATTGCTGAGATCGCTGCCCCGAACGCTGCAATGGTGTGGCTCACGCTCATTGGCATGATCTGCTGGCTCTACCTGCTCGCAATGTCATACTACCTGATCGCAACCCGCAATCTCTTCGCCTGGAGCTTTGACGGCATGATACCAACCTGGTTCTCCGAGACCCACAAGAAGTACCACACCCCCGCGAGATCGGTAATCACAATTACCATTATCGGTATACTCGGTATCGCATTCTATGACTGGTTCTCCCTTGCGTTCTCGTACACTAACTTCACGACTGCCTACAATACCGCTTGGCTTATCGCCTGCGCGTCTGCAGCGGTGTTTCCATTCTTGAAGAAGGATCTATTCGAAGCTCAGCCCATGTACGTAAAGAGACGCATCGTCGGAGTTCCGCTGATGTCGATCTTCGGCACCCTCGGCGCTCTCTCTGTGATAACGATGGACGTATTCGTGGCGCTCAACCCGGGATATGCTGGAATCCCTGTGGCTTTGTCAAACATCTCACTAGTCATACTGCTCGTCATCTTCCTGATAGGACTCGCATACTTCTTCATCACGAGGCAGATCCAGAAGTCGCGTGGAATCGATCTCTCGTTGGTCTTCAAGGAATTGCCCCCAACTTAGCTGCCTAGGCGGATTGTAAGCTTTGCAGACCTCAAACTCCCCTATTTTGTCGGACGCTTTCTTGAAAGAAGCTTTGAGAATAGTAGAACACGCAAGCAAGCAGGAAGTGCCTGTACGGGTAATGGGCGCTCTGGCCTATCGAATTCATAGTCCAGAGTTCGAATGGTTGCACAAGAAGTTGAAGAGGCTGCAAGGAGGCCAAGAATTCACTGACATAGACCTCATGAGCTATGCGGTTCATCGTGACAGGATGGAGTCTCTCTTCGCTGGGATAGGCTACTTGCCGGAGCCGCGAGCACGCAAGCTGCCTCCAATTTGGGCATACAGGCACATGTATGTGGAGCCGAATGGCCGCTTTCTTGTCGATCTGTTCTTTGACAAGCTGGAAATGAGTCACACATTAGATCTTCGAGGCAGACTGGAGCTGGACTATCCTACCCTACCGCTGGTCGATTTGCTCATGGAGAAGACGCAGATCGTTCAGGTCAATGAGAAGGACATCAAGGATGCTGTTGTGCTCATTCGAGCGCACAGTATCGGTCGCGGGGATAGAGAGGCGATAGATGCTGACTACCTCGCGAAGCTGCTCTCAAACGACTGGGGCTTTTGTCACACAGTCACTAGGAATCTTGAGAAACTGAAGAGGTTCGTCTCGGGCTACGACGCGATCCCTGCGGCTGACAGGAGCGACATCCTCTCGAAGGTAGATGGACTGCTAGCTCGCATTGGAGAGGAACCCAAATCGGTGGGGTTCAAGATGCGAGCGAAGATCGGCGAGAAGAAGAAGTGGTACAACGAGGTTGGAGAGACCTTCAGAAACTAAGTCGGAGTTGCAGGATAGCCTGTCCAATTGAGCGGCAATGGTGCGAAGCATGCTGACGAGAGTTTTCTACACGACTGACCTTCACGGCTCTGAGAAGACCTTTGTCAAGTTCTTGAATGCGGCAAGGACATACCAGCCTCATGTGATGATAATGGGCGGAGATATGACTGGTAAGATGATCGTGCCAATTGTGAAACAACCTGACGGAAGCTACAGAGCGAAACTTCTCGGCAACTACGTCACCGCCAGGGCCAATGACGACCTTGAAAAACTCGAGTTCGCAATCCGATACAACGGATTCTATCCCTATCACTCGAACCCGTCCGAAATGGAGGAACTAAACAAGAACCCTCGCTTGGTCGAGGAACTATTCAAGCGTGTGATGACCCAGACCCTTGAGCGCTGGCTGCAAGTGGCAAACGACCGACTCAGAGGATTGAATATCAAGTGCCTTATTACGCCGGGCAATGACGATTCATTCGCGATCGACGAGGTTCTCAATTCCTCGAACACTGTCATCAACCCGGAAGGAAAGGTCGTGTGGATAGATGATCACCATGAGATGATAAGCACCGGCTTCAGCAATCCGACTCCTTTCGATAGCCCACGCGAAGTTCCTGAAGAGGACCTAGAGAAGAGGATCGAAAAAATGGCCTCCCAAGTGAAGAACATGAAGAACTGCATTTTCAACTTTCACTGTCCTCCTTACAATTCTGGACTCGACATGGCACCGAAACTTGACGCTGAGTTGAAGCCAGTCATCACACTTGGGACAGGCATGGAAACGATTCCTGTCGGCAGCACCGCAGTCCGCAGAATGATAGAGAAGTATCAACCGCTCATGGGACTTCACGGTCACATTCATGAGGCTAGAGGCGACGCAAAGATAGGCAGGACGGTTTGCTACAACCCAGGCAGCGAGTACGGCGAAGGGATCCTGCGCGGCGTCATCATAAATATTGATGAGAAGGGGATAAAGAGCCGACTTTTCGTCTCGGGATAGACGGAGCCGATTTTAGCGAAGGCCCAATGTGTCATCTTCCCTCAAGAAAGTGGGCTCACGACCTTGATCGCTCATTCTCGAGGTCGAAGCCTCACCAGAACAAGAGAGCAAGCCCGTTGATCATGCCAAGAAGCCTATCCCGTGCTCCAGTATGATCGATCTGGCTGCTCCCTTTGCCTAATCCTGCCTAAATCGTTGGTCTGGTGCAGGCTCCATCAAAACCTCCCTATGCTCCGCGATGGCTAGCCTATCGGGCCACGAAGCCACCGTCCACAACCAAGACGCTGCCTGTCGTAGAGCTGGAATCGTCTGACGCAAGGAACAGTGCGGCTTGAGCGATCTCTTCGGGCCTGCCAAGCCTCCTTATCGGATGCGCTCTTATGAACTCATTACGAGACTCCTCAGGGTCCTTGCTCGATCTAATCTCTCGCTCCAGCATCGGGGTCTCGACAGCTCCAGGGCAAATGCAATTGACCCTGATGCCATATGGCGCTAGCTCCACAGCCAGCGCTCTCGTCATCGCAATGACGCCTCCCTTTGAAGCGCAATATGCAGAGAAGTTCGGCAAACCAACCAACCCTAGCTGAGATGCCGTGTTCACAATGACCCCGCGCTTCACTTTCTTCATGACCGGCACAGCAGCCCTGCATCCGAGGAAAACGCCTCTCAGATTCACGTCCAAGACGTGATCCCACTCTTCGTCAGACGTCTCGGTTATCGCCTTTAGGAGCTCAACACCTGCATTGTTGAAGAGAATGTCTAGAGCGTGAAACTCGTCAACGGCGAACCTCACCATCGATTCATTGTCGACGCGACACGACACATCCGCTTGGAAAAACCGCACATGGTCACCGTACTCCTCGATCGTTCTTCTTACCTCGGGATTCTGCTGGGGCCTGTCAACCATCACGACTTGAGCTCCTTCTGCCGCGAAAAGGCGTGTTGTGCTAAGGCCGATGCCCGAGGCTGCGCCCGTAATAATGGCAGTCTTGTTCTTCAATCTCAATTGCAGTCATCTTCGAATCTCTAGACCGTTTCGTACAAGGGTGATCTTTCACCACAGTGTTTGAGTTGGGAATTTTTTCCGGCTTGGAGTTCCCCCTGGGATACCTCAGTCAAATGCGGTACTGCAGAACTGCACGGATTTGGAACGACTGCTTGCACCAGTGAGGCAGACGAAGGATCACGGGAGGACTGGTCATCTGAAACGCGATGGCAGGCCCAATCTAAGATGGCTTAGTATTGCGTGTCTCTCATTCTAGGTGCGAAAACGCCGTCTCCTTCATTACCGACAACTTCACTGTTCTCAACGACAATCTTGCCCCGTACGATTGTCGCTATCGTCGTCCCCTGCAATGTGAAATTCTCATATGGCGTCCATTTACATTTCATCTCAAGATCCTCATTGCGTATTCGTCTTTTCTTCTTCATGTCAATGATGGCGATGTCGGCGTCGGACCCGACTAGTATTACTCCCTTGTTGGGGTACAATCCGTAGATTCTTGCTGGGTTCTCGCAAAGACAAGCCACGACCCTGTTTAGAGAAATCCAACCCTCGTTGACGCCGTTTATTAGAAGAGGTAACATTGTCTCGAGGGCTGGCATTCCCGCCTCCGCTTTCCACATGTTGTCCATCGCAGCGTCAACTTCCTCCTTGCTGAACGGTGAATGATCCGATCCGACTGTATCGATGTGCCCTTCTGCTAAGAGGCGCCTCATCCGCAGCACTCGAGCCTTATCACGTAGCGGCGGGCTGCATTTGACCCACGGACCTCTTTTCTCGACGTCACTGTCTTCTAGATAGAGATAATGTGGTGCGGTCTCCACGTAGACCTCCTGTCCGGATTGCCGTGCTTTGATGACCTCTTCCACGCCCTCAGGCATGCTTGTATGAACGAGCATTCCACGAGCTCTGGTTTCGCGAAGGAGGAAGATCACTCTCCGATCCGCTTCGTACTCCACAATCGGTGGTCGCCAATCAAGATGTGATTTGAAATCCGTCCTACCCGCTTCGTCTAAGTGCTTTTTGTTCTGAGTCAGCATGTCGTCGTTCTCGGCGTGAATCATGGCGAGTCCCTTGACCTCGTGGATCACATTTAGTGCTTCCAGTAGCTCGCCATCGCGCATCGCCGGCCAGATTTCTTCTGAAAAACAAGTGAAGGTCTTAAGAGCTGCGGGGCCAGCTTTCCACAAGTCGGGAATCAGGGATCTGAAGTCCATTCCGGGGACGAACCCGCCATGGAGTCCGAAGTCAACATATGCTCTCTCCGACCAGTACTGCATCTTTCGCCTGAATACGGCTGCTGAGGTCACGAGAGGCATCGAATCTGGCATATCGCAAATCGTTGTGATACCGGAGACCGCGGCGGCTTTTGTTGCGGACTGGACATCCTCTTCATAGTAGACCGGCCGGTTTGTTTCCTCCCAGGGTTGGCCTATGTGAACATGTGCGTCGATCCCGCCCGGAATGACGGCGAGGCCTTCTGCATCAATGATTCTGTCAGCATTTGGCATGCTCGAAGCATTGCCGATCGCCGCGATCTTTCCATCATTAACGGCTATAGAGGCGAGATAGTCAGAAGTGGGGGTGAAGATTCTGCCGTTCCTCACTACAATATCAACCGTCTGCTTGGTCACCAGTCAGCTACCTCGGAGAATCGCTGGCTTCACCGTCCAAGTCTGAAGGACGGCTTGCTCTAAGATGGTTGGAGCTTTGAAGTGCCTCGGCAGAACAGCCCATCTACATGCTTTGGAGAATTCTCCCCGAGAGATGTGATGTCGTGCGGCAAGATTGCCTGTGCCGGCTACAATATTCGAGGGAGGAGCCTTTCCTTTGAGCACTCTGGACAAGAGTCGGGCAGCAGTCACAAGGTAGTCCTCAGGTCTGAGGGTTGAGCGCCGTATTAGGATCTCATTCGGGATGTACCCAGTTGATTGCGTGTGGTTAAGAACACGCTCGCAGGTTTCAAGGAACTCATGCGATGCAAATCTCTTAGTGCCACGCGTCTTCGCTCTTGCCAACGGACCGAGAGGTTGCTCCAGTCGGATCGGCGTGGGTATTTCTCGTTCTTTCGCGTAGCTCGCGAGTGCTGAGACGATCAGATAGAATCCCTCGGAAGCCGAGACGTAGCATTCCCTGAGACGAGTGTAGCTGATCTTACGAGATAGAGCGTTTGCCAATGTCCGCAGATCGCTTTGGTCATATTCGTGTGCGGTACTGCGGTCCTTGAAAAGATTGACTGCGTCGGATGCTGTTATGAACTCCGTCTGGGGCATAGAGCTGATGACACTCAATAGCTTGTCTAGATCCTTGTAGGCTCTATCCCTGACTTCAGGAAGCTGGGAAGGGGGCTGAACGTACTCCTCATTTTGTGGATTTCTTCCCAAACCAAAGTTCACTTCATCCCAGGACTTCTTGCAGAAGATCGAGTGAGGGTGCAGGAGGATACTGACAACACCTCCTCCGTGTTTCACCAGTCTTCGATATATCGCACAGTATTGGCGTTCGATCCGATTGATCCCATCAGGGTCCTCGAAGAAGTAGTCAAGACTGACGAAATTGCGACCTGCTCCGTTGAGATTAAGAACGTTGCAATAGTAGTATGGTGAGTCATGCAGGTTTAGGATCGAGGTTTCATCCAAGTACACTGGAATGTTGAGCCTTCTCATACCCGGATAGACTTGGGGAGCCCAAGCTGGGCCGGGGTGGCCGAAGCATGATGAAGGGCGGCCAAATGTCGCCTTGACGTACTCGTACCCGGCCCGTTCCCGCATCTCAAATTCGCGGCCTCCAGCCTCTACATCTTTGTCTGCAAGGTACTCGTAGATTGTCGGGTGGCGGCTGTGTGTGTCAAGATGGAAACCTACGTCTTGTCTCTTCAGCGCGTTGATGACGTCCTTCCGTCCCCTTTGCTTCAGAACCCTAACCTTCTCGGCCACGAGTTTGCACGTGGCTTTCGCCTTATGCTTGTCGAGAAGCGCTAGAACCCCCATCACTGACTCCTCGGTTTCCGCACTCACGTAGTCTTCAACATCGAACCAGATGTAGACGTACACCTTACTCATTGGACCATTCCTTCAATCTGTCAAAATGCGACGCGTCTACTTGTAATGCTCCAGCCACCACTTAGCGATGTCGACTCTACGAGCAATCCAGACACTCGGAAAGCCCTTCACATGGTGCAGAAAACGGTCAAGAGCACCTATACGTCCCGGTCGACCTGAGATTCGAACATGCGTCCCCACAGACATCATCTTCGGGCTTGATGTACCTTCCTGATAGAGCACGTCGAAGCTGTCCTTCAAGTACTCGAAGAACTGTGAGCTTGTGCTGAATCTGTTTGAGAAGAAATGAAAGTCATTCGCATCAGGCGTGTATGGCACTAGGAGCAATTTGGTGCCACTCACGTTCACGTAATATGGCAGATCGTCATTGTAGATGTCCGAGTCATATAGGAACCCTCCTTCTTCGGCAAGTAGCTCGATCGTATTCTCGCTTGGCTCGCGACAATACCATCCCAAGGGTCTTTGTCCAGTCAACTCTTCAATCGCTCTTATCGCCTTGCGGATTGCTTCTCTCTCTTCTTCGCGAGTTAGTGTATAGTGCTCAATCCAGCGGTATCCGTGGCCGCAGATCTCGTGGCCTTCTGAAACGATCCTCTGCGCCGCCTCACGATTGGCCTCAAGCGTCTTGGCGGTCGCAAAGAAAGTCACCTTCACTTTATGTTTCTTGAATAGGTCGAGCAAGCGCCAGACTGCAACTCGGGTCTCGTACTCAAAGACTGACTCGATTCCCAGGTCTCGTTTGGGGGGTGGCCCGTAGGCCGCAAACTCGCCATATGTTTCCGGGCCTGAGTCACCGTACAAAGGAGAACGTTCCGAACCTGCCTCATAGTTGACAACAATGTTCAGGGCAAGTCTTGCTTCGCCGGGCCACCTAACTTCGGGTACTCGTTGCCCGTAGCCGACCAAGTCCCGCGGAATCGGAGCCAACTCTTCACGCTCTTCGCTATTCAATCGCTCCTCGAATCAGGTTCATGATATCTTTGTAGTGTTCTTCACCGTGTGGGTAGGCCTTTCTGCTTTGAGTGAGATTCAAGTCATGCAGCAGCTCTGCAACCTTGATTGCCACATTCCCCGGTTGGAGCACGGGAACTCCAAGTTCCTTCGATAGCCACTCTTCGACCTCGACAAACGACGTGCAGCCTAGGACTAGGACATCAGCGCCGTCCTCTTCGATGGCGAGCTTGGATTCCCTAAACAGGTCTTCTTTCAGCTTCTGGTCACCGAACTCCTCAAGTTCTGGGAAGTTCACGTCCACCTCTCTGACGCTGACCAGGCGATCCGCGAGGCCAGTCTCCCTTGCTTGCTCCCTGAAGAGCGGTTCTTCATGTCCCCTCAAAGCAATAATCGAGAACTTCTTGCCAAGCATGGCGGCTAGGTGCATAGATGCTTCAAGCGGACCGACCACTGGAATGCTAAGACGTTCCCTCAGGGCTTCTAGGGGACCATCCTCGGTGCAGTCTGTCATAACCGCGTCGTAGCCTTCTTCTTCAGCCCTTTCTGCTTCCAAGTAGACCATCAAGTCTGATAGGAGCATCTCGTATCTGTAGGGTCCGTGAAGAGCTGGGCCGCGACGCAGATTTACCAGATCCACCTCTGTGTCTCGCCTTGCGACCCGGAGACGCTCTTTCCGTCGCCTCGAAAGATCGTGCTCGCCAATCGGTAGTGGCATGACATCTTTGATTCTCATTTTGATCGCACGAGAATAGACTCTCTGATAGCATATCACGATTGCGATGTTCGATGCCAGACTCGAGACCTCGCGGGTCTCCGTGCTGCAAAGGCTTCGCGGAGTCCTCGCAGAAGCTCATCATCGATCGGATGAAGCATCTAAGCTTCTTCTTTTCTGTCCTTCCGGAAGCTTATCCAGGATCTTACTTGGAGCCTTCCTTCAAAGCGTTCTCGAAGATCTCGAGCGATTTGTCGGCAATATCCCTTGTCAATATTAGCGGAGGCGCCATTTTGATTATCGCGGAGTTACGTAGCCTGTGTGTAGCCAGTTCGACGTAGAGCCCCTTCTCAAACATCTTGTTCGTCAGTTCGCGAGCTTTCTCCAACCAAGGTTCTTTCGTTTTCTTGTCCTTCACGATCTCTGCAGCCAAAAGCAGCCCTTTACCGCGTACTTCTCCTAAGAAGCTGTATTTGGCAACCATGTCCTTGAATGCTCTGAGAAGATACTCGCCCATCTTGGCGGAGTTCTCCACGAGATTGTCTTCCACAATGACCTTTAGGGTTGCGAGTGCAGCGGCACATATGAGAGGGTGATTACGGTTAGTCAACCCAGTAACCCCTCCCTTAAGGTAATCAGGTGTAGGCTGCGGCGCCACTCCCAGCCTTTCCGCGACCTTCTCCGTAGTCATCACAGCGCCGGCAGGCACATACGTTGAGGTAAGGCCTTTGGCTACCGTCATGATGTCTGGGGACACCCCGTAATGCTCGATGCAGAACATTTTCCCAGTCCGACCAAACCCAGCGGCGACTTCATCTATGATCAGTAACACGTCGTGCTCATCACAGATCTTCCTAATGCGCCGGAAGTACTCATCAGGCGGAAAAACGACGCCTCCTCCGGCAATCACAGGCTCCGAGATAAACGCGGCAACAGTCACCGGGTCCTCATAACTGATAGCATGTGCAAGCAGCTCCGCACATGCAAGTTTGCATTCCGGGTACTGCAGGCCGAAGTCGCAGCGATAGCAGTAGTAGGGCGGAATGTGGATGAATCCTGGAAGGTTGGGGTCATAGGCCATCTTGAAGCTTGTTGCGCCGCTTGCGCTCAATGCGGCAGCCGTCATACCATGGAAGCCCGCCCAGAGGGAAATGATCTTCGGCCTTCCAGTACACCGCTTAGCTATCTTGAACGCAGTTTCGTTTGCGAATGCACCTGATGTGTAGACGACCGATCTCGTAAGACCTTCTGGGGCAATCTCTGCCATAAGCCTAGCAAGCTTGAGAAGGGGCTCGTTCAAGAAGTCTGGCAGTCCGGCAGAGATCTTGTCGAGCTGTTCCTTCATGGCCTCGTTCACTTTCTTGTTTCTGAAGCCAAGAGGGCAAGATGTAGATTGAGACCTGAAGTCGATGTATTCTTTCCCGCTAATATCGGTGAAGATGCAGCCATCTCCATCCTTCACAATGATGGGCTTAGGTGGCGCCAGGTGCAACATGTACTTCCTATTCCATTCCAAAAGTTGCTTGGAATCTGAAGTAGCGATTATCTTGTCGACGATCTCAATACTCATGAAGGATCTCACCCGGTTTATAGCAAAGCGCTAGGTGACGGAGTTTGTGCAGTATAAGCGCATCGGTGCATGCAGACACTGGATGTGCGAATACAACAAGCTGACAAGTCGAGTCCACAATCAGTTGCCTAGACGCTGGCCGAGAGACCGGTAGGAATTGCCAACATCCACAGCGAGAACTTTAGCTCCTAAACTGGTCGACATGCGCGAGTCTGTGGCCACTGGAATTTAGGCAGTCTTGAGAAGCGATTTCAGCGTGAGCTTGCGACTGGACCTTTCCTGAGCTAGCCTCTCGAAACTTCTCACAATCCTAGTGCCCTGAGACCTAACCTGCCTTGCTATGTCAAGGTACAACCTGCTGGCTTTCTCCTCGATGTCTATCGCTAGGGTGAGGAAATCGCGATAGGTCACACCAGGAGTAATCTCCGCCTCGACAAGGTAATCATTGCGTGTTAGGCCAGCGATCGGTGTGAAAGCGCCAACGTCGCCATCTGACGCAGTGCTATCCTTGTAGATTCTCTCCAGGACCAACCTGTTCTTCTTGCTCTGGTCAGCGAAAAGCAGGAGCGATTCTTTGGCGTTCACGTATAGGTCATTTCGAGCGGCATCCTCATAGAACTTCGCGACCCGAGTCTCGGAATTGATGGCGAACATCAGTGCGGCAGAAAAGGTTGATAGTGCCGTCTACAACCACCTTCTGACGACAATCTTCCTTTCTGTGAAGAACCACAGTGATTCTTTCCGGCCGTGCAGGTCCCCATAAAAGGACTCCCTTCCCTGAACTCCCCCAAGCGTGAAGAATGCCATCGGTGCAGCTATACCAACGTTGATCCCGATGTTCCCACATTGCACCCTGTATTGGAACTCCCGGGCCCATTTGCCGCTTGAGGTA
>Ga0315280_10005252_pt1 | contig 18582 bp, 16 predicted proteins | sample YL17G06_40_MG_FD_203697 | JGI IMG/M metagenome (GOLD analysis project Ga0315280, IMG submission 203697) | Sediment microbial communities from Yellowstone Lake, YNP, Wyoming, USA - YL17G06_40 | ecosystem: Environmental > Aquatic > Freshwater > Lake > Sediment | place: USA: Wyoming | collected... | reverse complement strand
AAAAATAAAACGAATGAGCTTTTAAGGGAAGTCATGCAAGGCATGCCCTTGATCATCACCTATCGGGGAAAACCAGCGGCCTCTCTTCTTCCCCTCACAGAAGACGATCTTGAGGACTTCATCATAGAACACAGTCCAGTGCCTTTTTCTCTCGATCGGCGGTAGCCTGCCTTCCGCCTGAATCGAGGCGCACTCCATGTCTCTCGAAACCATCCTGAAGCTCGGCGGCATTTTCCTCGGCATCCTCGCCCGCTCGCTCCTCCCCTGGCTCCGCAAGCTCCGGGAGGGGAAGGCCGGGCGGTTCAGCCGCCGCTACCTCTACTCGGCCCTGGCTTCGCTCATCCTCGGGACGATCGTCACCCTGGCGATCTTCCCCCAAGTGGAGAACGTCGCCTCCGGCCAGGGCTTCGAATATTATTTCAAGCTCTTCTGCCTGGCCTTCGGATTCGGCTTCGGCTGGAACGCCCTCGTCCTGGAGGGCACGCAGTGGGCCGGCTCTCTCGCGGTCCCCAAGCCCCTCAAGGAGACTAACCCCGAAGATCCGAGCTAAACCGACTTCGATGTGCCGAATCGCCCGCGCCGTCGCCCCCGGATATCCTCATCATGTCCTCCAGCGCGGCAACTACCGCTGCTACCTCGACATGCTCGGCGAATGTACGGCCAAGTTCGGCCTCTCCATCTGGGCCTACTGCTCGATGAGCGACCACGTCCATTTCGTCTGCGTCCCCAGGGACGCCGGATTCCCTGGCCAAAGCCTTGAACACTCTCCACATGCGCTACTCGCAGTATTTCAACGACAAGAAGCACCGCCGCGGCCATCTCTGGCAGGGGCGCTTCTATTCGAGCATCCTCGACGACCGCCACGCCGTCGAAGCCATACGCTACGAAGAGACGAATCCCGTGCGGCGGGGCCTGGTGGAGGACGCAACGGCCTACCCCTTGTCGAGCGCGCGGGGACACGCTCTCGGCGCGTTCGATCCGGTCTTGCAAGACGGCTGCTCGATCATCCACGCGGCCGGGGATTGGAAATCTTATTTGAACGCTGCGGGTGACGGGGAACTCGTCGAGAATATCCGAAAGAACATGCGTACCGGCCGCCCGTGCGGAGACCGGGAGTTCGTGTGGACGCTGGAAGGCTTGTTGAACCGGAGCCTGACGGCGAGGCCGAGGGGAAGGCCGAGGAAAGTAGCAGTTTGAACAGATTCGTGAGTACTTTCTAATCGGACATTCAGTGATAAAAACTCTTATCACAGGCACTACTGGCCAGGGGGGTCATATCTTGCCGACTTCCTTCTCTCCAAAGGCCTACACATTCCGGATGGCCCCAACTACAGGGAGGGTTACAATTCCTTCCATGTTACGGGGAAGACGATCGATCCCCTTTGCTGAACAACTACCTATCGATGTCTTTATGGAAACCCGGTACGCGTTAAGAAACTGTCGTCGTATTCATGGTATTGGTTTTGTTAATTGGAATAATTGGCAATGATGCTTTAACCCCAGCTTTTACTTACTGTCGCATATGTTGCCAATGTGTCGAAAGACGAGGATTTATATGAATAATGATGAGTGCAAAAGCCGTACTCAAGAAGTAAGAAGAAGACTGCTCTCTACCGACGATTTTATTTCATATGGTCACCAATGGATTTCTGATGAAGATGTGCAAGCGGTTGCAGAGGTCTTGCGATCGCCTTTAATAACGACCGGGCCAGTAGCGGTAGAGTTTGAGAAAGCGCTATGCGAGCTAACTGGTGCAAAACATGCAATTGTCTGCTCCAGTGGTACGACGGCGCTTCATCTTGCTTGTTTAGGTCTTGGCATTTCCAACAACGACCTGGGAATTACCACCCCCATTACCTTTCTTTCTTCCGCCAATTGTGTGGAATTCTGCGGAGGACGAGTCGATTTCGTGGATATCGAACCTACAACGCTTTGTATATCGCCTCAACAATTGGAAAAATATTGCCAAACAGTAGCTATCCCACAAGTTGTCATTCCCGTTGATTTTGCAGGAATTCCTTCCGATTTGCCCGATATACAATCCTTATCAAGGAAGTACGGATTTTTTATTATTGAAGATGCATCACACGCAATCGGATCTTCCTATGAGTGGAACAGCCGGCAGATTAGCTGCGGGGCTTGTGTCCATTCCGATTTAGCGATCTTCTCGTTTCATCCCGTAAAAACTATTACGACCGGCGAAGGAGGAGCCGTGTTAACAAACGATGATACGATGGCGGAGCGAATTCGGCGGATGCGTTCTCATGGCGTGGAACGAAATGCTAACCTGCTGACCAAGAACGATGGTCCTTGGTATTACGAGATGGCGGAGCTCAACTACAACTGCAGGATCACTGACTTTCAGTCCGCCTTAGGGAAATCTCAACTCAAGCGACTTCCGTACTTTAAGCAACGGCGATGGGAAATTGTCTCCCGTTATAATGAGACATTTCGACAATTCGATCAATTAATCCTTCCGCCCGTTCCCGATAGGAGCTCTGTTTGTTACCATCTTTACCCCTTGCAGTTCCTCGATGGGAAGATTGTAAGATACGAAGTGTTTCAGAGACTTTCGAAGGTCAAGATTTATTGCCAAATTCATTATATTCCTGTCTATTGGCAGCCTTATTATAGCCGGAAGTATGGATACTCAATTGGCAAATGTCCTAATGCGGAACAATATTATTCTCAGTGCTTGTCTCTACCTCTTTACCCAGCTCTTTTAGATGACGAAGTCGACTACATTATCGAATCGGTAGTCGATTGCATACGATAATGACAAATATCGTATGCATAAGGCCGGTGACAGAAGCTCCATAGCGAAGACTGTATCGAAAATCGCAAATTGGCAAAACTGAAAAGATTTTTTTCTTGAGACCCGATGAGCGTGCGACGATGGACTGCAGGCATAACTTGATAGCTAAAGGAGAGTATTGTGACGACTGAAAAAAACCCAACATCGATCGCTGAAGTAGTTCGTCTGATGCAATTGTGGAGCGGCCCATTTGGCGATGATTATGTGGAACGTAACCGTGAGGAAGGGAATATCCGAGAGCCGTTTTGGCAAAAAACATTGACTATAATTGACGCGCAAACCGTTTTGGAAGTGGGTTGTAATATCGGTCAAAACCTGCGTTGGATTGCGACTTTACGATCACCGCAAAACGTTTATGGCGTAGATATCAATCTTAAAGCCCTAAACGAATTGCGCCGCACTTTACCGGATGTCAATGCAATATGGAGCCCAGGGCATGAGCTTCCATTCCGGGACCGCTGGTTCGATTTGGTTTTTACGATGGGCGTGCTTATTCACCAACCAGAAAGTACCCTGCCGCTAGTAATGGCGGAAATATTTAGATGTTCACGTCGTTATGTTCTGTGTGGAGAATATTTCGCCGAAAAAACAATCGAAGTGCCATATAGGAATCAGAGGCGTGCGTTATTCAAGCGAAACTATGGACGCCTTTACCAAGAACTCTTCCCGGAACTGAGTGTAATACGCCATGGTTTTCTCAGCCGCGATGAATTTGGGGATGATATTACTTATTGGATGTTTGAGAAGGTGTAGCGAAATGCGGCGAGTGATTATAGTCCAAGCCCGAATAACTTCGACCCGCTTGCCGGGAAAGGTGTTAAAGGATATTGCCGGACAACCGATGCTTGCCCACCTATTGCGCCGGCTCAAGAAATGTACGCTAGCTGACGAAATTATTGTGGCAACAACAACCAATATCACTGATAACCCAGTGGCAGCGCTGGCCCATCGAGAGCAGGTGGGCTGCTTTCGGGGCAGCGAGCAGGATGTGCTGGCGCGTTACATTGGTGCTGCGCGGGAGGCAAGAGCCGACGTAGTAATACGCGTGACGGCGGATTGTCCATTGATTGATCCTCAGGTCACTGACCGTGTTATTGCCGAATTGACCGATCACGCCATGGAATGTGATTATGCCAGCAATGTCTTGCGTCGGACATATCCGCGTGGGCTAGATGTCGAAGCGTTTTTTTGGGATACATTGTTGCGGATTAACCGATTAGCCCAGTCAAGTGTTGCTCGTGAGCACGTGACCATCGTACCCCGCTCCGAGCACCCTGAACTTTTTCTTTGCCGTTCAGTAGAGGATAACCAGAACAATGCAGACTTACGCTGGACAGTGGATACGGCTGCCGATTTGGAATTTGTCCGCCAACTATATGAGGCGTTGAACCTTAGTGCGCGTACAGCATTCTACCCAGAAATACTGGGTTACGTGCGGAATCATGTTGAACTGGTGCGGAAGGATGAAGTTGAGACATGGGATCCCTCTCGTTGAGTTCGGGAACGCTGGTGATCCGCGCTGATGCCTTTTCCCGCATCGGAACCGGTCACATTATGCGTTGTTTTGCTTTAGCCCAAGCTTGGCAGTTGGAAGGTGGTCATATCGTCTTTCTGAGTCACTGCGAAAGCGACGCTCTGCGCCAACGCATCACCGGGGCTGGTATGGAATTAATTCCCATTGCCAACCCGCAGCCTGATCCGCGAGACCTACAAACCACGTTGGAAGTATTGCGGACGCGCTCGGCTAAGGCAAGAGAAAATCTACAATTGGAAATCGGAAATCCGACATGGCTTGTGCTGGATGGGTATCACTTTGACCCAGCCTATCAAAATGTAGTTCGGATGGCAGGGCATCGCTTGCTGGTGGTTGATGACATGGGGCATTTGCCTGCCTATCATGCCGATATTCTGCTAAACCAGAACCTCGGTGCCGAGAAAATAAATTATAATTGCGACCCAGATACTAATTTGCTTCTTGGTTCGCGGTATGCGCTCTTGCGGCAAGAGTTTCTGGCTTGGCGGGGTTGGCAACGCGAAATTCCAGATGTGGCGCACAAAGTGCTGGTAACAATGGGCGGCGGTGATCCAGACAACGTGACGCTCAAGGTTATCCGTGCACTGGAGCAGGTGCAGGTTGATGAGCTGGAGGCGGTTGTTGTAGTGGGGGATGATAATCCCCACTTAGATATCTTACAATCGGCAATTCGTAGCCGACAATCCAAAATTCGTCTAGTCTGCAATGCGCGAAATATGTCCGAATTAATGGCTTGGGCGGATTTGGCCGTAACCGCTGGCGGCAGCACTTGCTGGGAATTGGCTTTAATGGGATTGCCTAGCGTCGTACTGGTATTATCGGAGAATCAACGCGCTATCGCCGAGGATCTGGAATCCACCGGAATTTCAATCAATATGGGCTGGCACGCTTTTGTTCAGGCGGATAACATCGCTTATCAGCTACGCTCAATTATATTATCTTCCGAGAGACGTAGAAATATGTCAAATTGCGGAAGGCTGTTAGTAGATGGATACGGTCCTTTGCGAGTTCTCCGGCTAATGCGGGGCGATGAACTTACCTTGCGATCTTTGCAATCAACAGATTGTCGTCTGTTATGGGAATGGGCTAATGATCCGATTACTCGCGCCCAGTCATTCTCGACGGAAAAGATTATTTGGGAAAACCATGTTTTTTGGTTTAAATCCATACAAGCCGATGCTTCGATCCTTTATTATATAGCGGTAGATAAAAATGGCGTTCCAGCAGGCCAAATTCGATTTCAAGTCGATAGGCAGGAAGCGGTTATATCGGTCAGTGTAGCACCTGAGCAACGAGGGCGAGGATACGGCGCCGAAATTATCCGCTTAGGAACTCGGAAATTATGGACAACTACCCAGATTAAAATAATACATGCTTATATCAAAAAGGACAATTCAGCTTCTGTCCAGGCCTTTGTCAAAGCGGGATTTGTATATGCGGGGCTGATAGAAATCCATGGCAGTTTGGCGCTACATTATATTTTGCGGAAGGACGATGACCATGAAAACAGCGTTTCAAATTAATGAGCGAGTGATAGCGTCAGGTTGTCCCGTATATATAGTTGCTGAAATTTCAGCCAATCATAAAAAGAAATATGATCAGGCCGTTCGACTTCTTCATGCGGCCAAGGAAGCCGGGGCGGATGCGGTCAAGCTCCAGACTTATACGCCGGACACGATTACGATTGACTGCGATAACGAATATTTTCGTATCAAGGAAACAATTTGGAAAGGCCGAAATCTTTACGATCTCTACGGTGAGGCATATACTCCGTGGGAATGGCAACCCAATCTTAAATTGATTGCGGAAGGTTTGGGTTTGGACTTATTTTCTACTCCTTTTGACTCCACGGCGGTGGATTTTTTAGAGAATATCGGCGTGCCAGCGTATAAAATCGCTTCATTTGAGGTTGTGGATTTACCACTCTTGAGAAAAATTGCCAAGTCAGGCAAACCTATCATCATGTCTACTGGAATGGCGACGCTGGCAGAAATTGACGAAGCTGTACAAACAATCCGCGAAGCAGGAGGAACAAAGCTGGCTCTTCTCAAGTGTACGAGCGCATATCCTGCGCTCCCTGAAGATATGAACCTGCAAACAATACCCCATTTGGCAGAGGCATTCGATTTAGAGGTGGGGTTGTCTGATCATACGCTCGGAATTGCTGCGCCTATAGCGGCCGTTACCTTAGGAGCTTGCATTATTGAGAAACACATCACTTTATCACGGGCGGATAAGGGACCAGATGACTCGTTTTCGCTGGAACCGCATGAATTCAAAGCGATGGTTGAGGCCGTGCGCGCGGCGGAAAAAGCATTAGGCACGGTTAACTACGGCATGAGTGAGGCAGAGGCCAAGAGCCGCGTCTTTCGGAGGTCGCTGTTTGTAGTAAAGGATATGAAGGCTGGAGAGCAATTTACCAACGAGAATGTGCGCTCAATTCGGCCGGCATATGGGTTGCATACCCGATACATGGATGGGGTGCTGGGCCGGATCGCTCGTCAAGACATAAATCGGGGCACACCGTTAACGTGGAATTTGATCGCTTAGAATAAAATCCGTAAATGAGTGGAGTCTCGGGTGTCGAAAGAATTAAACAGAGGAGAGACTCGCGGTTAAGAACGATCGGAGCCATGGTTTATAAGACACGTGTTTCGTCGTCCAACGGAGCAATTTCTATAAAAAACGATTTGAGCGCGCCTTTGTCTTTCAACATGCGGAGGGATAGTTATCGACGCAAGAACTGGCACTGGTAGTTTTGTGGGACATTTGGCGAAGCGTGTCGCTGGCTTCGGTCATCGCGTTGGATTGTTCTCGCGAGATGCTGAATCTCAATCGCTATGTCGCACAGAAGCTAGTCCCAGAAGGGAAATAGATCTTGCCAAGGAAAGGATCATGAAGATTATTTGTTTCATTGAAGCCCGTTTTCGTTCCATGCGTCTGCCTGGCAAAGTGCTTAAGCCTATCCTGGGTAAGCCAATGTTGGAGCTTATGATTGAGCGTCTGAAGCGGGCGCGCACCATTGACGGGATTGTAGTAGCGACCACGGATCAACCAGCCGATGACGGAATTGCCGAATTAGCCCAGCGATTGAACGTGGGTGTGTTTCGCGGCAGTGAAGATGACGTATTGGCGCGGGTATTAGGAGCAGCGCGCGCCTATCAGGCCACCGTGATTGTCGAGACTACAGGTGATTGCCCGTTGCTTGATCCAGCGATCATTGACAAAGTCGTAGCAGACTTTCGGCTGGGTGGAGCAGATTTCGTAAGCAATACCTTGGAATACACGACTCCACGTGGCACCGATGTACGTGTGTTCACGACGGACGCGCTAGATGAGATTAATCGTAGATCTAATGACCCAGCCGACCATGAGCACGTTTCATTGCATTTCTGGGAACATCCAGAAAAATATCGCTTGCGCAACGTCCGAACGGATTTTGGGCAAGAAACGGCCCAATTACGGCTGACCGTAGACACGCTCGAGGACTTGGAATTGGTAAGCCGTATCTATGAAGAGCTATATTTCTCCAATCCAGAATTCACGCTGACCGATGTATTGGACTTACTCAAACGCAAACCGGATATCGCGATGATTAACCAGAACGTTGTCCAGAAACCCGTGCGGTGAAGATGGCATATCGTGCTGCGTTGATCGGATGCGGTAAAATCGGCAGCGAATTCGCCGACAATCCGCTGATGAAGGGCGATGTTTACACCCACGCCGAGGCCTACATGCGCTGTCCCGATACAGAACTGGTCGCGGTGTGCGATAGCGATCTGGCCCGTCTAGCGCGTTGTGGAGAGCGATGGAATATTGCTGCTCGACATACCAGTGCGGTAGCTTTAATTGAAACGGAAAGGCCCGATATCGTGAGTGTCTGTACCCCTGATACCACCCACTATGAGGTCGTCCGCGCTATACTAACCAGAAATCATCACGTAAAAGCGGTCTTGTGCGAAAAGCCGTTGGCCACTTCACCCGAACAAGCGCAGGAACTTATTAGATTGGCTGGTGAACGCGGGGCGGTATTGGCTGTTGACTATACACGCCGGTACGCGAACAACTTGCGCGCTTTGCAGATGTTCTTAGCCGCCGAAAACTTGGGGACTATTCAAGCGGTTAGCGGCTGGTATACCAAGGGAACATTGCACAACGGGTCTCACTGGTTTGATTTGTTGCGCTTTCTCGTCGGCGAGGTAGATTGGGTGATGGGAATAAATGTGCTAGGCGAGCCTGGCCCCGATCCTACACTGGATGTTAATCTAGGATTGAAGAATGGCGCATTAGCGACGCTCCGCGCCTGCGATGCTCGACGTTTTACCGTGTTTGAAATGGATATTATGGGAACGTTGGGGCGTGCACAACTGCTGGAGTCCTGTTACCGGATCGAATTGGCGTTTTCGGCTCCGAGCTCACATTACTCTGGGTATTTTGGATTGTTGCCCGTTTTCCATGACTTTGGTGATCATAGAAACCCATTGCTCCATGTCGTTGAAGACTTAGTGGTGGCTCTGCGGAAAGGCACCCCTCCCGCCTGTTCCGGAGAGGATGGTCTAGCTGCGGTGCAAATTAGCTGGGCAGCTCACGAATCAGCGCAAATAGGTCGGCGTGTCTATATAGCCGATGGAAATTGATGTGAGACCGACCATCATTGCCGTATGCGGCGATCCAGGTGGTGCTAACGCCGTTGCGCCCGTTATTGAAGCCTTGCAAGCAGAGGGGGCTGGTAGTGTGCGAGCATTTGCCTATCGTCAAGCGCAATCGTTATGGGCTAAACGCGGACTAACATTTGAGATGCTCGCCGAGCATACCACCTGTGCGATGGCAATGGAATGGTTAAGCCAACCAGATACCGCTCTATTGTTAACTGGCACTTCGGTCAACTTGATTGATATAGAGAAACAGTTTATCGCAGCGGCAAATCATATCGGTCTGCCGTCGCTGGCGATTTTGGATTTCTGGTCAAACTATGTCCGGCGGTTTAGCAATGCCAATGAGCAATTAGTTTATGTGCCAGATCGAATTGCAGTTATGGATCAGCGGGCGAGGGATGAAATGGTGGCTAATGGCTTTGCACCAGAGCGCCTGACGATCACCGGCCAGCCGGCTTTTGATGATTTAGCGATATGTCGCGTGCGCTTTACCCAAGACCAACGTCAGATCCTAAGAGAAAAATTAGGCATTGGTTCTCAAGAGAAATTTGTCGTTTTTGTTTCACAACCATTATCTTTATTATACGGTACCAATCCAGCCAATCCACTCTATCCGGGATTTGACGAACACACTGTCTTGGGTGCCTTGATCAGTGCATTGGATCAAATAGCAAAACGAGCTCGACATGAGATTGTGTTGGTGATTCGACCTCATCCCCGTGAGTCGGTGGAAGGATTTGCAAAATTACGAGGCCGCGTGATCCGCATCATAGTTTCTACCGAAAATGAATCGCGTGATTTGGTTATGGCCGCTGACTTAGTGATTGGAATGAATACGGTTCTGTTGGTTGAAGCATGTTACCTGGGATGTGTGACCCTGAGTCTGCAACCCGGCTTGCGATTGCCCGATACTTTGCCGACTAACTCTTGGGGAGCGAGTCGTGCGGTTTACAATGCTGAGGAAATACAAACTTCGATTGAACAAATGTTGTTTGACCCGAATATCAGGAAGGCCACGCGAGCACGCTTATCAACATTGCAGCTAGACAACGGCGCAACGCAACGGGTTGTCAAATTGATTTATCAAATGGCTGGACTTCATTTGAAATAATTCGGAGGTTATCTTGACGAAGTTGGCGCTCCATGGCGGAAAACCTGTCCGAGAGAAACCTTTCCCAGCATATGTGCCTATCGGGAAGGAAGAAAGACGCGCGGTTAATGAAGTACTAGATAGCACGGTGCTTTCTAAGTATCTTGGCACATGGTCGCCTGATTTCTATGGGGGACCGCGGGTCCGCAGGCTAGAGCAAGAATGGTCGGAGTATTTTGGTGTAAAACATGCAGTGAGCGTCAACTCTGCCACTTCCGGTTTGTACGCGGCGGTTGGCGCAGCCGGCGCAGGACCAGGTGACGAGGTGATTGTCTCGCCGTATACGATGACCGCCTCGGCGACGGCTGCGCTCATATATGGCGCGATTCCAGTCTTTGCGGATATTGATCCGGACATTTTCTGTATCACTCCGCAATCTATCCGTGAGCACATCACGTCATACACAAAAGCGATCATCGTTGTTGATATTTTTGGTCACCCGGCGGATATGGACGAAATTATGCAGATTGCGCGCGAGCATCATCTGATTGTGATTGAAGATGCCGCGCAAGCGCCAGGCGCCAAATATCATGGCCGTTACGCCGGCACACTTGCCGATATGGGCGTCTTCAGTCTCAATTATCACAAGACGATTCATACAGGCGAGGGTGGAGTTATCGTCACCAACGACGACGATCTGGCGGATCGCTTGCAACTGATTCGCAATCATGCCGAAGTTGTGGTCAAGGATAAAGGAACGCAAAACATTGTAAACATGATCGGTTTCAACTACCGGATGACAGAGATTGAGGCGGCGATTGCTATCGAGCAACTCAAGAAATTGGAGGATTTGGTTGCCCCAAGAGTTAAGGCGGCTGACTATTTAACCGCGCGGTTGGGAACTTTGCCGGGTATAACGCCCCCCGTCGTGCGCCACGGAGTGCGGCACGGCTACTACGTTTACGCGGTCCGTTATGATGCTGCCAAGACAGGCATTCCGCGCGACCGATTCGTTGCCGCGTTGAACGCTGAAGGGATTCCGATAGGCAAGGGCTACGTTGAGCCAATCTACTTGGAGCCAGTGTATCAGCGTCGGATCGCTTTTGGTAGAGATGGTTTTCCATTCACCTATCTGGGCTACAAGGGTAGTGTGAATTACGATCGTGGGATTTGTCCGGTGACGGAGCGGATGTATTACGAGGAGCTGATCACCACTAATATTTGCCATGCGAACATAACCCAGCGCGATTTGGAAGACGCCGTGGCTGCGTTCGTGAAAGTGAGCGAACACGCAGCTGAGTTGAAATAATCCATGGACGAGCAATCAAAACGGAAAATCATCGAGAACCATAAGAATCTTTTCTGAGAGTATGGTAGCGGCCCGGGAGTCGGTTAATGGAGTTTGTAGGAGCGAAACGGGACTATGATATAAGGTTTTTTGGACAGCAGAGTGGTGGAGCGAAAGAAATTTAGATATTTTTTAGGGAGGAAAAAATATGAGATACTGCAGGAAGTGTGTTCAGCCGGATACTCGGCCAGGGATCTACTTCAATGAGGAAGGGATTTGTGGAGCGTGTCTTTATCAAGAAAACATTGGAACGGAAATTAATTGGGATGCCCGCGAGCGCGAACTAAGGGAGATTTCTGAATGGGCAAAAGAAAAATCAAGCGGCGTGTATAATTGCGTTATTGGGGTAAGCGGAGGAAAGGATAGTACTTTTCAATCTTTGTTTGCAAGGAATGTTCTTGGACTTCATCCTTTGTTGGTAAACAGCGAGCCAGAGGGAATAACAAATACCGGCCGGCATAATATAGAAAATTTGAAGAGTCTAGGTTTTGATGTGATCTCGATGAGGCCGAATCCCCTTGTCATGAAAAAATTAATAAAAAGGGATTTTTATCGTTATTTAAATCCTGTAAAAGTGACCGAGTACTCCTTATGGTCTTCAGCTTACATTGTGGCCTTAGCTTTCAAAATTCCTCTTATCATCCAGGGGGAAAATCCTGGTTTAACATTGGGGGTCAGAAAAAAAACGGGAACCGACGGGAATGCACTCAAAGCTAATTTACAAGATACTTTGGAGAAAGACTGTTTGAGTGAATATGTGGGCGATGGCATCGAACCGAGAGATCTGTTTATGTTCCATTATGATCGTCACCGGCTAGAAAAAGAAGGAATCAAAGGAGTTTGGCTGCAGTACTATGTGAAAGAGTGGTCCCAACCCGGAAATGCTGCATTTTCTATGGCTCACGGGTTATGGATAAAATCCGCTGATTTAGATCTTCATGATATTGGGACATACCGGCGATACTCTCAGTTGGACTCTGAAATGGTTCAATTGAATCAAATGTTAAAACACATCAAGTTTGGTTTCGGACAGGCCACCGACCACGCTTGTTATGATATACGAGATCAAATTATCTCTCGGGAAGAGGGGACAGCACTAATTAAGGAATTTGACGGAAAATGCGGCCAACAATATATTCAGCAATTCTGTGATTATATTGGTATTACCTCAGATGAGTTCTGGCGCGTGGCCAATAGCTTCCGTGGAAAAATGTGGAAACGAGTTGGAAAGGATCAATGGAAGCTAAATGATCCCATCTGGGAATCGGAACCGCCCTCGCAAAAAATAAATGTCTATGATGTAATCAGACGCCTTGATCTTTTACTTCAAGAAGATACCATTGCTAAAAAAAAATGGTTTGAAAATAAATAGAGATTCGATCCCATCTCATGGAACGGGCGGGGTTAAACCTCTATCATATCTCCGCTGTAGCTGCAAAACACTCCGGAATACTCAGCTCTCTTTTTTCCAGCCAAGCAATTCATTAACAAGGGCATTAGGAGCGCTAAAATTGATTGAGGAATCCGCCACAATAATCATAGAAAAGCCAGTGGAGTGGTTTTAGCATGGCAGAATCTAGAATTATAGAAACCCCGCGGCTTTTCATCTTGCCTTTTCGAGAATCGTTTCTAACAGAACGCTATATCGGTTGGTTGAACGATCCTGAAGTGGTTTGTTACAGCGAGCAACGTCACAAGACCTGTACGATCGAATCATGTCGGGCTTATTGGCAATCGTTTAATGGAACACCGAATTATTTCTGGGCTATCACAGCCAAGGATTCTAAAATCGGTCATATCGGAAACATGAACGCCTATGTGGATGTCGCCAATAAGGTGGCCGACGTGGGAATATTGATAGGCGAAAAAGCAATTTGGGGATGCGGTTATGGCACGGAAGCATGGGCCGCTGTTTGTCGATACTTGCTGGACGAAGAAGGTATGCATAAAGTGGGAGCCGGAACGATGGCGGTCAATAAAGGCATGTTGCGCATTATGGCCAAAGCAGGAATGATAGATGATGGTGTCCGTAAGCGACATTTCCTGTTCGAGGGACAGGAAGTAGATCTTATTCATAAGGCTTTCTTTAAGACTTCTAAGGAGGATGCTCGGTAAGCCTGCGATATATTCCCGATGTGGTCGAGAGAAGGCATGGCGTTGGGACGGCCGAACTGTTTATGAACAACCATGAGACCAGGTCTCGACGGTCTTTGCTTTGGGGGACCAGTTGGACGGGTGTTCTGATTCTTGTTCAATTTGTGGTCAAGATCGTCCGCGGCTTGGTCATCCCTCGCGTGCTCGCACCCGCTAATTATGGCCTGTGGAACAGTCTGGGTCTTGTTCTAGGGTATGCGCACTACGCAGACCTAGGTATGCAGCAACAACTCAACAAGCGCCTGCCTTATCAATATGGCAAAGAGGGGTCAGCCGGGTATTGGAATTTGGCCAGCCGTGGCACCAGTTGGACGATCTGCGTCACGCTTGCTATCGCTATAGCGTTGCTTGTAGTCTCCTTCTTCTATCAGGGTGACGATGCATGGTTTTATCAAAAGGCATTTCGTCTGCTGGCGCTTGCCATCGTGGTGCAAAACGCGCACGCCTTACTCACGGTTTTATTGGGTACGCTCGAGGAGTTTAGGATTGTCGCGATCAGCTCTAATATCACCGAGGTCTTTGGGCTTGTAGCGGCAGTGGTAGGTGTGTTGACCATCGGCGTACTCGGCCTCGTTTGGGCCTTTCTGTTGGCTGAATTGGTCGGTGCGCTTTATTGTATGCCTTCTCTATGGCGTCTCGGCCTTCCTTCCTTGCGCTGGAAATTGCGCGGCATCACGGTTATGATCCGGGAAGGGCTTGTGTTGCTGGGCGTGGCCCTGCTTGAGCAAATGATGATGACGGTTGATCAACTTTTCATATTGCGGTTCTTTCCAAAACAAGAATTTGGCATTTATTCACTCGGGCTATTCCTTGTTAGTGTGTTGATTTCTATTGCCGCTATATTCCTTGCGTCCCAGCCGCGCATCCTGGAACTATGGGGGGCCGGACAAAAAGAGCAAAGCCGGCAGATCAATGAAGCTAGTGTGGCCCTCTATGTTCTAGCGTCTGCTCTGTGTGTCGCTTTCTTTCTACCGCTAACCGATTTTATGGTCCACTTTTATCTTCCCAAGTACACGAGTGGAATTACGGTCTTTGTACTGATGCCGGCTATTGCTATCGCCCGAGGGCCGGTCATCCTGTTGCGTTCCCATTTCCTTGTCCACAACCGTGAACGGAGACTGATCGCTTTCCAGGCCTGTGGGCTATTGAGCACGGCAATATTGGATGGTTTGATCATCTGGCAGCATTGGGACATGATTTGGATCGTAGCCGCTTCTACGGCCGGCTACTCGCTCACGGGGGCGCTCATGTTCTTTGATTTTGAGAGAGAGGGACACACCATGGGGCGCGCCAAGTATGCCGTGCTCTTGGCGAGCCTGGCAGGGGTGGTAGCCGTGTCCGTATTCTATCAGCTCCGGGCATCCGTTTCTTCTGATGTCCTACGGTACATTGCGGAAACCTTGGGCGCTGCTCTAGCCTATCTTCTGCTGATTGTTACTGTTATGGCAGTCACATGGCGGAGTTGGTTAAGAAGCCTTCGCTTTTATGCAGGTGGAGCCAAAATTCCGTTCGTCACCGCCTTTTGGAGACGACTTGCGGCTACCACTCGCAATGTCTGAGGCTCACCCATCGATTTGGGGTGATCACTCTACAAGGTTGTTTATGTTGTCACAGGTATTATGCTGCGGACCGCAATATCTAAGGTCTAAACTAGTCTGCATTTGAGGAAAAAGATCATGCAAGTATTCCGATTGAAGCTGAATCTGAGAAATGGTGTATCCGTTGTTGACGAGGGGTTCGATGGCGGAGTCTTACGGGAGGGAACCTCCAGGCTTTTATTTCAAGCCAGGTTCGAGAGAGGGAATATCGTATACTACTTGGCGGGAAGGTCCTACTCATTCACCCACCGGGAGGAATTGCAGCTCTGGCTGGATCGGTTCTCGCCAAAAGCGATCAAAGAATGGGCCGCTGAGATTGACGGCGACTTTATGGCTGTGGTTTTTGATAGGATGAGCCATGTCGCCTACCTCCTCAGCGATCGGAATGGCGCAAATCGCATTTACTATGCACGGCAGGGAGAGTTTGTCTCGTTCTCCAACTCGCTGTTTGACATCATGAACCTGGTGAAATCCCCCAGAATCTCCCCATTCGCGGCGTATTCACTCCTCATCTCATATTATGTGTTGGATCCGTTCACGCTGGTCGAGCCGGTAAAATGCACCATGCCGGGGCAGGTGGTCATCTTCGAAAAGGACTGCGTTGAGGTGTCATCTTATTATTCTCCAGTGCGGCTGGATGTCGAGTACTTCAGGACAGAAAGTGAATCTGTTCAGGCACTTGGTGATTCGTTCCAACGGGTGTTCCAGAAGCACGTGACCGAGGAGCGTACACCTTGTGTGCTTCTGTCGGGTGGCATTGACTCGGTTGCAATGCTCAAGTATCTCTCTGAGGCGGCCCCCGAGCGTGTCCATTCCCTGACTTTCTCGGTTCGCGGTCAAAAAAAAGATGAACATAAGCCTGCGCGCTTAGCAGCCGACCATTTTCTTAGCAAGCATCACGAGTTGATTATCGAGCCTAATGAGGCTGCATCCTTGTATCTACAATGTTTTAGAGAACGATTAGTTCCGAATATCAGCACGTTGTTAGCTCTCGCAGCGCGGAATTATCTCCACGCCACAGGAATCAACTACGATGTGTTTACGGGTGAGGATACCCGCTTGCATACTCCATACTTTGACACTGCAAAAGAGATTGGTATCGATCTGAATCTTAGGAGAGATCCTTCGGCGTTTTCTGTAGAGATACGCTCTTTAATCGTCCGTTTATTGGACTCATGGCCGTTCTATCCAAAAGGATATCTGAAGCATTGGTCACAGGCTATCAAACCTTACAAGTCACGGGGCCGATTCATGCTCGATGTTCTTGCCAAAGTGAGCGTTCCTGTCGACTATAACCTCGAGTCCAGCACTTTCTACGGCCCCTTCCTGCGTGAGCTACCGCAGATTGCTCTCGGCGAAAGCGTCCAGGATATCTTTAAAAAATCTGTTGCCATGGGCTATCGGCTGCAATATACGGACAATATGGCGGAAACCATGATGGCTATGAACACTTTGAAAACAGCGTTACACATTCCGTTCTATGATTGGGAGACCGTAGAAGTATCGAACCAGATTCCATATCATATTGGATCGAAGGGAGTTTGGACGCTTCGTTCGTGGTCGAAATTCCCCATCGTCAATAAACGCGTCCTTCGCCGGCTTCTTAAGGAATCTGTTCCCCGGTCCATACTCTATCGAACCAAGACAACAGCAGATTCGTTTGATGTGCTTTTGGATTCGCCGCTGCAACGAATGGTTCATCTCATCTTGGATAGATGGGGGAGCGATTTGATATATGCCCTTGGATCCGACGTCGGAACACTTGCCAAGTACTACATGAAAGAGTTTTGCCAAGCTCCTTCAGTCCGGATAGCTGGGCAAAAAGTGACCTACTCTGTACTATCAATATGTCAGATGGCCATTTTGAACCAAGTGTGTAAAGGAAGTGGTTTCGATTTGAATGAGGAAATAAATCAACTATACGAGATGGCAATGGAGGCAGAGCATTGATCTATCGCCCTGTAATCTGGCAGGCCATCGGAGCATAAGAACCAGAGGTGTATTTAAATTTCCCCAAGACGTGTTATTGGGTGCTGTGGCGCAAATTGGGGTCTTATTTTTTTTGGCAATTGAAACAGGCCTGGCGATCGGATCAGCCTGTTAGAGAAATATTACGAGCCATTTGGTCTCCAACGCTACATCGGTCTATTCCTACTCAAGTAGGATGGATTGTCAAGCTTGCAGAGGAAATAGGTGTGCAGCCCGGCTGGATCCGTTTCCCGACGGATGGCACTCGGCTTCAGGTATTTGATCCCTCTACCGGGCGGATCGGAAAGGTTCATAAAAACGACATGCCCTATAACACTATTCCACTAGAGATCAAAGCGCGCTCGAGAGCGTCAGCTTTAGCGCCGGCCATTTTGGAAGTTGCATCAGATCAACAAGCTTTTTCCGAAGAATGGATGTCAGGCTACAACCTTCACTATTCACTTGATTATCTTTTAAAGGTGATAGGCAAGCTGCGGACCCATATGTATGCTGTTGATTATGTCGATGCGGTTGAATATCGTAACTTGATCACCGGTGGAAATATAAACCTGGGCAAATGGGAGCCTTTGTTGACGCGTCTTCTCAACGAATGGCCCGGGAAATCGTTGCCTTTGAGCCAGGTGCATGGCGATTTAGTCGCTGCTAACCTATGGTATCATCCAGTGCGTGGAATTGTATTGCTAGATTGGGAATACTCGCGCAGATGCTTGGTCACACAGGATTGTTGGTTCTATATTTATCATCACTATCGCTCTCGGGATAGGGAAAATCCGCTACCCAATAATTTTTTTAATGATTTTCACGATGTCCTAAGGCGCTCCGGTTTCGGTGGCCTGGCCGATCGTCTTTCCTCAATCCATCCGTTGCACTTGATCGAGCGATTGATATTGCTCAAGGCAATCACGCCATTCGAACATTTTAGCCTCCAGATGTTGGAAAAAGATATTCTTGAAGCATCCCGTGATAGACGAATCATGCTGGAAGACGCAACATGACGCAACCGATAGAACAGCGACTGAGCTATCATCCTTCTTCACCAGTAAGATGGCGCTGGTCTATGCGCAAGGTTGAAAAACGGCTGAAAGCGATTGTCCGGCATGTGGATTTCAAAGGCAAATCGGTCTTAGATTTAGGGTGCAGCGGAGGCTATTTTTCCTTCCGTCTTTCGCTTATTGCGCGCTCAGTTCAGGCGATAGACGCTGATGCAGAAATTATTGAACGGAACCGAGAGATAGCGCGTCGATACAATTATACTAACATTGATTTCCAATGCGCCAAGATCACTCCTGCACTCATCCGGACTTTGCCCGATTTTGATATCACACTATTCCTCTCGGTCTTTCATCATATGCTGACCATGTCAGATGCCTATAGCTGGAATGATCGAGCTACTCAGTTA
>Ga0315280_10005251_pt1 | contig 18585 bp, 35 predicted proteins | sample YL17G06_40_MG_FD_203697 | JGI IMG/M metagenome (GOLD analysis project Ga0315280, IMG submission 203697) | Sediment microbial communities from Yellowstone Lake, YNP, Wyoming, USA - YL17G06_40 | ecosystem: Environmental > Aquatic > Freshwater > Lake > Sediment | place: USA: Wyoming | collected... | reverse complement strand
AACAAGAAATGACGAGAAATCCAGTTTTCAGAACTCGCAAGTATGACGCTAAAATGGATGCCACAGTCATAGCCGCAAGATTCGCTGCCCAACGAGATAGCATGGTAGAACAAGAAGCCTCAATGTTCGCTGAACTCTCAGAAGTGGAAAGGAAAGCAAAGATAGTCTTGGAAGAAGCAGGCACTTCAGTCGTTCAGATACCAATGTATCTGGACTTTGCACGCCAATGCTGGAAAATAGGCAAGAACCACCTAGAAGCAACAAGAGTTAACGAAGTCTACTTCAAATACCAAGTATGGCTAGGCAGAGGCTTAGACGGTCCAACCCTAACGAAAATCGCTACACTATGTGGCTCAGACTTGACAGAGTATCCTATGGGATAGCCGCCATAGTATACTACCAAAAACCTTTTCTCTTTCTTTTTCTTATCATTGTTAGAGGCGACTAGGTTGGCTGCACGTGTAGGAAGAAACCAGTTTTGGCGAAGAAAGAAATACGAGGCTAAAATAGACGGTCCAGTAGCGGAAAAAAGGTTTAACGCTTACGCTACTCCTGCTAAAGCACTTCATGCGGCTATGCAGAATATTCTTGTGCCTGCTGAAGAAGCGGCTAAAACACAGATTCTTGAGCCTATGGGAATTAGTAGCAATGAGATACCATTCTATCTTGATGCTATGCGAGAATTCTGCCGCATTTGCAGAAACTTCACTAGCCAGACACGTTCAAATGAATGTTACAACACTTACCTTAGATGGCTTTCAAAAACCTTAAACAGCAACGCACTAATCCTTTTGGCTAATCAGTGTGGATGCGATCTTTGGGCTTACTATGCATATTAGGCGTGGCATCATAGTTGCATGAAAGTTCACTGTTGAAAATGCAAGAGTTCGTGAAGAAATACCTTAACGTAAACACTCCATTGAGAATTCTTGATGTAGGCAGTTTTGACAATTCAATGTCATACCGTAAACTCTTCAAAAACCCTAACTGGACCTATACTGGCGCTGACTTAGTTGGTTTACCAATAAACAATGTAGACATAGTTTTGAAAGAACCGTATAAGTGGACCAACATCTTAGACGAATCATTTGATATAGTCATTAGCGGTCAAACGCTAGAGCATGTGGAAGACATGTCAGCGTGGATTCTAGAGGTTAAGCGAGTAGTCAAAAAAGGCGGCTTAGTCTGCATTATTACGGTTTGGCAATGGAGTGAACACCGTTTCCCTGTTGACTGCTGGAGAATCCTTCCTGATGGCATGGGTTTTCTGCTGAAAAAGGTTGCTGGACTTAAGATTCTTGAAGTCTATAAGAAAGACTTTGACTGTGTTGGGATAGCGCAGAAGTGAAGGAGAAACAAATGTATGGAAATCTACATAATAATGGTTACTCTCAACAATGTAGGCTACACAGAAAAGACTCTTGAGAGTTTCAAAACAGACTTGAACCATAACTTCATAATTGTAGACAACGCTTCAATAGATCGCACAAACATTCTATTAGACCATTTAAGCAAGTTTTCTAACCAAATTCACATACGCAACAGAACTAGGGTAAGCCTATCGCAAGCATGGAATCAAGGCTTAAAGAAAGCGTTGGAAGACCTAGAATTCAAGTATGCATACGTTATTAATAATGACATAGTTTTTGAACCTATCTGCCTAGATAGGCTAGTGCAGTTTGCAAGTTCTCATAAAGAGTATGGAGTTGTAAGCGGTTTAAACACAAGGGACTTTCAGAAACAGCCTAACAAGATAGGTGATGGTCCAGTTGATTTCTCAGCATTCCTAGTAACGAGAGGATGCTTAGAGAAAGTTGGCTTGTTTGATGAAGGGTTTGTAGGCGCATATTTTGAAGATAACGACTATCACCATAGAGTCATACTAGCAGGATTCAAAACTTGTATAGTGTGTGACGCAGGATTCTATCATCATGGAAGTAGAACAATTAAAGAGGGACTGAATCCTGTAGAACTGAAACAGTTGCAAGCAAACTATGAGAGGAATAAGGCTTACTTCAAACAGAAATGGGGGTTTCTACCTAAATAATGGCTCGTGTTCAAGTTATCTTAACAAGTTACAATAGACCTCGCATGGTGCAAGACTCCATCAACAGCGTCTTAAAGCAGACGTGGCAAGACTTCATGCTTTACGTCATGGATGACAACAGCATAGAAGAAGTTAAAGACATCTTAAGACGCTACACTCAAGACTCACGTGTAAAACTATTCTTCAGCGATGTCAAGAACGAGGACCGCCTTAAAACATGCCGCTACGCTATACAAATTAATAAAGCGTTGAAAATGGGAACTGAAGAGTTTATCACTTTCCTATGCGATGACGCTGGCATGTATCCAAACAAACTATATGACATGGTTTACTGGATGGACCATCATGAAAATGCGTCTATCTGTTATGGAATTCAAAATCTTATACAGAATGGGCGAATAATAGCATGTAGAGGTAGCTTACTAGATGTTAAAAACGCAGTATGTAAACTAGACCATAACCAAATACTGTTTAGAAGAAAGATTCTTGAGACTGTAGGTTACTTTGATGAAAGCACCTCTCATATCGGAGACAAAGATGCTGTGTTATTTGCAGAATTAGAGAGAAGAGGAATCCTTTTTCATTCAGTTGGCAAAATAACTGATTGGCTCGTATTTCATGAGAGAAACTTCCAAAAAATGCTTCAAACTGGAAGAGAAAATGAAATCTTAAAAGGCTGCTTGATGGAGTAAACATGGTGACTTTGATGGAATTAAAAGATTTAGTAGCGTTTGGCGCAGACACTTCAGATTGCGTTCAAATCCTATATGACCATGCTGTGAAGACTCCCAACATTAGAATGCTTGAGTTAGGAGTTAGGGACGGAGTTTCAACGTTAGCGTTGTTGCTTGCAGCCAAAAAGGTGAATGGTCACTTATGGAGCATAGACATTAACCCATGTGTAGCGGCTGTTAAAACCGTATATGACAATGGCTTATCTGACTTCTGGACCTTCATGCAGGGAGATGACCGTAAACTATTACGCCAAACCAAATTTAATCCAATAGACCTAGTCTTCATTGATACAAGCCACGAGTTTGAGCATACCCTCTTTGAACTAACAATATGCGACAACCTTCTGTCAAAGAATGGTGTAATGTTACTGCATGACACTAGCATAGCTATTTACTCAGGTGTAATGAAGGCGGTTAACCTTTTTATGGTGCTTCCAGAATGTAGCAGAAAGAAGGGATACGTTTTTGAGGAGTTAGGAACAGGTTGCGGTCTAGGAAAATTGACTAAGAGGGAATGATCTGAAATGCGGTTAGGCTTAATTACCATGACTGAAGTTCCGTCATTCATGAATCAAGCAGTCTTAATCAGAAAATGCTTCATAGAAAACGGTTGGGAAGTAATGATTCTTAGAACAGACGTAGCCTTAAAGTATCCTCAACAAAACTTTGACAGAGGAATCGCCCTAGTTCCTTTGTGGGCTAGATATGTTTGGGATGCATCAAGGCTATTAGCGCCGTGGTTCAGTAGAACACATCTGTTGTATGGTCCAGTTGACGGTCCATTCCAAACTAACCTTTCACTTTTTCAGGTAGCACAAAACTTCAGAATTGTTGTGCCTTCAGAGTTTTGTAAGGCATGCTTGAACAAGAATGGCATTGATGTCTTAGATGTTGTGCCTCATGGGATAGATCATGATGACTTCAAGTTTGAGGACATTCCAAAGTATGACCGTTTTAAAAGACTGAAGGAAAAGTATCCAGACAGAAAAATCTTGTTTAGCAACTTGAATCCGATACACCGTAAAGGCTTTGTTCACTTGCAGAAAGCACTTGAAATCTTGCATAAGAAGATTCCAGACAAATACATTTTCATTTTGCACACTGGACTTGCGAAGGCTAAATTAATCAACCCAACCATAGAGAAGACACCTAACCTAATCATAGAAGACCAGTATGGACAGTTGCCTTTCAGAGAAATCGCTTTGAAAACTGTCGCATGCCACATTTATGTGCATCCTAGTTTGAATGAAGGCTTTGGCGAACCCATCTTAGAAGCAGCAGCAGCTAAAAGAACTATAGTATGTCTTGATGCGCCAGCAATGAATGAAATAGTCTCTGATAAGGAAGCATGGCTTTTCAGAATGAGTGGATTGAAAGAGGAAAAATGGAGTAACGGCGCTATAGCGCAACTGCATGACTATGATCCTAAAGATTTAGCAGATGCTATGCAATATGCAATAGAAGATGGAAAGGCAAGTGCAGAAAAAGCAGAGGCAGCATACAAGAAAAGCCTAGAATACGACTATCGCAAGGTGTATAAAAAACTCATCACACTATAGTATTCTATTATGCCAGTCAAGAAATCTAAGCCTAGAATCGCTACATCTCAGAGGCGAATCAAGAAGTATCAGGAGACATGGCGCTCTAAGACTGTTCCCTTATGGTTCAAAAAGACTATGCCAGAAGGCGCCGCTCTACTAGAAGATTGGTTAACTAATCAAGAGGAACTGGAGAAGCAGATTTACGCTGAACTGCAAGCGGATGGCATAGCCACTGACCTTTGGGTTTGGTATGCAGCGTTGGGTAGAAGATGCTTCGTTAAATGCTTGAACTTCAGCAGCGAAACCTACAAGAAAGAAAGAACTAGCCTTAGAAACGAGTTTGTTTTGAGAGGCTTAGATGGTCATGAGGTAGATGAAGTTATTAGTATTGCCGACTATAAATGTGGGTTGGTGAAAGGCATCTTGGTAACCTTACAGGACATAGAAGACAAACTTGACAATGGCACTTACGGCTTAGATGCTCTTCATGACTTGTTGGATGCGTTAGAGGCTAAACTTGATGATGGCACTCATGGTCTTGCAGCACTGAAAACACTGATAGATGCGCTTAAGACTGAACTTGACCGATCAAAGCATTGCATGACCTTTCTTTCTGTGATTGATGATGTCATAGATTTGCCTGCAGCAGCAGCAGACACGAATTTGCCAGATGTGGTGATTAGTGGGTTGCCAGCAGGCTTCACACTTGACAAAGTGTTAGTCTTCTTGATTGTAAGGGCTATTCAAAATACGAATGGTGGCGGTGCTAACGCTATAGAAGGCGCACAAAACATCAGAATAAAGAAGTCCACTGGCGCATGGGGTGCAGATGACATAATCGCTATTCCATTGACTGACAACATGTGGACTGTTGCGGCTTCTACTAGAGAGTTTGGTGATGTGATAGGTGGCGATGATGCTCACGATGTCAAAAGCGAGGTTGATGGCAACGCCACTTACAATCTTAGGTTTGAAGACGCTAACGTTGACTTAGACTTTCTGAGACTGAATGATGTTCAAGTCATGATTAAAGTGTGGTATCACTAAATGGGGGTGAAACAATGGATAAACTAGAGTATAAAGTAACATTCCGCTCAGATGTCGATGAAGCAAAAAAGAAAGCTATCATAGCAAAGATTCAGAGTCAGTTAGGTCCTTACATAGCGAATGGCACTATTGAAGCCTCATCTGAAGCCATTGAAGTTAAGAAGGTTGATGTAGGCGAATTCTACCCAATATATGCAGGTGCTTAACATTGACATGCAAGTCTTGCGAGCAATTCCGAGAAGAAAGAATCGCCATTTACATGCGGAAGTTCAATCTTTCAAGAGAAGAAGCAGAAAGCCGTTTCAAGAAGATCAAGTCATTAATTGATAAGGCAATCGAAAAAAGAAAGCCATCTAAAGTGAGGTTTCAAGAGTTTAGAAGATGGGTTTTTCAAACTAATTGGCAAGCGACATTCCTATGGAGTTTCTTAAAACATAAAATAGTGTGGATAGGAAAAGGCTTTAATCCAGACTACACGCAACCATGCAACGCTTGCATAGTAGGTGGCAACTGCGCAGCAGGTGACGAATGCGCTGTTCCAGCAAACTGTCGAGTCTCTAATACATGCACGCCAAATTGCCCTGCACCGTTGCCAAACAGCACATGCACCCCAAACACTTGCGCTTGCTCAAAAGGCGGTTGCTCATGTGTGGGAACACCAAAACTCTGTGCTGGGGTAGCATCTTGCGCTGCACCAGTTGGTCAATGCAACTGCAACTGTAACACTGGTTTTCATTGGGAAACGAATCAATGTGTGCCAAATCCAGAAGCTAAAGCAGGTTTACATCCTTCAAAACCTTTAGCCATAATCTTGAATGAGTAGTGTCAGAGATGGTTAGGGCTAGAGGCGTAGCAAGAAAAAGTTTTGCTCGCAGAAGGGTCCGTAGAGTTAAGAAGTATAACAGTCATGTGACTCCATTAAGGTTTAAGAAGTATTTGCCACGCATGGCTGAGTTGCTTGAGCCTAAACTAGTGGTTGAAGTGGGCTGTGAAACCCCAACTATGGAACTTCTTGACACCTTAGGAGTGCCAACAGAGGAGTGGCCCTATTATTTAGGCTTCATGAAGAGAATGATTGTTTTGTATCGGAATTTCACATCTGAAACTTTAGCATCTGAAAAAGAGTCTTTGATTACGGAATATGTTTTAAGGGGAAAAGACAGAACTGTATTAGAAAGTGTTCAAGAGGTAGCGGCAAATTGTGCAGAGGCGATATTTGAAATGGACCTATGGACAAGAGACTTCTACATGATATTTCGACTTTGCCCTATTGCTTGTTACGCCACAGGCTCAGGAGAGTTAGGCTCTGTTGAAGATTTCACATTATACACTGGTCCAAACATTAATGGTTGGGCAGATGTATACCTTCCAGCAGAGCCGCCAACTGAGGGTTTAGACATTTCCCTTTTTTCTTGGAGTAAAAACCGAAAATTCCGAGTTTGTGTTGTCTTCAACAATAACACTAACCAACGTGTTCTCATTGTCTCAGGTGGGTATGCACTTCCAGCAGAACAATGCATAGGATTCAAAATAATTGATAACCAAATTTACGGTGTAGTATGTGATGGAGTAACAGAAACCTCAACCCCTGTCCTAAAAACCATCATCATCAATGAAGAAGTATTGTTTGAAGTTCAATACACTGCAAATAGCGAATGCAAGTTTCTAATAAACAATGTTGAAGTAGGTAGCCTCACAACTGGTTTTCCAACTGGAACATCTCAAGCAACAAAGTTGATACACGCATTCATAATCAACACTGCCGCAGAAGACAAATCAATAGGTTTAGGTTTATGGGAGTTTTATCAGAAAAGGTGAACATATTTGAGTCAGAAAGAAGATGAAGCAATGAAAGCAGTTAAAGCCTACAAATTCAAGAAGCCTGAAATGGTAGTGAAAGGGAGAAGACGCTAAATGGCAGAAGAAGAACCAACCTATTACACTGGTCGCCCCCCAGAAGGAATGATTCAACCTAAAATCGTTGTTGCGCCAGCAGACATAGACATTAGCCCTCAAGTGTCAGTTCACATGAAGGGACCGCCACTCGCAGCATTTTGGGCTATGTCCAGTCTAGGACATAGCATACAAGACTTCGCAAAATTTACGGCTCAACTCACTCTTATAAATAGATTGAAGAACGAGTTTATTCCTAACGCTGCTAACTTTCCTATGGCGTTGTGTAATGAGGCTAAAAGACTTGGGTTAGACGATTTGGCTAGTGCAGTGCTGAAACGAATAAACAGTGACTACGACTATTTGATGTATGCGTGGAACACTGGAATAGAAACAGGGTTAGGTGCATCATTCTCTAGCGCTCAAGAACAATTCATGAATTCTGGGCAACTACTTTATGCTTATGGTGCAATGCAATATCAAGTATCTATAGCGCCTAGAATGCGCCGCTACTGGATGAAAGAATACACGCCTACAATTCCAAACACAAGTATGGCTTTCAACCTTATGAGGCGAGGCGTGATAGGAGATGCTGACTTTAAAACTTACGCTAGTTATGATGGATGGGACAGCAAAGGCATAGACCAAATTAAGAAACTTTGGAAGGCTATTCCAAATGAGAATGCTGCTTTTCGCATGTTTGCTAGAGGAAAAATGACTTGGCAAGAACTAGAGAAAACATACTACGCTAACAGTTGGGAGAAAGAAGACTTTGACAAGTTAAATGGACTCTATGAGTGGTTGCCAAATGCGTATGAAGGCTTCAGACTGTTCAAGCGAGGACACATAAAAGAAGACAAAATGCATGGTTTCTTTTCTAGTCAAGGCTACATGGCTGCTTCATGGGATTATCTTCCTAAGATGTGGGAAAGGCTGCCGATGCCACATGACGCTTTCAACATGATGATGCGAGGCGCAATCAAACAAGAAGACTTTAACAAGTATGTAGAAGCAAACGAGTGGGAAGACGGTTCAGCAGAAAGGTTAGTCTCAATCTTTCAAAACTTGCCAAGCGCTAAGCAAGCGTTCACACTGTTCAAGCGTGGAGTCTTAAAAAAAGATGCTATGACTACATTGATGCAAGCAGACGGTTACATGCCAGTTTGGCAAAAGGCTTTACCTAGCCTTTTTGAGCGTATTCCACACCCAAAAGACGCTTTCAACGCATTCATGCGAGGCAAGATAGACAAGAAAGCGTTTGACAAGTGGGTAGTAGCAAATGAATGGTATGAAGGCGGAAGCAGTTTCCTATATGACATTTACACTAGGTTGCCCTCAATCCGAGAAGCCTTCTACATGTGGGCGAAAGGCATCATAGACACTAATCAACGTGACCAATTATATTTAGCCGCCGGCTACGACAAGGAATGGCACAGCAAACTCACAGAAAACGAATACTACATTCCAACAGTCTATGATTTGACTAGAATAGCCGACTTCGTTGAGATAGACAGTATTTGGGCTACAAAAATATTGAAGGAACGAGGCGTAAGGGACCGTGACATAACAAAGATTCTTGCCATGCTCAAGATTAGACCGTTAAGAGATGAGATCAGACGGCAGATTGCGCTTTGGGTTTACCGCTACCGCATGGGTTGGGCTTCAGCAGTAGAGTTAGAGGCTGCACTTCAAGCCTACTTAGATGGCGGATTCATTCAGTCCACAGAGAAAGACTTTACAGTTCAAGAAGCAGAACTCAATTATGAAGATGAGTTGATGTATGAGAAAATCCAGATTTACAGTTGGTATTTCAAGACAGCAGTCATAAGTGAAGAGGAACTGTTACAGGACTTCTTAGACTTAGGCATCAGAGAGGAGAAAGCGAATTTGATGGTAGAAGGTCTCAAAGCTCAGGGATACTACGGATATTATTGATAGGATGAGGTTAGAATTGCCTAAAAGAGAACATGCTTGGATTATAAGAGAACGCGTAAACGTGATTTCCTTAAGTGACTTAGCATATATAGCTGGTTTCATAGATGGAGAAGGAACTCTAACCATACGTCGATCAGTGAAGTATAAGACTAAAAATGTGTATTATCAAGCATATGCAGTGATAAATAATACATATGAACCTACAATGAGATGGTTACATGGGTTACTAGGTGGCTCTCTGAGACAAATTAAACAGTATAGCAAGAGTAAGACGGTGCGACATAAAGACATATTCACCTTAACCATAGAACCTAGAATGCTTAGGGTATTATTGCCAAAGATATTACCCTATCTAAAAGAGAAGAAGCAACATGCAGAAATTCTGCTTATGTTCCTAAAAACAAAGGTGTATGGATATGGCAGACCGATACCCTCTTATGTTATAGATCAAAGGGAAAAACTAATTCAGCAAATCAGAAGTTTAAATGAGAGAACAGCAACTCTTATCTAAACTACGGTTACTACTAAGAATAGAGGTGATAACATGGTTAAAGATGAGACTCTTGTAACTTGCACTGCTGTAGGTGCTTTAGCCGCCGTAGCAATCGCTTGTGCAGTGACAGGTCATGACGATGGATTGTTGACAAGTGTTATAGCAGCGTTAGGCTCTTTGGCAGGTGTAGGCATAGGCAGAGCAACGAAGTAATCTAGTTAGACTACAAGATAACTATAGCCGCTTCTATTCCTAGTAGCATCTTGTTCAGTTTAATGCAACACTGTAAGCATTCATACTTGTTTCTAGGGTTCTTCATCTTCAACGCTTTCCTAATGCAAGTGTCAACGTCTTTAAGAGTTAACTCATGAAGTTTCTTTTCTGAAGTAACCATTTAACAATCCTTCTTTTTAAACTGAACGTTTAGGATAACTGTCACACTGTCGTTAGAAGAGGCTTCTATCAAATCTGCTATTCTTCTTAGAATCTCAGCGAGTTCTCGCTTGTTAGGACTATTGACATTCATGTTGATACTCAACTCTTATCATTCCTCTATTTTCTCTTCTATCTTCACTTTCAATCTGTCACCTTTCTGAATAGCATAGGCTATACACAGTTCTTTAGGCAAAGTCAAGTAGAGTTTACGCCCACTACTCTTAACTCTGAACACTTCAATAGTGCCGATTTTTTGACTCAAATTTTGCCTCACCTATTTGACATACAATTCATGTATGAAACATATTTAAAACTTCCGTAGTAACCTTCTGTTCATCACTAAAAAGGGTTAAGTGGGTATCTTGAAGGCAAATACCCTAGATGATTTGATTTCACCTATTTCTAACATTATGTTTTTGGTAGCGTTGTTTGAGGGTTGCCAAGCTTCACACCAACCGCCTGTCCTATTGGGTAGCCTTCAAAAATGCTTTCATCTTTACTTTTGAAAGTCAAAAGGTGTCCAGCACCTGATTTCAGTTTAAGTTTAAATTCAGTTCCCTTTTCAGTTTCTCGTTTCTCATGTGATATGACAAAGAACTCAAAATCTGTTCTATCCATGACTGTTCACCTCCCTTTTTCTCGTTTATTGAGATACTCAGGGGGCATGCCACCATCAAAAGTGCCAAACTTGCCACTCCTAAAGCACTTTGGGATTCCTTTATAATCCATGCAAACAATTTTACCTACTGGTTCACCATTCCGAAAAGCGTTAAGACTTGGACATTGTTTAACTACATTGTCATCTTCAAAGTTATGGCATACTAGACCGTCAAGTTTACAGATTCTTCCCTTTTCGAGAAAAGTTACGTTTTCTGCAAACTCGCATGTCATTCCCACACACCCCTTTATTTCTACTGCATATTTTTATTCCTATAACATTCCCAACACTCTTTAAGAGTTACTATTCCACGTCTTTCAAGACATCCGACATCGCCGCCTTTCCCAAACAACTTGTCAGCATGTTCACAGTTTGGCGGATAAATCAAAGTTTTTGGTTGCCATGCATCTATCATTCTTCTTGGTCTTTGAACGATGTGTTCCATGTTCAAGTTAATGACGACAGGCTGAACTACTGTAGATAGCACTTTTTGTCCTTCTATCCATGCAAGCATCAGCGTCTCCAAAACATGACAGATAGATACTCCACGACTAGCACACTCTGTTTTGAATCTACTCCAAATCTCAGAATTAGCAGCGAATGAAGCCGTGAAAACACGCTTAGAGTACGACTTTCCTAGAGGAGTCTCTTGTATAGTGTGATTTGTGATAGGAGTGTCCTTCATTGCATCACCATTGCGCTTTGGTGATTGAGTTGTGGGATGCTCTGGACATATATGTTTTAGTGTCTAAGATGTTTATGTTTTTCTCTAGTTTTTTTGTGTGGGTAGAAGATTGTTCTAGGTGGATTTAAATATGTGTGGTGCGTAGTATTCAACTAGGCTAAAGGTGTCGTAGCATGGTAGATTTAGATAAATTGGCTAAGACTTCTGAGTATGCTTTTGGAATCGTTTTTGAGGCTAAGGTTAGGGCGATTGTTCTTATATTGCGGGAGTATCTGAAACTCTCAGATAAGGAAATCAAAGAAGTCATAGCGGCAGAAGTTGAAAAAGCGTTGAAAGCGGAGACTTAGAGAGATGAGCGAAAGTAATGTTTTCTTTAAGCGCTTAGTAGTTGAGAAGGGAGTCACCGCTAAAGTCGGCGAAGACTATGTAAAGGCTACCTACTTGCTTGAAGTTGACTTGTCTATTTTAGAGCAGAATGACAAGGTTGTGGAAGACGCTAAGAAACGAGTTGAAAACATGGTTGACAAGTGGATTGACGAAGAAAAAGGTGTCGCAAGCATTCACAAAGAGGTTGCTGAAATGCCAGACCTAGACCTAGCAGAACTAGAGAAACTTGGATGGAAGAACTTTCAGAAAGAACCCTGTAAACCACTTGAAGTAGGCTGGATAATGCGTAACACTCAGGGAGCAGAGAAACTAAGTGAAGCCATTGCTAAGGCTAATGGAGAACTAGAAATAGGCAACTTAATCTACTGTTTCAGTGGCGACAAGCAGCAGTTCATTAATCGTAAGACACCTAAGAAGGAGAGCGCCAAAAAATAATGTTAGAAGAGTATACACCTTACATAGTTCCATTTTTCATTGGCTTCATCTGTGGCGGCGCTTTTGCAGCGTGGATAGTTTCTAAGGTTAGGATAGCAGGAAAGTAACGAGGTGATTGAGTGCCTTTAAAGAAGACTGGAAGACTGTTCAGGCGTGGAGACGGAAAATACATGATTTACATTCCTAAAGATTTAGGTGACGACAGCCAATTTCCATTTCCACTTGACAGTCAAGAAGTAACCATAAGAGTTAACCTATCCAATGGAACACTTGTAATCTCAAAAGTCGAAGAATAAGAGTGATGGGAAAGGCTGAGGCATAGTCATGAAGTTCATGAAACCGCAAAATCCTTTCGACCTAAACTTTTCTGTAGGAGTCCCCTGTGTCCTCAGTCCCCAAAACGCAAAACCAATAGGGAAAAAAGAAGAGTGACAACTTTGTCAACGAAACTTAAAGAGTTTTTGGCAAGCCACAAAACAGAAATCAAAACCTTTGGGCTACTCTGCATTTGTTGTATGTGTGGAAGAATAATCACAGGGTAGCCTACAAGATGGCAAACCTAAACTCCCTCTTTTTCCTTTGAGGTGAATGAAATGGAAGACGATGAAAGCAAGAATTCATTGAATGAGAAGCCTTTGCGGAAAATCGAAAGTGCAGATTGGGCTTTAGTTACATGTGTTCTGATTGCTTTAGCACCTTTAATCACTATGGGAATCGTAGGTCTTATATTCCAAGCCTTCTTTAAGTAAGGGTGAAGTGAAATTATGGTCCGATCAGCAACTACAAGAACCAACAAATTCAATGCAAAATGGGACAGCGCAGTAGTAAACGCTAGAATCACAGAGTATAAGCCTTTCATGGTTGAGCAAATCAATGTAGCCTACCCTCAGCAAGCAATGATAGAGCAGAAAGTCAAAGACTACCTAGAACCGTTAGGCATGTATACAATTCAGCAGCATCACTACATGAATTTTGCAGGCGAGTTATGGGCTAAATCCAGAATGTTCACAGGCGTAACCTTAAGAATGGAAGCGGAACTGGTTGCTAGCAAATGGCTTCGGCGTGGCTGCAATCCAACATATCTAATAGAGATTGCTCGGCGCTTGGGCATCACGTTAACTGCTTTTCCGTGATTAAGTGCCTAAACTATTCAAGAGTTGGCTCATAGACAAGTATGGCTACTCAGTAGGCACGTTGAAATACAAGCAGTGGCAGAAAGAAACATACTAGAACATTCTTCTATACATTCTTAAATAACACTCAGTAGATGGCTACTTTATGAGGAAAAAGGTGACGAAACGAATGCAGAAGCGGCTAGGCAAGAAATGGAGACAAACTCTTGAACACGCTAGCAGTTGAGAATTGGCTAAGCCGCCTAGCAAAACACCTCTGCCCAAAAAGAACCATGTGCGGACCACAAGACACATCTGGAAAAGCCTGCATCCTCTTAGACCACTGCACAACAAGAAGGAAATGAAGGTTGCAAAATGGGTGAAATAGACCATAACGAAACACATGACAATATTTGGAAGAAACTGTATGAATTGGAAGAAAGAATCTCAAAGTTAGAGAAGAAGATGCTGAGAAAATGAAGGAAACTCGTTACTACAAAGGACTATACCCTGTAGAAATCATCACACAAGCAAAACACAGTTGCCTCGTAAAAGCACTAGAACCCATACCCCTAACAACACTCGCAACCATCCAAAAAAATGAAACCTTCCTCACAGCCACAAGACTCTTACACAAACAAAAGAAGGAAACCTAAATGACAAGTAAATGCGACTTCCCCAAATGTAACAAACAAGCGGTAACAACCTACGCTCAAATACCCCTCTGCAAACAACACGCAGACCTAGCAGAATTCATAAGATACCTACACTACAAACTCCAACAACAAGACACCTAACACCCAAACCAACCCCCATCAATATAATGTAGTAAGAGAATGTAGTATAGAAAGTAATCTAAAGAAAAAAGAATAACAAAAGAAAGAACAAAGAATAGAATATTAGTATCATCATATGATAAACTGACAGATAAAGCAACAGACAATCCAAAAGACAAGCCGAGAGACAAAGAAACTCATAAACCCTAACGCTGACCTTAATAGTTTCCGGCTCTTTTGGCTTCGCCGCCGCCTCGACACTAAGCGCAACCTTTTGACATATCCAGATTCTTTATGGTCTGGATTTCGGACTTTTTTACGGTTTGTTTTTTGGACAAGTTTTCAGACTTGAATTTGTGTAGAACAGTTGAACAGTTCTTCAGTATTATTGTTCTACAGTTAGCGGATCAGAGACTTAGAGAATTTACGATCTGGAAAGCAAGAGAGACTATATACCTAATAGGTAGGTAGTCAATGGTTTTGGTTTTGTTGGTTTTGATGTTGGTGATGTTGGTGGTGTGGGTGTTACTGTTACTACGTATGTCACTGTGTTTGGTTGTTGGGTTGTTTGGGAGTGTGGTTTCTAGGGTGTTTTGGTCTAGGAGAATTGCTTATTCTTGTGACTTGCGAAGTGGTGAGGGGGGTGTCGTAAGGGTTGCTCTAAGGTTTGAGTGGTAACGTTTTGTGGAAGGTGACGTTAGAATTTTTTGTTCCCTCACCGAGCTTGTTAGAGTCTTTTCTGTTTATTATGTTTTTTGTTTGATTCTGCTCTGGATTACTTTCACCGTTACATTTATATGTCGGTAGTCGTAATATATCTTTGGGTGTCGTGTAAAATGCAAAGTGAAAATCCGTATGAAAATTTGAGTTTGGAAGACAGAAAGAAAATTGAGTATCAAGACTTCGACAAAGAAACAAGATTGCTGGGGCGTGTGCTTTTCGCTGAAAAAGAGTTCATACTTGAACATGTGCCTGATCTGGAACAACTAGAAAAATTCTCTGAAGATGATGTAGCCAATGAAGAGGGTGAAATCTAATGAAGGTGCAAGAGCCTACGTGCAGAACATGTTGCCATGTAGAACTTCCAATGGCTATGGACCCTGTGCAAAACGTTGGCTACTGCTTCAAGAAACACTTCACAGTTCAAAACCTCGATGAACTAGCACATAGCAACTGTGAAGACTACAAAAAGAGGCGAAAGTGAATGAATGGTGTTAAGGTTGCTTTCGGCGGCGCTGTCCTGATTGGCTTGCTCATTGTGATCGGAATAGTCATATTCAAAGCGTTCCTGAGGTGCTGAGGAATGAACTGGAAACAGCATGAATGCGTGCATGAAAAAGTCGAAGACGAAAAAATGGTTTACTGCAAAAAATGTGGCATGATCTTCAGACTTAAGGAGAGGTGCTAACTGATGGCTTCAGAGTTTCTTAAGGGCTTAACTGTTCGGATGCTGCCAAAAATCATTCTGGAGACTTTAGTTGAAAACAAGATTCACGGCTACGCTTTGATTGTTCTTGTGAGAAGGAAATACGGAGTATATCATGGACCTTCTACAGTTTACCCAATGCTAAACAACATGGAAGACTTAGGCTTGATTAAAAGCATGTGGGACCTGTCAGGTGATCGCCCAAAGAAAGTTTACGCTATAACATTGAAGGGAAAAAGTATCTTGATGCAAATGAATCTTGACATCAAAACTGTGTTTGAGGTGTTGACATGCGAAAAATGAGGTGTCGCAGTTGCTTGCTCAATAAACAAGTGACTTTTCCACTTGAAGAATCAATTCAGAAATTGTTGACGGAACGTTTCGGTCGAAAGAAGGCTGAGGCAATAAAAAAACTTTATGGGGCTGCAGAAACGTGAAAGTGAATAGACTGAAACGCTTCTTTAAATGGCTATTCACTGATAAAGAAGCTGATGTAAATGAAGTTGACGCTTTAGGCTTCTACACTCTATCTTGGATTTCAGAGGAAGGATGTGGTGACTAATGCCCTGTCCTAGATGTCACCGTTATGGCACTTTAGAAGTCAATGTCACAGATGGCTATGTAAAATGTAACCGTTGCACTTTCGAGGCGAGAATATGAAATGTCCTCAATGTCTTAATCCTAAAACTGTAGTCAACTACACAAACTATGGCATCGTTTACTATTGCCCTCGTTGTGGAAAATCCTTCATGGAGTAAGAGAACATGACTGCTGTAGGCTCATGGGCTAAAAGGCATCGAGAGTATGACTTCATCGGACAAACCGCTAGAGACTTGCAACGAGGTGTTTTTCTTCCCACTTTCGTTGTTGAAGCAAACATAGCGGAAAAGGTTAACCATGCTGAACACATTGCAGAGTTGAAGGCTGCTCTAGCTCGAGGCAGATTCAGCGTAGAAAAAGACTTGATTGAAGCGGCTAAGAAGAACCACATGCAAAGGTTTCTAAGATACGCTATAGACTTGAACATCATCAGAAACTTGCAGTGGAAGGTAGAACAAGACAGTAAAGCGAGGTAGAAACAAATGAAATGTTCAAAGTGTGGAAAATGGCACTCTCTTCTTGAAATGATACATCGAGACATAGGAAGAGGAAGGCAATATTTCTGTGCAGATTGTGAAACTTGGACTTACGAAGATGGAACTATGGCAGAAATACAAGAGTAAGTGAGGTGAGAACATGACTGAGAAACCTGATGCTAAAAAAACTCCATTCACAGAGGCACCTACTATTTGTCCTCTCATGGCTATGGCTTACGGTCACATGTGCACGGATGCAGAAGATATACCTACCTTAGAAAACCTCTCTCATTATGGCGAAGATGTCAACTGTCGCTTTACAAAATGCTGGTTTTACCATCGCAAAATGAAGATATGCCTCATACCAATGGGATTAATTAGCCTTCAAAGAATCGCCGACTATCTTGAGAAACTCACTGGAAAAGGCGACTTAGATAGAACTATGACATCACTTCATAGGCAGCATAGACCTGAGTAACCCTTTTTTTCTATTCCCTAAGCCATCTTCTTTTATTAAACAGTTAATAATAGTATCTAGGGAACTTGCATGGCAGTTAGAAGAAGCGACCTTAGAAAACGCAAGTATGAATCAAACGTGGACCCAGAGACTTTGAAGCGGCAGATCACAGCAGTTAAGTCACTCATGGTTGAAGGTCAATCTGTATATTTTCCTCAGATAGCAGAGGTAGAACGGAAGGTTAAGCAAATCTGTGAAGAATCTGGAGTAGCAAGTTATCAAGTGGCTCAATACATCAATTTTGGAAGACAACTCTATAGCCTATCAAACAAGTTCAGAGGCATCACATTACAAGATGAGGCATGTCTTAAAGCGCAGACATGGAGTAGCAGAGGCTTAGACAACACTTTGCTATCAAGAGTTTTAGCCCTATTTGGCTTGTCATGTCCTTCGTTGCTTGGCATAAGTCAATTCAACCTTTTCGGCATAGAAAAAGTGCTGTTAGACAACGAAGAAAGAACTACAACATGGAACTTAACAGATGGCATAGGCTTATTGTTAGGTGAAATATCGCTTCCAACTCCCAAAAACCAGCACACAGCATCTTACATCTGTCATGCTAGTGTAGAGGTAAAATATGTTGATACTGCTGGCGAATTTACGCTTAGACTTTGGGATGGCACAACAGAAATTGACATAGCTAGTGGTCAGATTCCAGATGTGGTCTACTTGTTCTCTATGCTGTCTCAACTTGCACTATCAGGTGTTCCAGTTGCATATAGTCAAAAAGGCAACACACAATTAAAATTAAGAATCTACCTTATAGGCAATGACACGGACCCAGATGCCACTCAATACTGTCGCAACTGCGTTTTAACAGTAGTGCCAATTTATAAAACCTAGAACTCTCTTTCACATATCTTTTTATATATCTCTAGATGTATATGTAAGCCATGAAACTGATAACTCAGAATATTCCACAACCCGACTTAGACGCTATAGACGCACTTGTCAAAGCAGGACTGTATCCTAACCGTGCAGAATTCATAAGATTAGCCATTAAACAAGTTCTGCGAGAGGAACTTCTAGGAAAAAGTCAATAGTGGTGTAAAAATGTGTGACTTGTGCAACATTGTTGAATCTGCTAAGCAAGGACCCAACGAAGAGAAAGGCATCCACTACAGCGATGGCTTATGCGTTATCGCTGATTCATTAGGAGACAAGAAAAAGAAGGATGGCTTTCAACCCAAAGTAGTGGTTTACAGGCAACATAGCATAGAGCCTTTGCCACCCATCAAAGAAGCAATCATAACAAACGCCAAAAGACTATTCAGAGATAGAAAGTTGTGGTTTCCTTCTACAGATGACTTTTCAGAAAACGGTAAGAGGCTACCCTTATCTGAATTGAGTGCGCACTGGTATTTCATAATAGAGTGAGGTTTGAAAGA
>Ga0315280_10005250_pt1 | contig 18592 bp, 18 predicted proteins | sample YL17G06_40_MG_FD_203697 | JGI IMG/M metagenome (GOLD analysis project Ga0315280, IMG submission 203697) | Sediment microbial communities from Yellowstone Lake, YNP, Wyoming, USA - YL17G06_40 | ecosystem: Environmental > Aquatic > Freshwater > Lake > Sediment | place: USA: Wyoming | collected... | reverse complement strand
AAGGGAAGGGGGTCAGGGGGATAGGTTGCTAAACGACCTTAAGATTGACATGGGTTGGCTCAAACGATAAACTTACTACTTGGATTGCCTAAATCCTGCTTATGAAAATCCCTGGTGAGGAGGTGATGAAACAAAGGTAAAGGTTAAGTTTTGTCCCTTAGATTTATTAAGAGTGAGGAGGCAAAGTTATGGTGAAAATGCCAAAAAAGATTGAGACCTGGCAGATGGTGGAGCCGGGCAAACTGGGGAGAGCAAGTATTGATGTCCCTGAGATAAAGCCCGGGGAGGTGCTGGTTCAAATTGCCGGCTGCGGGGTATGTCATACTGACTTGGGCTATTTTTATGACGGCGTGCCTACGGTAAACAAACCACCGCTCACCCTGGGGCATGAAATCAGTGGCACGGTAGTCGCCGGTGATGAAAAGTGGGTGGGCAAGGAGGTAATCATCCCGGCGGTGATGCCGTGCAATAATTGCCCCATCTGCGCTGCCGGTAGAGGCAACCGCTGCCTGGCACAGAAGATGCCCGGGAATAGTATGGGGATTTACGGCGGCTTTTCCAGCCATATTGTTGTCCCTGCCCAAGATTTATGTGTGATTCCAGATAGGAAGGGGATACCCCTTTCCCATTTCGCCGTGGTTGCCGATGCCGTAACCTCGCCCTATCAGGCGGCGATGAGGGCTGAGGTAAAACCAGGGGACTTAGCCATCATTATTGGGGCTACCGGTGGTCTTGGTGTATATGCCACCCAGATTTGCTCAGCGTTGGGCGCCAAAGAGGTAATAGGCATTGCCCGAAGCCCGGAGAAGCTGAAGCGAGCCCTGAACTATGGTGCCACCCATGTTATCAGCTCGGTGGATAAGAGCCCCAGAGATATTAGGGACGAGTTTCGCAATTACTGCAAGGAGAAGGGTGTGCCATCAAACTATGGCTGGAAGATATTTGAGTGGACAGGTACAGGCGCTGGTCAGGCAATTGCCCTGGAGCTACTGTCATTCATTGGCAAGCTTTTGATATGCGGCTTTGGCATGCAGAAGAATGAGTATTCCCTGTCACGGTTGATGGCATTTGATGCTGATATTCTCGGCTCATGGGGTTGTCTGCCTAAGTACTACCCCCAGGTTCTTAAGATGGTTTTAGCGGGCAAGGTACAGATAGAGCCCTTTATTGAGACAAAACCGATGAGCCAGATAAAGCAAGCATTTGAGGAAGCTCACGCTACCAGCTTAATGAAGCGGATAGTATTAACCCCTGATTTCTAAATCCAAATCAAAAAGGAGGTACTATAAATGGCTTTAGAATGGGTACCAAGAGACAATGTATTAAAGGACCACCAGATTTTTGGTGATGAGCACTTTGGCACCGAGCCACCGTGCACTATGTTTGAGAAGAAGCCGCTGGTTAATCCCAACACCGGGGAGAAGGTTAAGGGTCTTTATACCGCGTGGATAACCCTCAATAACCCCCCCCAGTATAATTCGTATACCACCAAAATGGTGAAAGGGGTCATCGCCGGCATGCACAAGGCTTCCATGGACAGAAGTATTGTCGCCATCATTTTTACCGGCACTGGTGACCGGGCGTTCTGCACCGGGGGCAACACCAAAGAATATGCTGAATACTACAGCCGAAGACCAAGGGAATATCGTGACTACATGGACCTCTTTTCCCTGATGGTGGATAGCATCCTGAGGAGTCGGGCTCCCGTACTCTGCCGCTGTAACGGGATGCGGATTGCCGGTGGTCAGGAAATCGGGCAGGCTTGTGACCTTACTGTAGCTGCTGATACCGCTACCTTTGGGCAGGCAGGGACAAGGCATGGTTCGACCCCAGACGGCGGTTCTACTGACTTTCTGCCCTGGATGCTGCCGACTATAGAGCAGGCAATGTGGAGCTGCATCTCCAATGAGCAGTGGAGTGCCTACAAGATGGAGAGGCTGGGCTTAGTCACCAAGGCAATACCGATAAAGAAGAATGACAAGGGGGAGTGGGTTAGAGACCCCAGGATTATCACCGATAAGTATGTTGAAAATGGCGAGCTTGTTTATGGAGAGCCCAAGCCACCGGCTGAGTTCAAAGAGGGAGTAGGCATGCTAAAGGGGCTGAAGACGGACTGGTCGCGACTGGACGATTATATAAATAGAATGGTCTGGACCTTAGCTAACCTCATGCCCCTTTGTCTGATGAAAAGCATTGAAACTATAAGGGTGAAGAAGAGGTACTTCTGGGATAGGACCAAGATGGACGCCACCTACTGGCTGGCAGCCAACATGAATGCCGAAGCCTGGCTTGGCTTCAACGCCTTCAACACCGAGGAGTTGACCGGGTCAAGGGTCATTGATTTCATCAAGTACCGCCAGCTCATTGCCGAGGGGCATGCCTTGGACGATGAGTTGTTCGAGCAGGTTCTATACCCGCCCAAGAAGAAGTAGGCTAAGCCATTAGCTGTCTATTAGAAGGCTCGGGAATAATCCCGAGCCTTCTAATTTTGCTTGACAAAGCGTCCGTCACAGATTAGCATTTCATTGAGGTCGTGCTAGACGGGGAGCCAGCGGTGCCCTGAACCCGCAATCCGCTATAGCGGGGTCGAATTCCTGCTTGAGGCCTTTGTCTGGTGGGACTACTTGGGCTAAGTAGCGTTGAAGACTGGGTCCTACGCGGCAGAGCCCTATGAACCCCGTCAGGTCTGAGAGGAAGCAGCGGTAAATAGAAGCCCTGGGTGCCGTAGGGCTACCTGGTTGGAGCTGGCTGGCTCAAGCAAGCCATTAGGTGAGGTCGAGGGTAGGTGCACGACCTCAAAGCTTAGATTGTTTATTAACCTCACCCCCTTTTTATCCCCCTCTCCTTGAAAAGGAAAGGGGGGGAGGAGAAGAAAGAGGGGTTGACACCCCTCTTAGACGCCCCGTTAAGTTAGTCTCCTTCAAAGGGGGATAGGTTGCCAGACAATCTCAAAAGCTTATTATTGACAGGAGGTGGCTAGCCTTAATGGAGCTTGGATTGGCAGGAAAAACAGTCATTGTTACCGGCGGCAGCTCAAATATTGGTCGTGGTGTAGCCCTGGCTTTCGCTACGGAGAGTTCAAATATAGTGATTGCCGATATAGATGAAGTGCAGGGGGAGAAGACAGCCGAGTTAGCCAGAAAGCAAGGCGTCAAGGTGGTGATGGTCAAGACCGATGTAACCAATCCCGAGCAGTGCCAGGTGATGGCAAGGAAGACACTGGATGAGTTTGGGCGGCTTGATATCTTGGTGAATTGTGCCGGATGGGTATATGACCAGCTGTTTGTTGATAAGCCGAGGGAGGAGTGGGTGAGGGAGGTAAATGTAAACTTCTGGAGTGTGGTTAACTGCATTAGAGCTGTAATCGACCATATGATTGCTCAACGAAGGGGCAAGATTATTAGCATTGCCTCTGATGCCGGTAAGGTTGGTGAGTATAGAGAGGCGGTTTATGCTGGAGCCAAAGGAGCGGTTATCGCCCTGTCTAAATCGCTGGCTAAGGAGGTTGGACAGTATGGGCTTAATATTAATGTGGTTTGCCCGGGAACAATCGTCCCTGCCAGTGCTGAAGAGATGGGGACGGAGAGTATGTGGCGGAGTGGGGGGCTATTTGACAAGATGACCCCTGAGGTGAGAGAGAAGATGACCAAAGCCTATCCTCTGCGTCGGTTGGGCAAAGCGGAGGATATCGCCAATGCTGTGGTATTTCTGGCTTCCGATGCCGCTAGCTGGATAACCGGTCAAGCTATCAGCGTAGACGGTGGTTATGCTATGGCTTAGATGGGGGTAAGGTGGCAGGCTCACTCTTGACTCAAACCAAAAGGTTGCTGCGCCAATTTGACCTTAGGGCGAGAAAGGGGCTGGGGCAGCACTTCCTTATTGATGGGGAGGTGCTTAAGCTTATCACCTCAGCCGCCGAACTGAGCCTTGGCGATGTTGTTGTTGAAGTAGGACCTGGATTAGGTATCCTGACCAAGGAGCTAGCCAGGCAGGCGGGCTGGGTAATTGCCATTGAGCTAGATAACAAGCTGGCTGCCCTGTTACAGCAAACCATGGCTTCTTTTAATAATATTACTATCATCAATGACGATGTACTTAAGATTGAGCCGGGGGCTTTATTAAACCAGCAGAAGGCAAGATTTCCTCAAGCTATAAATAGCTATAAGGTTGTGGCTAACCTCCCTTACTATATTACCTCTCCGGTGCTGCGCCATTTCCTTGAGGCTTCAGATAAACCTCAAATTATGATAGTGATGGTGCAGAAGGAGGTGGCTGAGGCTATTGTGGCTAAGCCCGGTGAGATGAGCCTCTTGAGTGTTAGTGTCCAGTTCTACGGGGAACCAAGGATAATAAGCTATGTCCCGGCTCAATGCTTCTATCCTGCACCTGAGGTTGATTCAGCTATTCTGCGAATTGACCTCTATCCCCAGCCGGTGGTGGCGGTGACCGATATCGGCAGCTTTTTTCAGCTGGTGCGGGCTGGTTTTACCGCTCCCCGTAAGCAGATTGTCAATTCTCTGGCTCAAGGTCTGGGACTATCCAAGGGGGAGGTTTTGTCCCTGCTGGAAAGGGCGAGTATTGTGCCACGGCGGCGGGCTGAGACCTTGACCCTTGGGGAGTGGGCCGGGTTGTGGCAAGTTTTTACCCAGTTAAGGGAAAAGGGGTAGCATGCTGACCCTTCAGGCACCGGCAAAGGTTAATTTGACCCTTGAGGTCTTGGCACAGCGCCCCGATGGCTACCACCAAATTCGCAGTGTTATCCAGACGATAAATCTGTGTGATAGCCTTCGTTTCCATTTAAGTGATGATATCCAGTTTAGCTGTGATAACCCTGAACTGGTTATGGAGGAGAGCCTGGTATCAAGGGCAACCAGTCTGCTTCAGCAGGCTACAGGATGCTCTGAGGGGGCAACAATTGAAATTAGCAAGCGTATCCCTCTGGCGTCGGGGCTGGGTGGGGATAGCAGTGATGCCGCCGCCATCCTCAATGGGCTTAATCAGCTCTGGCAATTAGGTTTATCGCTAGAGGAACTAGTTGAGCTAGCTCCAAGGTTGGGTTCAGATGTTGCTTTCTTTCTCTACGGGGGGACGGCGCTGGTCGAGGGGAGGGGGGAGAGGGTAACCCCACTACCGCCACTGCCCCAGAGGTGGGTTGTCCTGATAGTGCCCCCTGTGCCCAGAATACCAGAGAAAACAAAGCAGCTTTATGCCAGCCTGAAACCGAGCCACTATACCGACGGGCAGATTACGGAAAAGTTTATAAGAGCACTAAAAGCCGGTGGGGGATTTAAGCCCTCAATGCTGTTCAACACCTTTGAGAATATCGCCTTTGACCGCTTCTCCGGGCTGAAGGTCTATAGAGAGCACTTCATAAAACTCGACGCCCCCAATATCCACCTCGCCGGCTCCGGACCAGCCCTGTTTACCATGCTGGAGGATAAAGCGCAGGCTGAGGATTTATATATGCGCTGCCAGCAGCAAGGCTTGGAGTGTTATCTTACTGAGACTGTTCATCGTTGAGCTAACCACCCCTTAACTAAGTCTTCCTCATCCTGCCTGGTGGTTATCTTGCCGTTCAGTTTAGCTTCGTGGAGTAGCTCCAGTATTTCTCTGATTTGAGGACCAGGGGCAATGCCCATTTTTATTAAATCGTCGCCGCTGAGTGATACCTTAACGTCTTTCAGTTTGTTGAGGAATAGGCGGATATTTTGGCTTGCCGCCGGGGATTCAGTGGCTAAGGAATCTACTACCAAGGCTGGAGGGGAGTAACCATCAAGGAGGCGGTAGATACTGCTTGGAGACATGCCCGGGGTAGCCAGTAACCGGAGTTTGCTCTTTAGAGTGATAGTATCCCTAAGGGTTTGAGCTAACGACTTTGGTAGTCTGAGGCGTGATATAAGGTGTTCAGTTTCTTCACTGGTTAGTGGGTAAGCGAGAAGGGCTAGGTAAAGCCCGATTTCTGGTGGCTGGGGGGAGGTAAGTCGCCGGGCTTGCTCAAATTTTTCCGCCAGCCAGCCGTCGCCCTTTAACGCCGGGTGCAGTTTTGCCAGCACTCCTAGCTCTTCGGCACGGCGCAAGACCTTCTCCGGGTATTTCTCCTGTAGTACGCATTCAATTTCATATCGGATGCGGTCGCCACTAATAGTGTCCAACATAGCTATATCTCGTTTGAGCAGCTTCAGAGTTTTTCTTTCCAGATGGAAATCCAGCCGTTGCTCATAACGCAGAGCACGCCAAATACGAGTGGCATCATCGGTGAAGCTTTTTTCATGTAGCACCCGGACAATCTTATGCTTGATGTCGTTACGTCCGCCATAGGGGTCAACCAGTCTGCCGTAGTAGCCAGGGTTAAGGCTGATAGCCATAGCATTGATGGTGAAATCACGGCGGGAAAGGTCGTTATCAATCGTGCTGGGCGTTACCCTGGGCAGTGCTCCGGGCTGAGCGTAGGTTTCAGCGCGGGCAGTTGCCAGGTCAACGCTCCATTTATCCCACTGGAGCTTAGCCGTATTAAAACGGGGGTGGGTGGTGATTTTCCCCCGGTTAAGCTCTTTTAGCTGCTGGGCTAGCTCTATGGCATTGCCTTCCACCACCAAGTCAAGGTCAAGGTTGGCTTGCCCCAGGAGCAGGTCGCGAACCACCCCCCCAACGAGGTATATTCTTTCCCCACGGGTGTGGGCGATCTCACCGGCAAGCCACATAAAGTTGACCAGCTCGGCAGGTAGCTGCCTTTCCATCCTGCTGGCTAGGTTAATACCCCTGGGCATTTTCCTTTTATCCGATATTATGTAGTATGAATGAATTATAGCACAGGAAGTGACCTGGTTCACGCTAATTGTTTCTGTTGAGGTCGTTTATCAACCTCTCACCCTTTATCCCTCTCCCCTTCGTAAGAGGAGAGGGAGAGAGATTTTAGAGAGGGGCTTCGCCCCTCTCTAACTTACATTCCCCCTTCCCTTATTAAGGGAAGGGGGTCAGGGGGATAGGTTGCTAAGTAATCTCTCTCGCCCATTGTTATTTGGCTGGTGTTTTCTTATAATGAAGTCCACAGAGGTAGAGATTATGAAAGTGGTCTCAATTGTGGGGATGACCGGTGCCGGCAAATCAGAGGTATCACGGGTATTTGAGGAGAATGGTTTTATCAGAATAAGATTTGGTGACCTGACCGATGAGGAAATGAGGAAGCGGGGTTTAAAACCGAGCGAGGAAAATGAGCGCCTGGTTAGGGAACTGCTCAGGCAGGAGCACGGGATGGCTGCCTATGCCAAGCTCAATCTTCCCCGGATTGAGCCGGCGCTAAAAAGTTCAGATGTGGTAATTGACGGGCTTTATTCCTGGGAGGAGTATACCTATCTCAAGGCACGTTATGGGGAAGACCTCTGTCTGGTGACAGTCTGGTCATCGCCCAAGACAAGGTATGCCAGGCTGAACAATAGGTCAAACCGGCGTTTGACCGTGGAGGAGGCTATTAGCCGGGATAGGGCAGAGCTCGAGAATATCAATAAGGGCGGACCTATTGCTATGGCTGATTTCACCATAATAAACGAGACTTCCCTGGAAAACCTAAAGAAAGAGGCAAAGAGGATTATCTCCGTATTAAGATGAAAAGATTAGCTAGGCCAGATATTGATGAATATTTTCTCAAGATTGCCTCAGTGGTTGCTGAACGCTCAACCTGCCGTCGGCATCACATAGGAGCAGTGGCAGTAAAGGATAAGCACATCCTGGCTACAGGCTATAACGGTGCTCCTTCTGGCTTTAAGGATTGCCTTGAGCTGGGCTGTCTCAGGGACGAGCTAGGTATACCCTCAGGGACAAGGCAGGAGATATGCCGGGGCATTCATGCCGAGCAGAATGTAATTATACAAGCCACTCTTCATGGCGTCAGCCTTGAGGGGAGCACCATCTATGCCACTCATACCCCTTGCAATCAGTGTGCCAAGATGCTGGTCAATGCCAAGATAAAGCGGTTTGTCAGCTTTGGCAGGTATGACGATAATTCATTTATAGACCTGTTCCGGGAGGCTGGTATAGAGGTTGATATAAAGCCAAGACCGCCGTCCCGGATAAGCTTTTTGGACTAGTCCTCGAGGTTATTTATTAACCTCACCCCCTTAATCCCCCTCTCCTTGAAAAGGAGAGGGGGAGAAGAAAGAGGAGCTGACGCCCCGTTAAGTTAGTCTCCTTCAAAGGGGGAAAGAGACTCTAGAGAGGGGGCTTCACCCCCTCTCTCACCTACACCCCCTTCCCTTAATAAGGGAAGGGGGTCAGGGGGATAGGTTCCTAAACAATCTCAGTCCTCTTGGCTTGACATTAGTGGTAAAATTGATTACGCCCAATTTTTGAGGCAGATACAATGCCAGCACCACATGTCAAGGTAATTGTTAACCCGGTGGCTGGAGCTTATTCCACCCGCCGCAAGTGGCCTATCATTAGCCGACTGCTAAAGCGCATTGGCTTATCATTTGACTTTGAGTATACCGAGGGTGTCGGACATGCCATAGAGCTAGCTCGGGCGGCTGCCAGTGATGGTTATCAATGCTTGGTGGCGGTTGGTGGGGATGGGACGGTGAATGAGGTAGCCAACGGCATACTCTATTCCACCGGCGCAACCAGGACAGCGCTTGGGATAATAAGCACCGGCACTGGCAGCGATTTTGTCCGCTCAGTTGGTATTCCCCGGGATTATGCCTCTGCCTGTTCCACCCTGACCAGTTCCAGAAGATTAGCTATTGATATTGGCGTTGTTGAGTACCAGAGTAAGGGGCAAACCTTACGGCGCTTCTTTGTCAATGGCGCTGGCGTCGGCTTTGATGCTGCGGTAGTGGAGAAGACCGAGCGCCTGCCCAAATACTTTGGTGGCACCATTCCTTATCTGGCTGGGCTGATTCAGGCTATGTTCAGCTATAAAAACAAATCGGTTGTGGTGAATATAGAAAATGAGGTGATGAGTGGTCGTGCCCTAAGTGTGGTGGTGGCTAATGGCGGTTACCTTGGCGGCGGAATGCATATCGCACCCCGGGCTGAGCTCAGCGATAGTTTACTTGATGTGGTAATCGTGGGGGATATAGGTAAGTTGGAACTGCTGAAGGAATTGCCTACGGTATATAAAGGGACTCATATTAACCATCCCAAGGTCAGGATGAGAAAGGCAACACATGTCAGCATCCAGTCACCAGAGCGAATGTTAGTTCATGCCGACGGTGAACTACTGGGGGAAAGCCCAGCCTCTTTCTGGGTAGTGCCGGCGGCTTTAAGCATTGTGGTGTAGTATATAGGCTAAGTAACCTTTTTCTTCCCACCCTCCCCACTTTCTTTGAACCCTATCCCCTTTATCCCCTTCCCCTTAGTAAGGGGAAGGGGAATTATATTTTATAAGAGAGGCTTCGCCTCTCTTCAACTCTCCTACTTTTGGGGCGTCTAAGAGGGGCACCACCCCCTCTTTTATAAATACTTTCCCCCTCTCCTTTTCAAGGAGAGGGGGATACAGGGGGTGAGGTAGATAATTAATCTATGTTCTCCCCTTGATATGCCCCTTGATAGCCTTCTGTCTTTTGACTTAGCCTGAAGAAGATAAGTTGTACAATTCTGGCATTCCTTTGTAAGCGAAACCCTTGGGGATTATAGACCACCATCAGGGATTGGGAGCGACCGGAGTAGCCAGCGTCCCACACCGCAGTGTTCACGGTAACACCACAGCGGAGCAGGCTCGACCTGGGTCTGGCTAATGCCATAATATTCTTGGGCAGGTGGACAATCTCGTTGTAGGTGATAACATAGGCGCCGGGCATAAGGTCGATAAACCCCAGCCCATCAAAAACCAGTGGCGCCAGGTCAGGAACCAGCCTCTGGCTGTTTTGGACTGCTATCCTGCCCGATGACTGGAGTAAGGCTATCTCACGCAGGGTAAGGTCAATGCCATTAGGTTGCACCTGCTCCTCAAGATTGATATAGCCTTCTATTAAAGGTGGCTTTTTCTGTAATAGCCGGTGAATGTCCTCCTTGGATAAGATGGCTGCCATTTCTACTACTTGTCAATACACATTTTAGAGATTATTTATTAACCTCACCCCCTTAATCCCCCTCTCCTTCTCAAGGGAAGGGGGTCAGGGGGATAGGTTGCTAAACGACTTCATTTTACCATATGCCTAGACTAAATAGGAATTGACAAAACAGATAAAAGCTCTATAATTCAGCAAACTTCAGTGAAGGAGGAATCATGGTAGTAAAAGTAGTTACCGATAGCACTGCTGACTTGCCTAGCCAGTTAGCTCAAGAGCTGGGGATTACTGTAGTGCCCGTATATGTGCGTTTTGGCGAAGAGGTCTACCGTGACCGGGTGAGCATCAGTGAAGATGAGTTTTATGAGAGGTTGACACATGACCCTGTTCATCCTAGCACTGTTCAGCCGGGACCGCAAGATTTTCTTGAGGTCTACCAGAAGCTGTCGCCAGACGCCGACGGCATTGTTTCCATCCATGTCTCCGGTAAACTGAGTGGCACCTGCAATTCAGCACTTATGGCAAAGGAGATGCTGGAAACAAAATGCCCTGTTGAGGTGGTTGATTCAGAGACACTGAGCATGAGTCTAGGCTTGACAGCTATAGCTGCCGCCACTGTGGCTAAAGCCGGGGAAAGTTTAGACAAGGTGGTGGAAGAGACAAAACAGGCTATTCCTAAGATACATTTGTTTGCTCTTCTTGATACCCTAGAATACCTCAAAAGGGGTGGGCGTATTGGTAAGGTGAAGGCACTTCTAGGCTCAGTATTGAGTGTAAAGCCGATGCTGGCTGTAAAAGATGGAGAACTGGTGCCGGCGGGTCAAGTCCGCACCCGGGCTAAAGGTATAGATAAGCTGTTTGACTTTGTCAAAAATACGGCAGATATTCAGGATTTGGCTGTTGTCTACAACACCACCCCCGACGAAGCACAAAATCTGGCTGAGCGTATTGGTTCCGTATTTGTTCGAGAAAAGATAAGGTTAGCCAGGCTAGGACCAGGACTTGGGGTGCACGCTGGTCCAGGGGCACTGATTGTAGCCATTAGAGAAGGATAACAAAAAGTGACAGCGGGTGGATTCGAACCGCCGACCAAGGGCTTATGAGTCCCCTGCTCTACCACTGAGCTACGCTGCCCAGCGGCAATATAACACGATGAAACTATGCTGTCAATTTTCCCTAAGTACATGGACACCGGTAGCCTTAAAGGTAGCATAAACCTGTCTTCCCTTTTCTAAACCTAATTCCTCGGCTGACCTTTTGGTAACCAGAGCCACCAGCCGAAAGCCGCAATTTATCTCAATGCGGCTGAGCGGACCTACTGATACTACCTGAGTTATTTGCCCAATGAACGAGTTTCTGGCACTACTGGTGGTTTTTGATAAGGTCAGTGTAATATTCTCCGGTCTAACACAGGCATATACCTTTTCGCCAACAGGGTAACTGGAAATCGCCTCTATTATTTTGTTGCCACCAATATCCACGGCAACTATCCCCTCCTCGCTTGATACTATTATCCCATCTATAATATTGTCGACGCTGACAAACTCGGCGACCTCTCTACTCTTGGGCGAGGTGAATACCTCTCTTGGGTCTCCAGTTTGAAGGATTCCGCCATTTATGAGCACACCTATCCTGTTAGCTAGACGCTGACCTTGAGACATATCGTGTGTTGCCATTATTATCGTGGTACCATACTGATGAATAATACTTGTGATGAGCTCCTCGATTTTTGCTGCTGAAAGCGGGTCAAGGTTGGCTGTCGGTTCATCCAATAGCAGTACCTCCGGTTCAGTGACTATCGCCCTGGCTATTGCCACCCTTTGCGCTTCGCCACCAGATAATGTTCTAGCGTTTCTATCCTGGTAGGCGGAGAGGCCAATCATCTCAAGGATACTGCTGACCTTCTGGCAGAGGCTACTTTTCTTTACTCCTCTCCATTTCAGACCATAGGCGATGTTATCATAGATACTAATGTTAAATACTATCGGTTTCTGGATTACGAAAGCCATCCTTCTACGCATCTCAAATCTAACCCTCTTGGATTCGGTGGCATCCCTGCCATCAAAATATATTTTGCCCGATGCCGGCATTTCAAGGAGGTCTACCAAGCGTAAAAGGGTTGTTTTCCCAGCACCAGTAGGGCCAATAAGAGCAAAAACTTCACCCTTGTCAATCCTTATGTTGATATTTTTTAGAATATCCCGCCTATCATATTTCTGGCACAAGTCCACGGTTTCTATTAAAGGCATTATTACCTCTGCTGAAGTCTATTTAAGACTATATTAATGATCAGGGCAATAAGGATAAGGATTATGCCCAGTGCGATGGACAGTTCTATATCACCTTTAGATGTCTCCAGCGAGATGGCGGTAGTAAAGACCCTGGTGAACCCCCTGATATTGCCACCAACCATAAGGGCTAACCCTACTTCAGAGATAGCTCGACCAAAAGCCAATAAAATCGCGGCTATAACAGCAAATCTGGCTTCTTTGAGGACAACCGCCACTGTCTGGAAATCACTGGCGCCGAGGGAACGTGCGGTGTCGGGTATCGCCTTATCCACTCCGCTGAAAGCAGAAACGGTCAGCCCAAGCAGTATCGGTGCAATCAGTATCATCTGCCCGATAATCATCACCGCAGGGGTGAAAAGCAAATTTAACCCACCCAGTGGTCCTGCCCGGGAAAAGAGCAGAAAAACAAAGAGACCAACGATGACAGTGGGTATGCTATAGAAGGTCTGGATAAGATTTATTAAAGTCCTTTTACCGATGAAGCGGTTGAAGTGGATGAGACTCCCAAGTGGGAGGCAAATGACGGCGGCAAGGAGAGTGGCGGTCACTGAGATTGTCAGTGAACGCCCGGCAATACTCATTACCTCCGGGTCAAGTGTGACTATGAGTTCTATAGCCTTAATCAGACCCTGCCATATCTCGGGCATCTGTCTTCAGCCTCAACTCTCCGTAATTCAGCCATATAACGAAAAAATTTTCTACTGGGTCGGTTCAGCACCAGCGCAGGGGGTGAATAACTGCAAACCGTATTCCTTAACGCCGTAATTGCCAATGAGTTTCTGTATTTCGGGTGAAGTAAGGAAACTTATCAGGTTATTAGTCAAATCAATTTTAACTCCTTTAACCGTTTGCGGATTTACGGCAATAACGGAGTAGACATTGAGCAATATGCTACCCTTGTACACTATTGGCACCAGCTCCAGCTTGCTTTTATAGGATAAATAGGTGCCCATATCGGTCAGGGTGTAAGCCTGCTTCTGGCTGGCCATCTGCAGGGTTGGGCCCATGCCCTGCCCACTCTCTATGTACCAGGCACCTGCTTTTTCGACGGTGGCATAATCAAAGCCAGCATTTTTCCAGATTGCCTTCTCCTTGGATTGAGTCCCGGAATTGTCTCCCCGGGAAACAAAGCTCCCGGCTCCGGTCTCAAATAGTTTCTTAAAAGCATCTTCCGGGCTTAAGCGCTTGATGCCCGCCGGGTCAGCTGCTGGACCAACGATGAGGAAGTAGTTATAGGCAAATGGCACTCGCTCGACACCATAGCCATCGGCAACAAACTTTAACTCATTGGGCTTGTCATGGATGGTAAGAACATCAACGTCACCTCTTTGGGCATACTGGAAGGCAGCACCGCTACCAAGGGACAGGATGTCTAACGCGACATTATATTTTTTCTCAAACATTGGTTCCAGATAACCCCACAGCCCGGTATCATAAAGGCTGGTGGTAGTAGCGACCCTTAATCTCGGCTGCGGCGGCAGCGGTTCTGACCCTTGGGCAGCACAGCCGACAACGCTGGCTAGCAAGCTAATAAGTAGCAGCCCAATTAAGGTAAAGAATATCTTATTTCTCTTCACTTATCCATTTACTCCTATATTCCTGATTTTTATTAAGTATGGTCTACACAATTAAAAAGCACCTCAAAAGGAGGTGCTCTACATGCTATTAATCCTAGCATGAGCCAACTCTCCTTTCCAAACACGGGAGGCACCGCCGTTTCCAGCGATACCCTATCGGCCAGTCTCCATAGTTTATCTTTAGGAGAACAGGCTCGGAGAGGATGTTTAATTTTTAATTTAAATTATATTATCACATCTCCTGTATAATTGGCAACCCCTTGTCTTGACGCTAATATAAGTCCTCTGTTAAAATCCACACGGTTGTTCTTTTTAGTCGACTATTAATCCTCAAAATTCACTTAGGAGGTTTATTATGGCTGTTGACTATGAGAAGGAAGGTAGAATTGCCATCTTTACCATTAATCGCCCCCAGGCAATGAATGCAATGAATATGGAAGTGGCGCGAGAGCTTCATGAGACAATGGTGGACTTCAGAGATGACCCTGAACTTTGGGTTGGTATCATCACTGGTGCTGGTGATAGGGCTTTTTGCAGTGGCGCTGATATAAGGGATACGCTGCCGTTTCTGAAGGAGCATCGTACTGACCCGTGGGCGTTCCCACCGACCATAATGCGTGGGCTTGAGCTATGGAAGCCACTTATTGCCGCCATCAATGGCTTGGCATTAGGCGGTGGTCTGGAGATAGCTCTGGCTTGTGATATAAGAATAGCCTCGGAAAATGCTCGCTTGGGCACCACTGAGGTAAATTTGGGTCTGATGCCCGGCTGGGGAGGGACACAGAGACTGCCCCGAATGGCTCCTTGGTGTAAAGCCGCCGAGATACTACTTATGGGAAGACCAATAGACGCTCAAGAGGCATACCGCATCGGCTTGGTAAATAAGGTCGTGCCTCAAGCTGAGCTTATGCCTACGGCTAAGGAATGGGCTGGGGTTATCAGTCAGGTGGGACCTCTCGCCGTTAGGGCAGCTAAGGAGGCTATGATTAGAGGTTATAACATGACTTTAGAAGATGGCTTAAGGCTGGAGAGTTCGTTATTTAACTACCTTTTAGGCACCGAGGACTTTACCGAAGGAAGCACAGCTTTCTTGGAAAAGAGAAAGCCCGTCTATAAGGCAAAATAAAAAGAAAGGAGCACCATGGAAATTAAGAAGGTCGGTGTAGTTGGGTGTGGAGCCATGGGCGCTGGCATTGCTCAGCTCTGCGCCCAATCAGGCTATCAGGTGGTGGTATCGGAAATAAACGATGAGCTTTTGAATAAGGGTTTGGCATCCATTGACAAAGCGTTAGCCAGAATTGTGGAGAAGGGCAAGCTATCCCAGCAGGATAAAGAGGCTACGCTAAGCCGCCTTAAGGGCACGACCAAAACCAAAGACTTCTCTGACTGCGACCTAGTGATAGAGGCTGCCATTGAGAACCTGGATTTGAAGAAGAAGATTTTTTCTGAGCTGGACGGAATCTGCCCCAAACATGCCATCCTGGCGACTAACACCTCGGTTCTTTCCATAATTGACATGGCAGTAGTGACCAAAAGACCGGAGAAGGTATTGGGACTACACTTCTTTAATCCGGCGCCGGTTATGAGGCTACTGGAAATTGTAAAGACTATTGCCACTAGTGATGAGACCGTTGAGATATGCAAGGAGTTCGGCAAATCTTTGGGAAAGACCCCCGTCGTTGCCCCGGACAAGCCTGGCTTTATTGTCAACCGACTTTGGATTCCCTATATGCTTCATGCCATCCGCTTGCTTGAGGACGGTGTTGCCAGCAGGGAGGATATTGATAATGCCGTAACCCTGGGACTGAATTACCCTATGGGACCGCTTACCCTGGCGGACTTAACTGGTCTTGATGTTCTCTTTTTTGCCGCTAATGCCGTATATGAGCGACTTAGAGACCCGCGGTATATTGCGCCTACCTTGCTGGAGAAGATGGTTGCCGCCGGCTGGCTGGGGCGCAAGACAGGGAAAGGCTTCTACGATTATAAATGAAATCCCACCCAAATCAGCTAGAGTTAGAAAAAGGAGGATATTCCATGACTGAGGTGGTAATTGTCAGCGGGGTAAGAACAGCTATAGGTAATTATGGAGGGGCGCTACGGGATATACCAGTAGTGAAACTGGGTAGTATTGTCATTAAGGAGGCGCTAAAGAGGGCTGGGCTGCGACCGAAGAGAGACCCCAGGGTGCTAAGCTATGCCCCTGAGGCATTCAAAGGCGAAGGCTTGACCGAGCTGGAGAAGAGGTACTATGACTGGGACGATTCCTTAAAAGAGGTGAGGATAGACGAGGTTATAATGGGCAATGTTCTCCAGGCAGGTCAGGGTCAAAATACCGCTCGCCAGGCAACCATCTACGCCGGTATCCCTAAGGAGGTAAATGCCTACACTATAAACAAGATTTGTGCCTCCGGGATGAAGGCGGTAGCCCTAGCTGCACAGGCGATAAAGGCGGGCGATGCTGAGGTTATTGTTGCCGGCGGCATGGAAAATATGAGCACTGTCCCTTACTATTTGCCTACTGCCAGATGGGGAGCCAGAATGTTCAATACTGAGCTGGTTGATGGTATGGTCTACGATGGCTTGTGGGAGATATTCTATGATTATCATATGGGGCTAACGTCAGAAAATATAGCCGAAAGGTTGGGCATAACCAGAGAGGAGCAGGATAGGCTTGCCCTGATGAGCTACCAGCGGGCATTGGCGGCGATAAGGGATGGCATATTTAAGCCGGAGATAGTCCCGGTTGAGGTTAGGGAGAAGAAGGAGGTTAGACTGTTTGATACCGACGAACATCCTAGAGAGACCTCCATGGAGGCTTTAGCCAAACTACTCCCGGTATTCAAGAAGGATGGAGCAGTAACCGCAGGCAATGCCTCAGGGATAACTGATGCTGCTGCTGCCTTGGTGATAATGGCGGCGGAAAGGGCAAGGGAGCTGGGGCTAAAGCCATTGGCAACTATTAGGTCTTATGCCTCCGGTGGTGTTGACCCGGCATATATGGGCCTGGGGGCAGTTCCAGCAACCAAGAAAGCGCTAAAACTGGCTGGACTTAGCCTGAAGGATATAGACTATATTGAATTAAACGAAGCCTTTGCCTCTCAAGCCATAGGCGTGATGAGAGAGCTTGGTTTTGACTACGGGAAGGCGAATTTTCATGGTAGCGGAATCTCATTAGGTCATCCTATAGGCTGTACTGGAGCCAGGATTATAGTCACCCTTATCCATGAGATGATGCGCAAAAATTATCACTTTGGTCTGGCGACCCTCTGCATCGGTGGTGGTCAAGGGATGGCAACTATTGTGGAGAGGAAGTAAGGCTATTTACCTCGTTTTTCATAATCAGGACACAAGGTGGCATTGGGGCGTGCCGGGTTGTGACATGAGCTGCGCCAATTCCATTTGCAGCTGTCACAGAGGAAGGTGCTCATTCCCAGCGCCTCCTTAATTCTGACCTTGAACCTATGACCCCAAGAGGGCTTTGTCTTAGCTTTCATTTCCTGACACAATGATTTAGCGGCTTGTTTTCAATATATCAGAGTAGGTGCTATTTAGCAATGATTATGGTAAAATATTTCAAAGCTTGGCAAAAGATTCAGGAGATAATTCCATGGCTATCCCTGAGATAAAAAAACCAGAGGCTACTCCGGTTGGAGAAGAAAGTCGTCAGCTAAATGTAGAGTCGCTTACCTGGGGGGAACTAACCTGGGTCAATATTGAGCACCCCACAGCACGGGAAATGGAATACTTGGCTCAAAATTACTCCTTTAACCAGCTTGATTTGGATGACTGCCTCAGCCGGAGACAGCGTCCCAAACTAGATGTATATGAAAACTATCTGTTTTTTATCTTCCACTTCTCAGTATATAGCCAAGAGAAGCGGGTAAGCACCCACGGTCAGGTATCAGTGTTCATCGGTGAAAAATACCTGATTACCGTCCACAACGGCGAGCTTAAACCATTGGTAAATTTGTTCCACGACTGCCAGAGCAACGAAGAGGCACGGGAGAAGCATCTTAGCCATGGCTCCGGCTATCTACTGTACCGGATACTTGATAGAATGGTTGATGCCTACTTCCCTATCCTGGATAAAATCTTGAGCCTATTAGAGGGTGTGGAAGACAGAGTATTTGATAAAACTGTTGAGGCGGCTGAGGAAGTAGCTATCTTGCGGCGTGACATTATCACCCAGCGGCGCATCATCTTTCCCACACGAACAGTTATTGCTGAGTTGGAAGGCAAACTGAAGCCCTATACCACCACAGATTTGAGCGCTCATTGGGGCGACCTTATGGACCACATGAATAAGATATGTGAAACGTTGGATGAATGTAAGGAGACCATCGAGGTGTTCAAGGACGCGGATGCAGTTTTAGGCGATGAACGAATTAGTGATATCCTTCGCGTATTGACTATCTTCGCCACTATAGCCACTGTGCTGACGATGCTGACTAGCTTCTATGGGATGAATATTCCCCTGCCCGGAGGAGCGAACCCGGGTGGCAGTCCTTATTCTTGGATTGTCCATCTAATAGTGGCGTTAGTGGTAATTGGCGCTATGCTTCTCTTCTTCCGCCGTAAGCGCTGGATTTAGTTATGAAGGTCTCGCACCGCTTTGTCGTTATCACCGCCGTCTTCGTTACCTGCCTCATCACCGCCAATATTATTGCGGTAAAGGTGATAAGTGTTGGTCCCGTCATTCTACCTGCAGCCATAGTCGTTT
>Ga0315280_10005249_pt1 | contig 18597 bp, 16 predicted proteins | sample YL17G06_40_MG_FD_203697 | JGI IMG/M metagenome (GOLD analysis project Ga0315280, IMG submission 203697) | Sediment microbial communities from Yellowstone Lake, YNP, Wyoming, USA - YL17G06_40 | ecosystem: Environmental > Aquatic > Freshwater > Lake > Sediment | place: USA: Wyoming | collected... | reverse complement strand
CAGGCGGCGATATGGTCTTATACTGTATCCTGTGCGAAGAACTGGCGCGTGGAAGTATGAGCCTCGCTATGACAGTCTCTATGCAGGCTATGATGGCAACGGATTTCATTTACAGATACGGAACAGACGACCACAAAAAGAGACTTCTTATTCCTGCGCTGCGAGGTGAGAAGATAGGCGCGTTCGCGCTTACTGAGCCGAACGCGGGAAGCGATTTGGGCGCGATTCAGACTACCGCTACCCGTCAGGGCGATTCCTGGGTTCTGAACGGTCCAAAGATGTGGATAACAAACGCTTCAAACGCGGACTTTTTCACTGTTCTCGCATCAACTGACAGAACACAGGGAATCAAAGCGGTTGACTTCTTCCTTGTTGAGAAAGGCACGCCCGGGCTGATTGTGGGCAAGAAGATAGATAAGTTAGGTGTGCGCGCATCTGACACGGGTGAACTCGCATTTGATAACTGCAAAATTCCGCTTACGAATCTTTTGGGTACGCAGGGAAGCGGATTCAAGAATCTTCTGTCAATACTTTCGCAGATAAGGGTAATGACAGGCGCGCTTGGACTTGGTCTTTCGCGCGCTGCACTCGCTGCTGCGACCGAATATTCAAAGCAGAGGGTCGCGTTTGAGAGACCGATTGCGAAGTTTCAAGCGATTCAGCACAAGATTGCTGATATGGCGGCTGATATAGAACTTTCGCGCCTGATAGTCTATTACGCAGCGTGGCTGATAGACAACGGAAAGCGCTGCACCAAGGAGGCTGCGATAGCGAAGTTATTTGCGACCGAGGCAGCGAACCACGCAGCGGACGAAGCCAGCCGCATTTTTGCGAGTTACGGTTTTGCGATGGAGTATCCGATACAGCGTCATTTCAGGGATGCGAGGTTTCTGTTACTCGGCGGCGGAACAAGCGAAATCCTACGCAACATCATCGCAAGCGAAGTCATCGGGAAGATATAGAAACCACAGGTGAACACAGATTCACACGGACAGAATACAGAATGTAGAATATAGAATAACAGGATAACACAAGCCCCGCCGATGAACAGCGGGGATAAACCGCGTGCTGAGGGGAAAAAGGTGTTTATGTTCAAGCGATACATAATGGAACTAAACGACGAGACTGTTCCTTCGCTTGAGCGATGTCGGGCGGCGCAGCAGTTGGGTAGTTCAGGCTACAAGACAGCCGTTGAACCACTTGTCGTTGCTCTTGGGGATAAGGATGGTGCGATTCGTTGTGCCGCCGCCAACGCTCTTGGTGGAATTGGTGACCCAAGAGCAATTCAACCACTTGTTGTTGCTCTTGGGGATAGGGATGGCGTGGTTCGTTGTGCTGCCGCCGAGGCACTTGGTAGAATTGGCGACCCAAGAGCAATTCAACCGCTTGTTGAGAGTTTGAAGGATAGTGATGAGCGCGTCTGCCTCGCTGCTGGGGAAGCACTTTACAGTCTTGGCGATAAGAGAGCAGTTGAAGCACTTATTGCTGCTCTTGCGGATAAGGATAGTGCGGTTCATTGTGCGGCCGTCAAGGCACTTGGTAGGCTTGTTGCTGCCTTGAAAGGTGACAACGCATTCGCTCGCCTATCTGCTCAACTAACTTTGAACTCAGAGTTTTATATTCACGTAATCAGAGCTACGAAAGCGATTGAACCACTTATTGAGGCTTTGAGAAGTAGATATAAGATGGGGCGGAAGATCGCTGCACAGATGCTAGCAAAACTCGGCGACAGGAGAGCGGTTGAGCCGCTAATAGAATCTCTGAATGATAGATGTGTAGAAGTTCGTTCTGCCGCCGCGAAAGCGTTAGGCATTCTCGATGACAAAAGGGCGGTTGAACCGCTAATTGAGGTTCTAAACAAACGGGATAAGAAAGGCTGGTGGGTTGCTATAGAACCGCTCAGCAATATCGGTGACGAGAAAACGGTTGAACCACTAATTGAGGTTTTATGCGACATAGTAGGCGCCACGTTGAGATATTTCCACGATACTGGGAAGTGCAGATCGTGCTACTATCCTTTCCCAGATGTAATAAGAGCGATAGGGAAAATCGGCGATAACAGGGCTGTTGAACCACTAATTGAGGCTTTGGCTGTCCCCGATGGATTGGTCCAGCGCAAGGTTATAGAAGTACTCGGAGAACTGGGAGACGAGAGAGCTGTCGACGTTCTCAACGGCATTTTGCTGACCCGCCGAACGGGAGAGCAGGATAATAAGGCCCGCCACTTCCGGCGGGGTGATTCAGAAGATTGGGAGAGTGTTCGCGGCGCAGCTGCGGAAGCGCTTGGTAAAATTGGGAGCGAGAAGGCCATTAGACCACTTTTATGCGCTTTAAAAGATAGCATGAGCAAATGCCATTATCATGCTGCGCAAGCCCTCGCCAGACTTGGTGCCCAACTGGATAGTGAAACTGCTGTGGAGGCACTTACGGGTGATTTGTTGAAATCAGGGGACGATTGGATGCGGTTCGCGGTTTCAGAAGCGCTTGGCAAATATCGTCCCAAGAGAGCGGTTGAACTGCTCATTAGGACACTGAAAGATAAGACAAACTCGGCTCGCCATGTCGCGGCTGAGGCATTGGGCAAGATTGGTGATGTGCGAGCAGTCGAACCGCTTATTGATGCCCTCAAGGACAAACAGTGGTATGTTCGCCGTGATGCCGCAGAAGCATTGGGCAGGCTCTGCGCTGGGAGAGCAGTTGAACCCCTTATTGACGTTCTAAAAGACAAGAACTGGGACGTTCGGCGCGCTGCCACAGAGGCCCTGAGACGAATAACCAAGGTGGACCTCGGTAGGGGGCAAGAAAGGTGGAGAAACTGGTATAAGGAGACCAAGCAGGCATAACTTCGGTCTGCGGTGGTTTGGAATACGGTAGCGAAGGGGGCTATATGCGGATTGGGATTGATGTCGGCGGAACGTTTACAGATTTTCTTCTGACAGAGGATGACGGCACAGCGGAGATTTATAAGGTTCTCACAACGCCTGACGACCCATCTGTCGGCACTATGAATGGTATCGGCGAGATGGCGCGGGATAGGAAAATATCACTGAAAGAATTTCTCAAAGGCGTGGAAGCAATTGTCCACGGAACTACAGTTACCACAAACGCGGTTCTGACATCTTCAGGCGCAAAGACCGCGCTTCTGACAACGGAAGGCGTAAGAGATGCTCTTGAGATGCGACGCGGAATAAGAGAAGAGCAATACAATAACAGATACTGTAATGTGGAACCGCTTGTTGAGCGGTATCTGAGATTCCCTGTCAGGGAGAGACTGGACTACAAAGGCGATGTCCTGACGCCGATAAGCGAGAAAGATGTGACCGCGGGCGCTGACCTGTTCCTGAAAGAGGGCGTTGAGGCGATTGCGGTATGTTTTATGAACTCGTTCGCGCACCCGGGACACGAAGAGGTTGCGGCAAATATTATAAGGGAGAAAATTCCGCAGGCGTATCTGACTGTCTCAAGCAAATTTCTTCCTTCAATCCGCTTTTATGACAGAGTGAGCACAACTGTGCTCAACTCTTATGTTGGACCGATACTGCGCAGGTATCTTGAGGGTCTTATTGCGCGGCTGAATAAGGAGGAGTATGAGGGGATTCTTCTGATAATGCAGTCAAACGGGGGTGTAATTTCGCCTTCTGTGGCTGTGGATAGCGCTGCTGTAACGCTTCTTTCAGGTCCTGCAGGCGGACCAGTCGCTGGAATAGTTTACGCTACCGTTCAGGGATACGATGACTGCATCACAATGGATATGGGCGGGACGAGTTTTGACACAGCGTTGATAAAGGACAGAAAGCCGTCGGTGACGACTTCGGGCGAGATAAGCAGGATACGGCTCGCGCTTCCGATGCTCAATGTTGTCTCTATAGGCGCGGGCGGCGGAAGCATCGGCTGGATGGATGAGGGCGGACTTTTGCGGATGGGGCCAAAAAGCGCTGCTGCGAAGCCGGGACCTGTCTGCTACGACTTTGGCGGAACTCTGCCAACCTGCACCGATGCTGACCTGGTGCTTGGTTATCTTGATAAAGACTATTTTGCGGGCGGAAAAATAAAGTTGAACCTAGAAAAGGCAAGGGCGGCGATAGAGGCGAAGATTGCCAGACCGCTTGGAATGAGCGTTGAGGAAGCGGCTGCCGGAATGTATAGCGTGATAAACACAAATATGGCGAATGCGGTGCGAGAGGTTTCCGTGAAGCAGGGGCACGACCCGAGGGATTTTCCGCTTATTGTTGCAGGCGGGGCTGGTCCGAACCACTCCTGTATGATTGCGCTTCAGTTGGAGATTCCCGTGATGATAGTTCCGCGCGAATCCTCAATCTTCTGCGCCGCGGGGATGCTGATGTCTGACCTGAAGCACGATTTTGTGCGGACGTACGTGACACTTCTGGAAGATGTTGAGCCGAAGAGGTTCAAATCGCTTTTCGCCGATATGAAGAAGGCGGGGCTTGCGCTTCTTGCGGCTGAGGGGATAGAAGAGAAGGAGGCGCGGTTCGTCTATTCTCTGGATTTGCGATACGTAAACCAGTATCACGAGGTGAACGTTGAGGTGAGTGCCCAGGAGGTGGAGGAGTGCGCGGTAGATTCTATGGCGGCGAAATTCCATCCAAAGCACAATCGCCTCTTCGGATATTCGCTTGAAGAGGAGGGTACTCCGGTTCAACTGATAAACGCGCGGCTCATCTGCATCGGCGAGACAAAAAAGCCTGTTCTCAAAGAGGAAAGATACGCGGGCGAGAACCCTGCAGACGCGTTCAAACGGAGGCGTCCCGTCTATCTGCCCAATGAGAAGAGATTCGCGGATGTAGATGTCTTTGATGGCGCGAAACTGAGATACGGAAATAGAATAAAAGGTCCCGCGATAATTGAGCAGGTCAATACGACCACATTCGTTACGCCTGAGTATCACGTTCTGGTTGACAGATTTGGAAGTTTCACGCTCTATATGCCTCATAAAGAGAAAGAAGTGGCAGGGAGGATTCTCCGATGAAAACTAAGATTGACAAAATTCTTGTCTCCATACTTCAGAGACGGTTCAAGTCAATAGCGGAGGAGATGAGCATCGCCCTTACTATGACTACGCGTTCGCCAATCCTCTGCGAGGCGCAGGACTTTGTTACAGGTCTTTATGATGCGCGCGGAAAAATGCTTGAGCAGAAAGAGAACCTCCCCATTCTCTCTTTCTCTCTCGGTCCTGTCTGCGAGTATATAGTCAAGTATTTCCGCGATGAGATTTATCCAGGCGATGTAATCTTCCACAATGATGTTTTCTCAATGGGTAACCAGAACAACGATGTGGCAGTCTATAAGCCGATATTTTACAAAGACACGCTTGTCGGCTGGGCTGCGTGCAAAGGGCATCAGGCTGATATAGGCGGCGCTGTCAGAGGCGGATACAATCCTCAGGCGACAGAAGTCTGGCAGGAAACTCTTAGAATCCCACCTGTAAAGGTCTATGAAAAAGGCAAACTCCGAAAGGATGTCTGGAACCTGATATTTGCCAATATCAGACTCAAAATGGTAGCGGAAGACTTGCGCGCGCAAATAGGTGCCTGCACAGTCGGCGAACGCGGAATAGTCAGACTCGTTGAGAAATACGGACTGGAAGTGTTCAACGCCCACAAAGAGTATCTCTTTGACGCCACAGAAAAGATGATGCGCGCCGAAATTCGCACAATCCCGCCCGGCACCTATCGCGGCGAGGCGACCGGATACTATGACGGCAAAACGCCAGGTTCAAAATACACCGTTAGAGTGAAAATCACCGTGAAAAACGACGAGATTACTTTTGACTACTCCGACACAGACAAACAGACTCCGGGATTTGTGAACGGAACTTTCACGTCCAGCGCTTCCGCAACTGTTCTCACATTCCTGCAGATGGTAAATCCAGATATTCCGCATAACGACGGGATGGTTCGCCCCATACACATAATAATTCCTGAAGGCACAATCCTGAACGCCTCCTATCCCGCCGCGACGACTTACGGCAACCACCTCTGCCCCATAACCGCCAGCGCCATTATGCGGGCTCTTTCACCTGTCATTCCTGACCGCGTCACCGCCGAATGGAACGCGCTCCTGTGCAGCCTCACCACAGGAACAGACCTCCGCAAAAACGAGCCTTTTGTTGACATCTGCTTTATGGGTCTGAAAGGCGGTTCAGGCGCGATAAAAGGGTGCGACGGCTACGACCACATCGGTATGATTGACGCTTCAGGCGGAGTCCTTGACCAGGACTACGAGATGTTTGAGCAGCAGACTCCGCACCTTATCTTGCAGCACGAATACTGGAAAGACTCTGCCGGCGCGGGAAAGTGGCGCGGTGGACTCGGCGTCGTCACAAAGTTCAAACTCGGTGGAAAAAACCTTTCAGTTGTGACATTCGGCGAAGGCGATGTTGAGCCTCCGCTCGGCGCACACGGCGGACTGCCCGGCGCTCTGAATAAAATTGAACTCACCTACCCGGACGGCAAACTATACAGAACCACAACAAAAGACCTCATTCGAGAAGTGCCTGAGGGAACGCTTTACTATCAGGAAGCAGGCGGCGGAGGCGGTTATGCAGACCCATTTGAACGCGACCCGCAGTTGGTTCTCAGAGAGGTGAGGAATGAAAAGGTCTCCCTTGAAAGCGCCCGAAAATATTACGGTGTCGCTATAGACCCGAAAACTTGGACAGTGAACGAAAACGAGACCGCTTCCCTCCGCACAACAAAGCCCCGCACTGAAGTGCGGGGGTAAATTATTGTGTTTGCCCACTTATCGGCAGGGGGTAGCCAGTAATATGAAAACGCAACATAAAATAATCAACGGCGACTCAAGATGTATGAAAGAAGTGGCGGACGAATCTGTCCATCTCGTTGTCACTTCTCCGCCATACTGGCAATTGAAAGATTACGGGAACGGAAATCAGATAGGCTTCAACGACACTTATGAGGAGTATATCAACAATCTCAATCTGGTCTGGAACGAATGCCGCAGAGTTCTGCACAAAGGCTGCCGCCTCTGTATCAACATCGGCGACCAGTTCGCCCGCTCTGTCTATTACGGCAGATACAAAGTCATCCCTATAAGGACAGAGATAATCAAGTTCTGCGAGACGGTGGGCTTTGACTATATGGGCGCAATAATATGGCAGAAGGTGACCACCTGTCATACCACAGGCGGAGCCACTGTGATGGGCTCCTTCCCCTATCCGAGAAGCGGCATCATAAAACTGGATTACGAGTTTATCCTGGTCTTCAAAAAATATGGCGACGCTCCGAGAGTCAGCACAGAGATGAGAGAAAAGTCTAGACTGACCCAGGAAGAATGGAACCAGTATTTTACCGGACACTGGAACTTCCCGGGTGAGAAGCAAGATAAGCACCTTGCGATGTTTCCCGAAGAACTGCCCAAGCGCCTCATCAAGATGTTCAGTTTCGTTGGTGACACTGTTCTTGACCCATTCTTAGGAAGCGGCACAACTACCCTCGCAGCCAGAAGACTGAACAGAAACTCTATCGGTTACGAGATAAACGATGTTTTCCTACCCATTATGGAAGAAAAACTTGGTCTGAAGCAGAACACTATTTTTCAAGACGCGACTTTTGATATCGTGAAGCAGAAAGAGCCGGGAATCACGTTTGAAAAAGAGATTCAAAAACTGCCCTATGTTTTCAAAGACCCGATAAAATTTGACAAGAGACTTGACCCGAGAAAACTGCGGTTCGGCTCAAAAATAGATAATTTCCATTCTGAACGGGAAATGTATTACAATGTGAAGGAGGTAATATCTCCAGAAGTTTCGGTCTTGAGCAATGGATTGAGAATCAGACTATTAGGTATAAAAGAAAATCCAGATAAAAAGGGGGAAGCGATTCAATTCTTACGTGAGAGGACCCGCGGCCAGAAGGTGTTTCTGAAGTTTGATTCAACAAAATACGATGAGGGAAATAACTTGCTCTGTTACCTCTACCTATGGAACAAGACATTTCTAAACGCTCACCTGATAAAAAATGGTCTGGCCGCCCCAGACACTATCCTTGAGTACAAATACAAATCAAAGTTTCTATCGCTTGCGGCGGAGGCACAATGCCAAAAGAGTGGATACTGAATCAAGGAATGAATCGCTGGGGTCTGAATAAGAAAAACTCTGTAGGACCTGTCTCAGAACTAATTAGAAAATGTGCTCCGAAAAGGCTGGAAGACTGGGAGAGATACTATTACGAAAAAGCCTATCCCAAGGAATATCTGGAGGATCTTGGCAGAAAACTATATGTGAAAATCACCGAAGTCATCCAATCTGAAGTCGCTGAAGTAACAGAGCAAGATTGTATAAGATACATCAAAGAGGTAGTAATAAATAGAACTTTTGAGGGTTATCAAACTGAGATTCAAACCATATATGGCCAACTCCAGGATGTTCTTGGTCTGCCCATAAAACCAGCACCCGATGAATGGGACAGACTGTACAACGTCGATTTCTTCATAGAGGTGAATGGCAAATATATTGGGTTGCAAATAAAACCTGTTACTTTCGAGCATACTTTTGAGGATTATAAGTGGAGGGAGATGCAAGAAATAACCCATCTCAAGTTCCAGAAGAACCACGGAGGAAAAGTCTTTATCGTGTTCTCCATCAAAGAAGGAGAAAAGAAGAGAATAAAAAATACCGAAGTTATTGACGAAATCAGAAAAGAGATTGAAAGACTAAGAAGTGTGTGATGCCATCGGAACACCTGTGCGCTATAGCACTTCACGAATGAGTGTAACCCACCTCCATAATTCCAAAGCCGCCCCGTTCATCGGAGCGGTAGATTCTTCCCCGCAGATAAACGGCGGGCTTGAGCGCTAACCGGGAGGTGTTTTGCGGATGTTTAATTTACTTCTTCTTCATCTGCCGTCAACTTATCACAGTCCGACCTCTCTTTCGCTTCATAATATGATGACCGCGTCTGTGCCATCAACTCCCGCTGCCGAAAACTACCCTCTCGGATTCCTTTCAATCGCAAACTATCTTGAACGACACGGATTCTCGGTCGGGATTCGCAACCTCGCGCTAATCAACTCATTTTTCCCGCGGATGCGTCCTGAGCGGTTTTTGCCATTTCTTCGCGCGCGCGTGTTCGGGATAGACCTGCACTGGGCTACAAATACTGATGGCGCGTTAGAACTTGCGCGGACTCTGAAGCGTGCGTACCCGCATTCAAAGATAGTTCTTGGCGGTATGACTGCGAGTTTTTTCTGGCGCGAACTATTAGAACTCTCCTACATTGATTTCGTTATTCGTGGCGACTGCGCTGAATATCCGCTTCTTTCTCTTCTGAAAACCCTGCGCTCCGGCAGCGACTTCCGCTCTGTTCCGAATCTGGCGTGGAAAAAGTTTAGAGGAGAGATTTGCGATAACGGGATTTCTTACGTCCCCGACAATCTGGACGAATTTCCAATTGACTACGGCTGGGTATTCAGAAACGCGGTGCGAAGAAGAGACCTCTTTGGACTTATTCTTTCACTTCCCTATCGCGACTGGCTCAAAAACCCTCAAGCGGCGATAATCACACAGAAGGGATGTCCTCATAACTGCATAATGTGCGGAGGAAGCGTCAGAGCGTATCGTGAGATTTGTGGCAGGAAACGCTGTGCGGTCAAATCGCCGCAGGGTGTTATAAGAGACGCTGTTAGCGCGGCTAATATTATTCGCGGGACAATCTTTCTGATGGGCGATTTGCGTGACCTCGGCTACTCTTATGCTGAAGAGGTGTTCCGTCTGTGGGAAGAAAGCGAAATAGAAAATCCGCTTCTTCTTGAGGCAATGAGTCCTGCGGGCGCGGATTTTTTTCACGGCGCTGTATCTGCGGCGAGGGAACTCAGTTTTCAGATAAGTGCGGAGACACACGATGATTCGCTGCGAAAAAGATTCGGACGCGATTTTACCTGCGCCGAGTTGGAGGATACCATTTCTGCGGCGCTTGAGGCGGGCTGCAAAACAGTCAGGGTCTTTTTTGGTATTGGTCTTCCGGGGCAGGATAGGAAATCCGTGATGGAAACCATCTCATACTGCGGGCGGTTGCTTGAGAAATTTGGGTGTGGTAAACGGCTACATCTATTTATTTCGCCTCTTCTGCCTTTTATTGAGCCGGGAAGCGAAGTATTTGCAGACCCACAGCGTTTTGGTTATCGGGTTTTTGCGAAATCCCTGTCAGATTACAGTCGCGCTATGCGCGCGCGCTCGTGGGCAGAGACGCTGGGATACGAGACAGACGTGCTTGACAGGGAGACGCTTGTGGATGTCAGTTACGAAGCGGCGATAAAGATGAACGCACTTTATGATAGATTCGGGCTAATTTCGCTAAGGGAAGGAAAGAAGGAGGACGAAAGGCTGAAGCGTGAATGGGAGATGGTGAAAGGAGCAGAGGTCACCACGCCTCCCGGCGTGGTGTTTCCTTTTATCAATCCGTTTGCGTTCAGGTATTCGGGGATAATGCGTGAAATTCTGGGAGGCAGAGGACTGCGTCGCAGGCGACGCGGCTAAAATTATTTTGGAGGTTCAATCTTTTGTAGGCGCTCTATTTTGTCAATTTGGTCTCTGGGGATGACATGCAGTTCACCATCATCGGTTTGGAATTTGAGGTGTTCCGGGTGTTCCTCTAAGATTTGTCCTGAAAGTTTTGTGCCGTCTTTGAGAGTAACTGTAGCGCGGCGGCTGGCTATCAATTCTTTTACCGCTTTTTCTATCTCTCCAATGCGTCCGGCGACCAGTTTAGCGACTTCGCCTTCTGGCTGTTTGTCAATATAGTCGCGGACTATTGACTCCCTTATATTGCCGAGAATTTTTGCGAGGCGCTCGCTGTCAAAGGAGACTCGTTCAAGGTGTCTCCTTGTGAGTTCGTCAAGTTTTTCGCCGAGAAGAGAGATAAGGGTTTCTATGGTCATCTCTTTTACGCGGTTTCGGGAGATTTCGTCCAATTTTGCTCCAAGCGCTTTACGGACTTCTTCTTCGCTTTTTGACTGGATGAACTGGGACAGGAGCGTGGAAATCCGGGCTGAAAGGAGTTTTTCAATCTCCTCATCGGGAAGTGATTCAAGATAATCTTTCACCACCAACTGCGCTTTATCTTTGAGTCTGGCGATGATATCTCGCGGCGGCAGGTCTTTGAGAGCGCTATCAAATATTTGCGCTCTCTCTTCGCGGGCGCCGGCTTCGCCTCTCGCGATTGCAGGCGATTTGAGCGCGTTCTCTATGTCCTGTATTTCGGTTGCGATGAAACTGTCTGAGCGGATTGCCTGATACTCTCTGCACCTTTCCAGCGCAGAGAGGAGGCTTTTTCTGGCTGAGATGTAGTCGCCTCTGGCGCGTGCCTGGTCTGATTCTATTTTGAGTGATGATATTTGGCCTCTGATTTCTAACAGCGTTTCGCTCCGGGCAGCGGCGAAATAGAAGGTTACGCAGAATACGCAGAGAGCGACGCAGAGGATAAGTGCAGAAATGAGAGGCAGCCCGGTCAGCCACCTCCTGACGCCAAGAGGTTTCTGTTCTTTTTCTTCTGCCGGTTGGGGCTCTTTCTGTTTGGCTTCGCCTTCCTTCGGTTTCAAGAATTCTGAGCCCAGTCTGATGAAACTGCTTTTCCTTGCCATAGTGACCCCCTCTTCTGCGGCAAATCCGGCTCAGGGGAGAGCGCTAAACTGCGCCGCCATCGCCTCCAGGCAATAATACTACACTGAACGCTCTCCGGGTCAAGTATGTTGTTTCTAAAGCGAATTTTTCATTTGTCTGCCTCAGCCGGACCAGTGCGCCTGAGAAGGGTCTGCCGCGCCCCTGCCGCCAGCGCCATCTAAAGACAGACACATATTGCCCGGTTCGCCGAACAGAGGACTGATAATGCGGCGACAAGGCGCACAGTGAAAAATTATGAGGGGGTAACCGAATTCTAAGGAGTTAGCAACAGGTAGTGAATAAATGACAGTATCTGCCCTGAGCGCAGGATAATGAGTAAGGTGTAATAGTTAGAAATAAGAAAATTTTGTAAATTTTTTGGAAATTTTCCTTGACAGGAACTTTATATTTTGTAAAGTATAAAATTAGTCAGAAGATAAAACCTAATATAGTCAGAGCCGGGCAACGTAACTTCTGAGGGCAGAAGAAATAATAATTTCACCAGATAGACAGGAGGACTGAAGATGGTGATAGAGAAATACTACAGAATAGGTGAAATTATGGATCACACCAAGTTATCGCGGCAGACAGTGCACAACTATACCACAATGGGACTGATACGAGAGGAGAAGCGTTCAGAGCCAGGAGGGCACAGACTCTACTCGGAGAGAGTATTTGCTGAACTGGACAGAATAAAGGCGCTCAAGCAGGAGGGAAAAACGCTTCTTGAAATCCGAGAGATACTTGATACAGAGAGGAAGTCTGCAGCGGAAAATCCGCTGTGGGGTGGGTAGAAGAGGGGGAAGAGGTGAAAAGGCAGAGGAAAAACCAGCAGGGTATAATTAGCCCTGATATGCTGGAGCAGCGCAAGATCATAAGAGCGCAGAAGAGAGCGAAAAGAGAAAAGATATGGCGCGAGTTCAGCGAAACACGAGACCCGTTCCTGCGCAACGTGCTGGTCCTTGAGTATATGCCGGTCGTTTACAGAATCGCCGAGGGAGTGACTGAGGGTCTGCCCTACCAGGTGCAGATGGAGGACATTATCTCCTCAGGAATATTTGGTCTGATTGACGCTGTGGACGCGTTTGACATCTCCAGGGGCGTGACGTTTGAGACATTCTGCACGAGAAGGATACGGGGAGCGATGGTCGATGGTCTGCGGGAGAATGACTGGGTGCCGCGACAGACACGCACCAGACTGAAGAGGATGAACAGAACTATAAAGAAGTTTGAGAGCGAGGCTGGCAGACAGCCAACTGAGGCGGAACTCGCGCGTGAACTCGCTCTCCCGGTACTCAAGGTGCATGCGATTCTGCGCGAAGTTGCGGAAGCGCCAGTTTACAGCCTTGAGGACTCCGCTGTCGGAGGGGGAGAGGAAGACGGACTCAAAAACGTAAACACAGTTAGCGATACAACACTGATTGACCCGCTCACTGCGGCTGAAAGGCACGAGGTAATTGAGATGATTCGCACCCATCTTTCAGAGAGGGAGCGCGATGTGATTTTGCTCTACTACACTGAGGGCACAACAATGGAGAAGATTAGCCAGAGACTTCACGTCTGCGAATCTCGCATCTCCCAGATTCACAAGAGCGCTCTGGGAAAACTGCGCAGAATACTTGCTCCTGCGTTTGCTTGCGCTCCATCCGGTGCGCACTGACGCGAGAACATCAATGATTCTGTTTGCGCTTGACAGGCGGCGCAGCAGCACATAAAATCGCGAAGTGAAGCGAGGGCAGACAGGAGGCTGTATGCTTGTGGGACATCTGAAAGTTCTCTCAGGCGAGGAGTGGGAAGATAAAGTTTTCATACTTGAGGGGGAGAGGGAGTATAAAATCGGGCGCGCCAAGGACGCAGATATACAACTGAGAGACATAAAAATCTCCCGCCTCCACAGCAAAATAACTGTGAAGGGAAACAAGTACAAAATAACAGACCTGGACAGCAAAAACGGCACTTACGTGAACGGGGAAAAAGTCCAGACCGCCCAACTCTCTGACGGCGACCAGATAAGACTCGGATTCTCCGTTCTTCAATTCTTTATCGCCGAAAAGGGAACGCACATCATTGAGTCCCCGATAGAACGGAAGAAATGTGCGCTTTGCTCAAAAGTTATCAGCCAGGCAGATATTATTTCCGGGCGCGCAGAGGAGGTGAACGGGAAAAACTACTGCCCCGAATGCGTCAAAAGTTTCGCGGGCGCCTGCGAGGGCGAGAGACCAGACCTGAGTCCGCCTCCAAGAACAAGACAGCGCAAAGAAGAAAAAGCGACTCCTCCTCAGGCAAATAGGTCCGCAGAAGAGACCAGCACTAAGTTATCAGACAAAGATGAAGAAGAGATTGACCTCGCTGACCTCATAGAAGATGAAGACCGAGACCTCACGCCGAAAGAAGAATAGATAACGGCTCACAAAAGCGGAAAATAATGATTGACCTGCACTGTCATATTCTCCCCGGAATTGACGATGGCGCGTCCGATATTGAATCGGCTATCGCAATGGCTCAACTTGCCGTCTCCTGCGGAATAACCACAATTGTGGCGACTCCGCACCACCTCCCGGGAATATATCCCACAACTGCCGAATCTGTTCTGGAGACGCTTTCCCTGCTCACAACAGAGATACGCGCGCGCGAAATTCCGCTCCAGATTCTTCCCGGACAGGAGATTTATATTGAACCGCAGACTCTGGAGAAAATTCTCAACCGCTCTCTACTGACAATAAATTTTACAAACTACTTTCTTCTTGAACTCCCCTTTTCGCAGATTCCTGAACGCGCGCAAGAGATGGTCTTCAGAGCCGGAATCTCCGGCTTCACCCCCATACTTGCCCATCCAGAGCGAAATATCCAGATACAGCAAAATCCGGAGATTATTGCAAATTTTACTCAAAGCGGAGCGCTTATACAGATAACCGGTTCAAGTCTTGTGGGTCGCCAGGGGCAGGAGACGCAGAAAACCGCAAGAGAACTTCTTCAAAGAGAACTCGTCCACGTAATCGCCAGCGACGCGCACACTGGAGAGTCAGGTATCAGGGATTTCCTGCAGGCGTCCGAATACGTCTCCTCTTTTTACGGCGACGAGGTCGCTGACAGACTCACAGGACTGAACCCGCAGGCGATAATCAGCGGCGAGAAAATACCGCCCCAATAAAACACTGGAAGCCCCACGCAATGAAGCCCCGTGCGTAAGCGCGGGGAGATAGAAGCCGCGGACTTCAGTCCGCGGGTAATATTTTAGCCGGCGAATTTATTCGCCGCTTCCCCGGTTTAGCCGCCGCACCCGCGCAGCGCAAAATCCGCCTCAGGCGCAGGCCGCCCGCCGCCACCTGTCTCAGAAAATAAATGTTGAAACAGCGTGAGGAAATGCTACACTGCTTCGGAGAGAGAAGCGTATGGAAAGATGAGAACGATGAGCAGAAACGACATAAAACAGCTTGCGCTTGAAAGCATAGAACCATCTCTTGCAGGTTACGGCTCTATTATCGTGAACAAAGAGAAACTTATCCAACTCCTATCCGAGATTGACGCTGTAAATGACCTAACATTTCTTAAAAGCAGGGTACTATCAGTGCGACACATCCTATCCCACCCTAAGGAAGACCGCGAAGGTATTATGAATATTGACTCTAATGGCGACACAATTTCGTTGCGCAGAGATGTCTTGCTTTCCGAACTGGACCAGGTTCTGGAGGCGCGTACGCCTGAGAGGGCAAAGTATTATTTGGCAAGGCTGGAGAACGGCATTCGGGATGTCAGAACAAACAAGATAAACGACATAAACCTCCTCAGGTGGAAGGAGTATGACGACATCATAACAGACAGTCTCTGGGTTCTTGGAAAAAGGGACACCTCCGGTGCGCACCTGGGATGGTACTGGGGAAACTTCATTCCTCAAATTCCCCACCAGATGATGCTGAGATATACCAAGAAAGCCGACTGGATTCTGGATACTTTTGTAGGAAGCGGCACAACGCTGATTGAGTGCAGAAAGTTAGGCAGAAACGGTATCGGCATAGAATTGAATCCTGAAGTAGCACAAAAGGCGAGAGAACTAATCAACAAAGAACACAATACGCACAGCGTACTTTCTGAAGTGGTCGTAGCAGATAGCAGAACGATAGACACAGGACATCTTTTGGAGAACCATGGCGCCGATCACGTAGAATTGATAATTATGCATCCCCCGTATCACGATATTATCAAGTTCTCAGAGGACAAAAACGACCTCTCAAATGCGAGAACTACAGAAGAGTTTCTGAGAATGTTTGGCGAGGTGGTGGATAACGCCACGCCACATTTGGAGAAGGGACGGCACCTTGTCTTGGTTATTGGCGACAAGTACTCAAAAGGGGAGTGGATACCATTAGGTTTTTACTGCATGCAGGAAGTTTTGAAAAGAGGTTACTTGCTAAAGAGCATCATTGTGAAAAATTTCGAGGGGACGAGAGGGAAGAGGAATCAGGAGGAACTGTGGCGCTATCGCGCCTTGGTCGGCGGCTTCTACATCTTCAAGCATGAATACATAATGCTTTTCAGGAAAAAGTGAAAGGGGCACTGGTGCCTTTGTTGAGTGAGAAGGATGTTCTGAACCTGAAACTGAATTGCATCCCGTTGCCGGACTTGAAAAGGCTTGCAATAAATTTGGCGCTTTCTACTCAGGGCAGTGGAGCGGACATCATCAAAACGATCATAAGAAGTGCACTCAGTGAGCGGATAGTAGACGAGTTCATTAGACAGAAACACGCGGAAAAGGTGAGCGAGCGAAAGAGTATCATTTCGGACGACGAGTTGAAGAAGGAACTCATGAAAGTGAGAACATTCTCGTGGGGTATTGTTCAGGGACAGTTGGATGCTAAAGTGCAGGCCGAGTACGTGAGAAAGATCGTGAGATATGAGGAATTGCTCGGCAAAGTAGAAAGGAAACTCCATACTGACGTGACCAACTACGTAGTGTGCACATGGTTCAACCACTGGACGACGGTTCTCATTGAGGAGCACATAGGAAGGCATAGAAAGGTTGTGCCTACCATCAAGAATATAAAAGGCGTAGATATCTTTTTTGACGGACAGCCCTTCGACCTCAAGGTCACCTATGTGCCGCGTGATTACAGTCCCGAAGAGGCGTTGAGAAATCCCCGCGAGTTGGCGGTTTGGATGTATGAGAATCAAGGCGCTCAGAGATTTGGCGCTGACAACAGGTTATTCATAGTGGTGCTGGACAAAGACAATCCTGAGAAGAGTTGGGAACTCAAGAGGGATTTCGACCTTGTCTTCAGCAGAATTGACGCTTTCTTTGACACTGAATCAGTCAACAAAGATGATGAGGTCGTCTTCAGTTTCGGCAGAAAAACATACACAGCGCTGACGAAAGTTCTAGTTATAACGACGTAATGTCCAGGAGTTCAGTTCAAGCGCGTTCCCGCGTTTGCCTTATCCAAGAATCTCAGCGACGCGTTGGTGTTATTCCACGAGGTGTGAAATGATCCAAAAAGATTTTGATGACATTAGGAAAGAAGACATTGAGTCTCTTGTTAAAAACGGAGTCCAGGAGCGTAGAACGCTGGAATACAAGGAAGCACTGCCGGGGAATTCTGATAAAGATAAGAGCGAATTCCTTGAAGATGTGTCCTCTTTTGCCAATTCATCAGGTGGAGATCTTATATATGGCGTTAGAGACAAGCGCGACCCTAACGGTAAGACAACTGGTGTGCCAGAGGCTGTGATTGGTCTCAAGGGCACAAACGCAGACCAGGAAATCAGGCGGTTGGATGACCTGATTAGAAACTGCGTGAAACCTCGTATGCCAGGTGTGCGCATAGGTTCTCCTATTGAAGGTTTCCAGAAAGTGCCGGTCATTATCGTAAGGGTTCCCAGAAGTTTCAATTCGCCTCATATGGTCACGTTCAAAAACCTCTCCCGATTCTATGCACGGAACAGCGCGGGTAAGTACCGACTTGATGTATCAGAAATCAGAGCAGCATTCCTTGCGTCCGAAACCTTATTTGAGAAAATCAAGCAGTTTCGTGCAGACCGCATTGCAAAAATAGTGGCTAATGAGGAATATCCTACGCTATCATCTGTGGCAAAGGTGATTCTTCACATTCTCCCTGTAAGCGCGTTTATGCCCGGAAGCCAAATTGACTTGAAATCATCAGTGGAGAAATGCAAGGATCTGTTGATACCTATCTCGCATTCGCCCGAATTTCGCAGATTTGGCAGATTTCGATACAACTTTGATGGGTTCTTGGTTTACCAGCCCTACAGGAATGCTGGAAAGTGCCAGAGTTACCTTCAACTCTTCAGGAATGGTGCGATTGAGGCAGCAGATGCGTCCATCTTGAACAACTCCATTATCCCGGATAGCCTGAAGAGTGAGGTTGGCAGTGCACTGGGAAAATATCTGTCATTTTGCAAGTCTATTGGACTGGAGCCGGCCATTTTTGTTGCGCTGGCGCTATCAGGAGTGAAGGGTTATAGAATTCCGAGAGTTGCTGACACGATAGCAGAGAACGCGGGACTTCCTCTACCCTCAATTGATAGAGACTTGCTTATCCTTCCTGAAGCGCTTGTTGAGGATCTTGCCGAGGCACCTGAGAAGATTCTTCGCCCAGCCTTTGATGTCCTCTGGCAGTCTGCAGGTCACCCCGGAATATAATTACGATAACGGAGACACTTGTAACTGCCGTTACAGTGAAGTGTTGCGGCTGAATTTACAGGACAGTAAATGGGTTTTTCGTGCGCGTGAAATCCATCTGCCCTGTATGTCAGATTTTTCGCGCGTGCGCGAGGATTTTTGCACATTTTTCGCCAAATTTTCCACCCGGGGCATATTATATAAATCCTGTAAATTCGGAAGGGCTAAAATCGCGTAACGTCTATTTGGCGTTTGACTTACTAAAAATGGCAATTTACAGGAAAATTGTTCAAAAATGGCGCTTTGAAAGAGAGGCAGCGAGGAGAAT
>Ga0315280_10005248_pt1 | contig 18598 bp, 12 predicted proteins | sample YL17G06_40_MG_FD_203697 | JGI IMG/M metagenome (GOLD analysis project Ga0315280, IMG submission 203697) | Sediment microbial communities from Yellowstone Lake, YNP, Wyoming, USA - YL17G06_40 | ecosystem: Environmental > Aquatic > Freshwater > Lake > Sediment | place: USA: Wyoming | collected... | reverse complement strand
CAATGACTGATTATCGCCCGCCAGTCCTGCGACGACCAGATTCTCGGCCGTCTGTACCACCTCGGCCAGCCGCTCAGCCTGCGGCGCCACTTCCGACTTCTCCACCGCGATCTTCTGATACCGGTTGATGCCCGTTCCGGCGGGGATCAGATGCCCCATGATGACGTTTTCCTTTAAGCCTTTCAGGAAATCCACCTTGCGCTCAACTGCGGCTTCGGTCAGCACGCGCGTGGTTTCCTGGAAGCTGGCGGCCGAGATGAAGCTTTCGGTGGAGAGTGCAGACTGGGTGATCCCCAGCAGCAGCGGCGTGTAGATGGCCGGGTGAGCGGGACGCGCCGTAGCCGGCTGCAGCTCAGCCGCCTGCAGCTTGCGGTTGACGCGGTTGAATTCTATCTTATCCACAAGCTGGTCAATCTGGAAGCTGGAATCGCCCGCCTTCTCGATCACCACCTTGCCCATCATCTGGCGGTTCTCGGGGATGAAACGAGCCGCCTCCACCTGGTCGCCTTCCAGATAATTGGTATCGCCGGCGTCCTCGATGCGCACCTTCTGCAGCATCTGCCGCACGATCACCTCGATGTGCTTATCGTTGATCTTTACGCCCTGGAGGCGATAAACGGCCTGGATCTCATTGACCAAGTATTCCTGCACTCGGCTGGGGCCCAGGATATTGAGGATGTCCTGCGGCGCGATGGAGCCTTCGCTGATGCGGTCGCCGGCCAGAATGGATTCGCCATCGTGCACGATGATGTGCTTTCCGAAGGGAATCAGATAGCGCTTCTCCATCTTGCCGTCGTGCGACTTGATCATGATTTCGCGCACGCCGCGCTTCAAGCTGCCGAACTTGACCACGCCGTCAATTTCGGAGACGATTGCCGGATCTTTGGGGCGGCGGACTTCGAAGAGTTCGGCCACGCGCGGTAGACCGCCCGTGATGTCCTTAGTTTTGGAAATCTCGCGGGGCAGCTTGGCCAGGGCGTCGCCCGCTTCGACGAAATCCCCGTCCTGCACCAACAAATGCGCGCCCACCGGGATGTTGATGTTCTCCAGCTTCTCGCCGCGCTTGTCTTCCAGATGGATGTGGGGATTCAGCTTCTTATTGCGAACCTCGATGATAACCTTTTGCTTCTTGCCCGTAGTCTCATCCACCTCTTCGCGGCAGGACTCTTCCTCTTTGATGTCCACGAAGCGGATCACCCCATCCTGGTTGGCGATGATTGAAGCCGAATACGGATCCCAGCGCATGATTTCCTCACCAGCCTTAACGCGCGCGCGGTCTGGCACCAGAATTTCGGCTCCATGCGGCACGTTATATTTGGCGATGGTGCGGTTGTCTTCATCCAGGACTTTGATGATTCCATTGCGGCGCAAAGCCACCAGGTTTTTGGTCTGTTTATGCCGGATGGCGAAGACGTTTTCGTATTGAATCACGCCGTCGGTCTTGGAGATCACCTGCGACTGTTGCGCGATGCGGCTGGCGGTGCCGCCGATATGGAAGGTTCGCAGGGTGAGCTGCGTGCCGGGTTCGCCGATGGATTGTGCCGCCATGACGCCCACCGCTTCGCCGATGTCCACCAGGCGACCGTTGGTGAGGTTTTTGCCGTAACACAAGGCGCAGACGCCATTCAGCGTCTCGCAGGTGAGCACGGAGCGGATAATCACCTTATCAACCGCAGCCTTGATGAGCAAATCGGCGTCGGCCTCCTCGATGATTCTGCCGACCGGAAGGAGTTTCTCTCCTGAGAACGAGTCGTAGACGTCCGCTGCGAGCACGCGTCCCAGGATGCGTTCGGCCAACTGCTCCGTCACTTCTTCGCCTTCCTTGATGGCCTCGATGGTGATGCCGCGCAGTGTGCCGCAGTCTTGATCGCGCACGATGACGTCCTGGGCCACGTCCACCAAACGGCGGGTGAGATAGCCGGCGTCAGCGGTCTTCAGAGCGGTGTCCGCCAGACCCTTGCGGGCGCCATGCGTAGAGATAAAATATTCTAATACGGACAGACCTTCCTTGAAGTTGGCGATGATGGGCGACTCGATGATTTCGCCCTTCTGGCCGGTCATGGACTTTTGCGGCTTGGCCATCAGCCCGCGCATCCCCGCCAACTGGCGGATCTGCTCTTTGGAACCGCGCGCGCCGCTGTCTATCATCATGAAAACGGGGTTGAAGCCCTGGTTCGATTGCTTCAGGTGCGTCACCATGGCGTCGGCCACGTCCGACGTGGTATGCGTCCAAATGTCAATGATCTTGTTATAGCGCTCGCCATCGGTGATGACGCCGCTTTCATATTGACTCTGGACTTTCTCCACTTCTGCGGTTGCCTTGCCGACCAAATCCTCCTTCTCCTCAGGAATTTCCACGTCGTCTATGCCCACCGAGAGACCCCCGGACGTGGCATAAGAGAATCCCAGATCCTTGAGATGATCCAGGAACCTGGCAGTTCCGTTCATGCCCACGCGCTTGTAGCACATGGCCACGATCTCTTCCAGGCGCTTCTTGGTGAGCAGCTCGTTGACGTAGGTATCCTCCCTGATTTCGTCCGGGAGAACCTGGTTGAAGATGATCCTCCCCGCGGTTGTCTCGATTAGCTTGCCATCAATCCTCACCTTGATCGGGGCGTGCAGGCTGATCAGTTCATTGTCCAGCGCGATGATGACCTCTTCCCCACCAAAAAATATGCGCCCACTACCTTTGTCGTCACGGCGCATCTTGGTCAAGTAATAGCAGCCCAGTACCATATCTTGCGAAGGCACAGCGATGGGCCGTCCGGAGGCGGGATGCAGGATATTTTGCGGCGAAGCCATGAGCAGCCGCGCCTCGATCTGCGCCTCATACGAGAGCGGGATGTGCACGGCCATCTGGTCGCCGTCGAAGTCGGCATTGAAGGCGGCGCAGACCAGCGGGTGCAGGCGGATGGCTTTGCCTTCGATCATGATCGGCTGGAACGCCTGAATGCCCAGGCGATGCAGGGTGGGAGCGCGGTTCAACAACACGGGATGATCCTGGATGATGTCTTCCAGAATGCCCCAGACCGCCTCATCCTTGCGCTCCACCATGCGTTTGGCCGATTTGACCGTCTTGGCGTATTCGTGCTCGATGAGCTTGCGAATGATAAACGGCTTGAAGAGCTCGACCGCCATGTCCTTAGGCAAACCGCAGGTGTGCAACTTCAGCTCCGGGCCGACCACGATGACCGAGCGGCCGGAATAGTCCACGCGCTTGCCCAGCAGATTCTGGCGGAAGCGACCCTGCTTGCCCTTCAAGTTATCCGAAAGCGACTTCAGCGGGCGGTTACCATCGGAGCGCACGGCGACGGACTTGCGCCCATTGTCGAAGAGGGAATCCAGGGCTTCCTGCAGCATGCGCTTTTCGTTGCGCAGAATGACTTCAGGGGCCTGGATCTCAATTAACCTCTTCAGGCGGTTGTTGCGGATAATGACGCGACGGTAGAGGTCATTCAAGTCCGAGGTGGCGAAGCGGCCGCCTTCCAGCGGCACCAGCGGTCGCAAATCCGGCGGCACCACGGGGATGACCGACATCACCATCCAGTCGGGGCGGGTAAAGCTGCCGTCCTCGCGCATCTTGAAGGCTTCGATGATGCGCAGCTTTTTGAGGGCCTCGTTCTTGCGCTGCAGCGAGGTCTCCTGGCGTACCTGAGCGCGCAGTTCTGCCGAGAGCTTCTCGATGTCCACCCGCGCGAGCAGTTCGTAGATTGCCTGGCCGCCCATCTTGGCGATAAACTTACGCGGATCTTCAGCGTCCAATTTCTCGTTTTCTTCGCCGTATTCCGCGATGAGGCGCTGGTATTCCTGTTCGCTCACCAGCTCGCGGGGCCGTAAACCGCTTGTCCCCGGCGAGATGACCACGTAGGATTCGTAGTAGACGATCCGCTCAAGATCGCGCACGGTCATGCCCAGGATTGAGCCGATTTTGGAGGGCAGCGAGCGAAAATACCAGATGTGGACGATGGGCACCGCCAGAGTGATGTGCCCCATGCGCTTGCGGCGCACATCCTTGCGGGTAATCTCCACGCCGCAGCGGTCGCAGGTGATGTCGCGGTAGCGGATGCCGCGGTATTTGCCGCAATGGCATTCCCAGTCCTTCACCGGCCCGAAGATCTTCTCGCAGAAAAGACCGTCCTTTTCGGGCTTGTAAGAGCGGTAGTTGATGGTTTCGGGCTTGGTTACCTCCCCCCTCGACCTCTGCAGAATCGTCTGCGGGCTGGCCAGGTTGATCGAGATGCGGGTGAAGTTCTGATGGTCTTGTTCGTTGGGGCGGATGTTCAGCATGTCACTTTCCTCTTATACCAAAGGAGTGATTGGGTCTTACGTCAAATGGCTACTCCAGCTTGACGTCCAACCCAAGCCCCAGAAGCTCGTTGATCAGTACGTTGAAGGACTCCGGAACGCCGGGAACAGGAAGGTTTTCGCCCTTGACAATGGCCTCGTAGGTGCGCGCCCGGCCATCCACGTCATCCGATTTGACCGTCAGGATTTCCTGCAGAGTATAAGCGGCGCCGTAGGCTTCCAGCGCCCACACTTCCATTTCGCCGAAGCGCTGCCCGCCGAACTGTGCCTTACCCCCTAAGGGCTGCTGAGTAATCAGCGAATAAGGGCCGATGGAGCGAGCGTGTATTTTATCATCCACCAGATGGGATAGCTTCATCATGTAGATGTAGCCCACGGTGATCTTCTGATCAAAAGGCTGACCGGTGCGGCCGTCGTAGAGCTGCACTTTGCCGGATATATCAATACCAGCCGCTTCCAGCTCAGCCTTGATGTCCTCGAGCTTGGCGCCGTCGAAGACGGGCGTCGAATAGTACTTACCCAGTTTCTTTCCCGCCCAGCCCAGGCTGGTTTCGAAGATCTGGCCCAGGTTCATGCGGGAGGGCACACCCAGCGGGTTCAGGATGATGTCAATCGGCGTTCCGTCGGGCAGGAAGGGCATGTCCTCGACCGGCACGACCTTGCCCACCACGCCCTTGTTCCCGTGGCGGCCGGCCATCTTATCGCCCACCGACAGTTTGCGCTTCTTGGCGATGTAGACTTTCGCCAACTGCACAATACCGCTGGGCAGTTCGTCGCCTCCCATGACCTTGTGCTTCTCGTTGCGATAGTCCATGGAGACCTGATCGAGGCGATCCTCGAACTTCTCGAAGATCAGTTCGATCAGCTCGTTGGTATCGGCCTCGGTGGTCCAGTGATAGCTGGCCTCGACCAGGTCCAGATCCACGCGCTTGAAGGTGTTGGGCGAGAAGACCTCGCCTTCCTGGATCAGCACCTCTTCCAGATTCTTGTCGCGAACGGTGGTGGCCTTTTTACCGGTGAGCAGATCGGTCAGTTCGGCAACGCGGGCTTTCTTGAGAAGGTCAACGTCGCGCTTGTATTTCTCTTCCAGCTCCTCCAACTTCTGGCGATCTTCCTTGCGAGTCCGCGCGTCCTTTTTCTTGCGGCTGAAGAGCTTGGTGGCGATGACGATGCCGTTCATGCCAGCGTGGGCTTTAAGTGAGGCGTCCTTGACGTCGCCGGCCTTGTCGCCGAAGATCGCCTTGAGTAGCTTATCTTCGGGCGTCAGATCCATCTCCCCTTTGGGGGTGACTTTGCCGATGATAATGTCGCCGTAATTGACCTCGGCGCCCACGCGGATGATGCCGTTCTCATCCAGGTCCTTAGTGGCCTCTTCGGAGACGTTGGGGATTTCGCGAGTCAGCTCTTCTTCGCCGCGCTTGGTTTCGCGCACCTGCAACTCCAGTTCCTCGATATGAATCGAGGTGAAGATGTCTTCGGACACCATGCGCTCGCTGACGATGATGGAGTCTTCGAAATTGTATCCGTGCCAGGGCATGAAGGCAACTAAGACGTTGCGGCCCAAAGCCAGCTCGCCCCTTTCGGTGCTGCAGCCGTCGGCCAGCACCTCGCCCTGATGCACGGTCTCACCTTGGCGCACGGCAGGCTTCTGATTGATGCAGGTGTCCTGATTGGTGCGCACGAACTTTTTCAGACGGTAAGTCTTGAGCTCTTCGCCGGCGCTTTTTCCGGACCCTCGTTCTTTGGACTTCACCCTGACCACGATCTCGTCCGCGGAGACGCGCTCCACCACGCCGTCTTCTTCCGCCGTCAGCAAAGCGCGGCTATCCCGCGCGGCTTTCTCTTCAATGCCAGTCCCGACGATAGGAGCTTCCGGCATGAGCAGGGGCACCGCCTGGCGCTGCATGTTGGAGCCCATCAGCGCGCGGTTGGCGTCGTCATGCTCCAGGAAGGGGATCAAGGCCGCCGCCACCGAGACGATCTGACTGGGCGCCACGTCCATGTAGTCTATCTCTTGTGGTGCGCAGACCGGGAATTCGCCCTTGTAGCGGCACTTCACGCGGTCGCTCAGAAACTCGCCCTTCTCGTTGATCGGCGCGTTGGCCTGGGCGATAACATATTTGTCCTCATCATCCGATGTCAAATACTCTATCTGCCTGGTCAGGCGGCCTTTCTTCACCTTGCGGTAAGGAGCTTCGATGAAGCCCAGATCGTTGATGCGGCCATAGGTGGAGAGCGATGAAATGAGGCCGATATTGGGACCTTCCGGCGTCTCGATCGGGCAGAGGCGGCCGTAGTGAGTATAGTGCACGTCGCGCACTTCGAAACCAGCGCGTTCGCGGGTCAAACCGCCGGGACCCAATGCGCTCAGACGGCGCTTGTGCGTCAATTCCGTCAGCGGATTGACCTGATCCAGGAACTGCGACAACTGATTGGTGCCGAAAAAGGTATTGATCACCGAGCTGATGGTGCGCACGTTGACCAGATCCTGAGGCGTCACCTGCTCGCTTTCGCGCAGATTCATGCGCTCTTTGATGGTGCGCGCCATCCGCGACAAAGCCACCGAGAACTGGTTGGCCAACTGTTCGCCCACGGTGCGGATGCGGCGATTCCCCAGATGGTCTATATCGTCAGTGTTCTCCTGCCCTACCTTCAGCTTCAGGACGAACTTGATGATGGCGACGATGTCTTCGCGGGTTAGCACGGTGCGGTCAAAGGGGACGTCCAGATCCAGCTTGGTGTTGATTCGGAAGCGACCCACCCGGCCCAGGTCGTAGCGCTTCTCGTCGAAGAAGAGGCGGTTCAAGAGCCGCTCGGCGGTCTCCAGATCCGGCGGCTCGCCCGAACGCAGCTCCTGATAGATATATTCCAGTGCTTCCTGGCGGTTGTTGGATTTATCCTTAATTAAGGTATTATTGAGGATTTCGTAGATGGGATCTCGCTTCTTGGTGTGCAGGAAGTTCAGCCGCTTGATGTGATGCTTGCGCAGCAACTTCAACATGGCTTCGTCGAACAATTGCCCCTTGCGCGCCACGATCTCGCCCGTCTCCGGATCGAAGACGTCCTCCAGCAGCATCTTCTCATAGTACCGGTCGACATCCTTGCGCGAAAGCGAGACATCTTCGACATAGTCGAAGAGCCGCAAAATATCAATGTCGCTGGAGTAGCCGATGGCGCGCAGCAGCATGCTCACCGGGAAGCGTTTGCGGCGGTCAATATAGACGAAAAGCACGTCGTTGATGTCCGTCGTGAATTCGATCCAGCTTCCGCGGAAAGGGATGATGCGGGCGGAATAGATCTTGGTGCCATTGGGGTGTATGGAATCGCCGAAGAACACGCCCGGCGAACGGTGCAACTGGCTGACGATGACGCGCTCGGCTCCGTTGATGATAAAGGTGCCGCCTTCCGTCATCAGAGGCAGGTTGCCGAGATAGACGTCCGTCTCCAGGGTATTGTCGAACCCGCCGGTATCGTCGAAATCGCGGCGGCTGGAGAGGCGCAATCGCGCCTTCAGCGGCGCCGAATATGTGACGCCGCGCTCGCGGCACTCATCGATATCGTATTTGGGCGACTCGATGTGATATTCGACGAACTCCAGGATGTGTTCTTCGCGGTTGTCAATGATGGGAAAGACGTTCAGGAACACGGCCTGAAGGCCTTTCTTCTCGCGCTGGGCTGGCGGCGTGTCCTTCTGCAGGAAGGTTTCATAGGACTCCACCTGGACTTCCAACAGATCGGGCATGTCCAGGATGGGGGCAATCTTGCCGAACGAGTGCCGCTCAATGCGCTTCTTAGAGCTCAAGGTTTGCCTCCTCTCATAGGAAAGCAATGGCTGCTGTCATCAGAAATAAAGAAGTTGCCACCATTCACTCGAGGTGAATGCTGCAACTTCCTTCCGCCATGTGACGGATGCCGGTGATGGATTTCGGGGATTATCTCGCAAATGGGCGAAAAGCGGAGAAGTACCAAGCTACTTCAACTCGACCGTAGCACCCTCTGCTTCCAACATTTCCTTGATGCGCTGAGCTTCTTCTTTGGGAACGGATTCCTTCAGCACGTTGGGTGCGCCGTCCACCACATCCTTTGCTTCTTTCAAGCCCAGGTTGGTCAACTGCCGCACGACTTTAATGACCTGAATCTTCTTCTCGCCGACGGACTTCAGGACTACCTGGAAATCGGTCTTTTCTTCCTTGGGAGCCTGCGCCGCCACGGCGCCGCCCATAGCCGGCATGGCCACCGCCATGGGAGCCGACGCGGTGACTCCGAACCTGTCTTCCAGAGCCTTTTTCAGCTTCACCAGGTCTAAGACCGACATTTTCTCAATGGCTTGGATGATTTCTTCCACGTTATGAGTCTCCTGAACAATATTTTATTTTTGTTATTCGCTTGGGGGGGTTACATCGGCGCCGGGAACTTCGGCCTGCGCGGCGTCTTCGGCGGCTGCCTGCTGCTTCTGGATGATGGCCTCCAGCACCGCCAGGAAGGAGCGCACGATTTCGTTCAGCGTGCCCACCAGGTTTGCCAGCGGCGCCTGCAGAATGGAGAGAATCTGTCCCACCAGCACCTCGCGCGGCGGGATGTCCCGCACCTTGACCACATCGGCAGCGCTGATGTAGGCGCCCTCCAGCAGACCCGCCTTGATCACCGGCGTCTGCTTCTCCTTATCCTTGGTGAAGCTGCTGATTAATCTCACCGGCAGTATGGGATCCCGAATCGAAATAGCCAGCGCCGTGGGGCCTTCCAGATGCGGAATCAGATCCTGGTATCCCAGCTCTTCGCAGGCGTGGCGGATCAGCGTGTTCTTGACCACCTTGTAGATGACCTGCTGCTTGTGGAAGTTGCGCCGCAGTTCGTTGGCCTCTTCCACATTCAAGCCGGTGAAATCCGCCAGGTAGATGCCCTTGGCCTGCTGGAACAAGTGGGCGAGCTTCTTGACCGTTTCGAGCTTTTCAGCACTCGGATGCGCTTGGCGCGACCTATTCATGAGCGTAAATTGCGATTATTTTAAGGCGTTTATCAGGGCCTGGCGGCTCAACTTGATCCCCGGCCCGAAGGTGGATGACAGGGTGACTGCAGTGATGTATTGCCCTTTCGCCGATGCCGGCTTCAGGCGCATGAGCACGCGGGCGAACTCTAGGAGATTGTCCCGCAGCTTGGCCACGTCGAAGGAGGCCTTCCCGATGATGGCGTGCAGGATGCCGAACTTGTCGCTTCGAAAGTCAATGCGCCCGCCCTTGATCTCCCGCACGGCGTTGGCCACCTCCATGGTGACTGTACCGGATTTCGGGTTGGGCATCAAGCCGCGCGGGCCGAGAATCTTACCCAGTTTGCCAACTTGAGACATGACGTCCGGCGTGCCGATGACGGCGTCGAATTCCGTCCAGCCGCCGGAGATCTTCTCAACAAAATCTTCCAGACCCACATAATCGGCGCCGGCTTGCCTGGCTTCGTCCTGCTTGGGACCTTTGGCCAGAACCAGCACGCGCGAAGTCTTGCCCGTGCCGTGCGGCAGAGACACCGTGCCCCGGATCATTTGATCAGCCTTGCGCGGATCCACCCCCAGGTTGACGGCGATTTCGACGGTTTCGTCCGTCTTGGCCGTGGCCGTCTCTTTCAACAACTGCAAGGCTTCGTCAATCTCGTATTCTTTCAGGCGATCTATTTTGGCTTTGAGGGCCAAAAATCGGCGGCTGTGCTTCATCGCAGATCTTATCTATAACGTTTGGTTGATTGTCAACCCTCAACTTGCACGCCCATGCTGCGGGCGGTGCCGGCGATAATCTTCATCGCCTGGTCAACATCGTGCGCGTTCAAATCCGCCATCTTCATCTGCGCGATGTCCCGCAGTTGGGCCTGAGTCAGCGTGGCGACTTTGGTTCGGTTGGGTTCGCCGGACCCTTTGTCCAGTCCCAGCGCCTTCTTGATCAGCGTGGAGGCCGGCGGCGTCTTGGTGATGAAGGAGAAGGTTCGATCGGCGTAAACCGTCACCACCACGGGGATGATGTAACCTTGCCGGTCCTGGGTGCGCTGGTTGAACGCCTTACAGAACTCCATGATGTTCACGCCCTTCTGCGAAAGGGCTGGCCCCACCGGCGGAGACGGATTGGCTGCCCCACCGGGAATGTGCAATTTGATATAACCCAAGATCTTCTTCGCCATATTCTGCTTTCTCCGCGCCTCGGTAAGAGATAATCTATGGCGCGCTGGTCAAATCCGTGGTGACCTGGAGGAAATCTAATTCCACCGGCGTGGAACGCCCGAAGATGGAAACCATGACCTTCAGCTTGCGCTTCTCGCGGTTAACTTCCTTGATGAAACCGGTAAAATCCTTGAAGGGGCCGTCAATCACTTTAATGGCGTCGTCCACCTGGAAGGGGACTTCCACAGTCTCCTTATTCCTGACCTGATCCACGCGCCCCAGAATGCGGTTGACTTCCACGGGGGACAGCGGCGATGGTTCGTTGCCCGGCCCCACGAAGTTGATGATGCTGGGAGTATTCAGAATCAAGTGCTTGATTTCCTTGGTCAGGTCCGCTTCGATGAGCAGATAGCCGGGGAAGAAAGTGCGCCTCTTGGACTTCTTCTTGCCGTCCTTCATCTCCACGACTTCTTCCGAAGGGATGAGCACGTTGGCAATCTGATCCCGAATTCCCAGACGGTCCACTTCGGTGTCCAGATAGGACTTGATCTTCTGTTCCTGTCCGGTGAAAACCTGGACGACGTACCACTGCCTGCTCACGGAAATCTCCGCACCTGCTTTAGAGAATAACCTTCAGCATGTTGCTCAAAGCCTGATCCACCCCGAATATGAAGATGGCCAAGATGATGGAGAGGACGATGACGATGATCGTGGACTCGTAGAGCTCCTCGCGAGTGGGCCAGCTTACCTTGGCCATTTCAGTCTTGACGTCCTTCAGATAGTTAGCGGCTTTCTTGATCATGGACACGTCCTCCGTTCGCAGGCCAGGAGGGATTCGAACCCCCAACACCCGGTTTTGGAGACCGGTGCTCTAACCGTTGGAGCTACTGGCCTGAAGGGGTTTACCGGGTTTCCTTATGCAGAGTGTGGGAGTTGCAGAAGGGGCAGTACTTCTTGTATTCGACCCGACCCGACTGCGTTCGCTTATTCTTGGTCAGCGTGTAGTTGCGCCGCTTGCATTCGCCGCAAGCCAGGATGATGATTTCTCTGGGCATGGTGAAGTTTGCTGGTTCTCTATTCCAATATCTTGGTGACGACGCCGGCGCCGATGGTGCGGCCGCCCTCGCGGATGGCGAAGCGCAAACCCTCCTCCATGGCGATGGGGCTGATCAATTCGATCATCATGCGCACGTTGTCTCCGGGCATCACCATCTCCATCCCCTCGGGCAGATTCACCACCCCGGTCACGTCGGTGGTGCGGAAGTAAAACTGCGGCCGATACCCGTTGAAGAACGGCTTGTGGCGGCCGCCCTCGTCCTTCGACAGAACGTAAACTTCGCCCTCAAACTTGGTGTGCGGCGTGATGGACCCCGGCGCCGCCAGCACCATGCCCCGCTCGATCTCGTCTTTATCCACCCCGCGCAACAGCAACCCCACATTGTCGCCCGCCCGGCCTTCGTCCAGCAGTTTCCTGAACATCTCCACCCCGGTGACCACCGTCTTGCGCTTCGCCCCCAGGCCGATCAGCTCCACCTCTTCGCCCACTTTCACCTTGCCCCGTTCAATCCTTCCCGTGCCCACCGTGCCGCGACCGGTAATCGAGAAAACGTCTTCCACCGGCATCAGGAAGGGCTTGTCCACGTCCCGAACCGGCAGCGGAATGTAATTGTCCACCGCCTCCATCAGATCCAGAACGTTCTTCGTCTTGGCCGCATCGTCCGGATGCGACAGCGCCTCCAGCGCACTCCCCCGGATCACCGGAACCTTGTCCCCCGGAAACTTGTACTGCGTCAGCAGATCCCGAACTTCCAGCTCCACCAGATCCAGCAGCTCCGGATCGTCCACCTGATCCACTTTATTCAGGTAGACCACCAGAAACGGCACGTTCACCTGGCGCGCCAGCAGCACGTGCTCGCGCGTCTGCGGCATGGGACCGTCCGCCGCCGACACCACCAGAATCGCCCCGTCCATCTGCGCCGCGCCGGTGACCATGTTCTTGACGTAGTCGGCGTGGCCCGGGCAGTCCACGTGCGCGTAGTGCCGCTGGGCCGTCTCGTATTCCGCGTGATGCACGTTGATGGTCAGACCCCGCGCCTTCTCCTCCGGCGCGTTGTCAATCTCGTCGTAGGTCTTGGCCTGCGCCAGACCCCGGCGCGACAAAATCTGCGTGATGGCCGCCGTCAGCGTGGTCTTGCCGTGATCCACGTGCCCGATGGTGCCAATGTTCACGTGCGGCTTGGTGCGCTCAAATCTCGCCTTGGCCATGGGGAAACCTCAATGCTTTGACTTATAACGGAAACTAAGACTGAGCTCACGACCGGGATCGAACCGGTGACCTCATCCTTACCAAGGATGCGCTCTACCGACTGAGCTACGCGAGCAGGAATTTATCCCGTGCTCAGGTGCTTGCTTTCAGCACGAGCATTAAAATCCAGACAACAATATATACCAAAATAAATAGACGAACATAGGTCCGAGCCTCCACAAATGTCGCCTTCCAGCCTAACGCTTTAATTTCCCGTCCCGCTTCTGACATCAGCTTGATATTCAGGAGCTTCTCGATTTCATGGATGCGCCGCAGTCTCTGTCTGGTGTAAAAAATGAAAGTCTCTGTCATTCCCCACCAGACGATGACAAGGATAAATGCCAGGATCATGGTGGGCAACAAACGAGCCATCTCGCTGATCGTAGTGCCATAGTAGAATAGACCCATCGAGAGCACCAGAAAAATGCTCCCCGTCCATGAATATACCAGGCTTGTATTGCTGCGCTGGCTCTCCATCGCCTCTTTGTACTCTTCCAGGAGCGCGGACTCGGTGGGCTTTTCAGACGGTTCATTAATTGCCATGTGTCCCTCTTGCTACTTTTCTAAGCGCTGGAATAGCGATAATGCGACAGGGCGCCAATCGTAGAGCGGGAAACGGGATTTGAACCCGCGACATTCAGCTTGGAAGGCTGACGCTCTAGCCAACTGAGCTACTCCCGCAAAACTGGATTCTTGCTGCGGGATGGGCGAAAGTCCCTTTCAGGAGGCCATCCCCCTCCTCAAGATGATCAATGAATATCGTGGGGAGAGAAGGATTCGAACCTCCGAAGGCCTCAGCCGGCAGATTTACAGTCTGCTCCCATTGTCCACTCGGGCATCTCCCCGAAAAAATGCAAACTACCCCTGTAAGCGATCCCTGCCTTCGAAAAGGATCGCCAAGAGATTGTTTATGCTGACCTTGCCTGGCCTTTAGCCCGGGCAGAGCTGGCGAAGGGATTCGAACCCCCGACCGGCTGATTACAAATCAGCAGCTCTACCGACTGAGCTACGCCAGCACTAAGCAAAAACTTATAATATAATCAAATCACAAGATAAGTCAAGAGATTTTTCGCACTTTTTTCAATAGCTTACCCATCTTAAATCCTCCCATTTTCTATTATTTTTTAACCATTTTTCGTTTCATCAACAATTCCAGAATTTCCACCCCATTGGTCGCTGCCCCCTTGCGCACATTATCCGCCACGATCCACAGATCAAGCGTGTAATCTTCGCCAGGCACCTGGCGAATGCGTCCGACCATGACTTCGTCTCTATCCGCGCTCATTATAGGCATGGGATAGACGTTCTTTTGCGGATCATCCTGAATCATCACACCCGGCGCAGCAGACAAGACCTTGCGCGCCAAGGCCGGGCTAATCCTTCTCTTAAATTTCAAATGAACCGCCTCCGAGTGACACTGGGCGATGGGAACTCGCACCGTGGTTGGAAAAATGCGCAGATCCGGCAAACATAGAATTTTGCGCGTTTCCAGAATCATCTTGCGCTCTTCATTGCAGTACCCGTCGTCGCCAAAAGCACCGATAGCCGGGATGAGGTTGTGAAAAAGGGGATGCGGAAAAGGCGAAGTCAGGTTGCTTTTCCCGGCAATTTCGTCCCACAACTCGGATTTCCCCTTCTGTCCGGCGCCGGCAGCGGATTGGTAGGTTGCGACCGTGACTTCCTCCAGGCCATAAGCCCTATGCAAAGGGGCAAGCACTATGACGAGTTGGATGGTCGAGCAGTTGGGATTGGCAATAATTAAATCACCCTTGCGAATGGCGTCGGGATTAACCTCGGGCACCACCAGCGGGACATCGGGCTGCTGGCGAAAGGCGGAACTGTTATCTATGCAAACCACGCCAGCTTCAGCCAGGCGCGGCACCCACAGAGCAGAGACTTTCGCCCCTGGCGAAAGCAAGGCAGCGTTGGCACACCGCCACAGACCATCCTCAAGCGTGCTAACTTCGTAATCCCGGCCGGCAAAGGAAAGCTTCGTCCCGCGCGATTTAGCCGAAGCGATGAGGAAAAGGTCGGCCACCGGGACATGCCGTTCCTCCAGCACCTTCAGCATCGTTCGGCCCACCAATCCCGTGGCACCGACGACCGCCAATTTGATCGGATGATTCGTCATAGATAAAATAGCGAGGAACGATCCCCACCTGGCGATCCCCTTTTTTAACTGAGTCTTTAACCCTCTTCCTCCGCTGAGGTTCCCGCTTCAGCCTTGATGATTCCCTTTGCCTTCAATTCATCATACCACAGCGTGTGGTGTTCCTTCACATCGCGGGCGTTCATCTTGCCGGTCAGCCAGGTCCAGCTCATGGGATACATCTCAGGATGGAAGATGACGAAGAAGAAGTGCCAGACCAGGATGGCGAGCGTGGCCAGCCAGGCTTCGTAGTAGTGGATCGTCTGCGAAACCTCAATCGCCCAGACCGGCAGGACCTTCATAAAGGAGACGGGGAACCAGAGGATGAAGCCGGTGAAGGCCATGATGAACGTGCCCCAAACCAGCGCCCAGTACTCGCCCTTTTGGCTGTACTCGTAACGCCCGAAACGCGGCTTGCTTTTGCTCAGTCCGAGGTGGTAGAGCAGGCTGCCCAAGACGTCCCTGGCGTCCTTGACCGTCGGCATCAAAGCGAGAAACTCCTCGCGTCCGCGTCGGCTCATGATGATATAGCCGATGTGGAACACCGAGAAGCTGACCAGGAACACGGCGAAGACCCGGTGCAGGGTGCCGCGCAGCGCCTCCGCCATCCCCAGATAATTGAGCAGCCTCACCCACCAGGCGTCGGAAAACTTCAGTGCGAATCCGGTCAGGGATAGTCCGATGAACGAGACCGTCAGCACCAGGTGCTGGACAATTTGCGTTTTGTCGAATCGAGTGATCGTCTGGCCAGTTTCCTGCTTGCGTTTGGCGCGGATCATGTGCCAGTTCAGGATGATCATATTGTGGATCACCATGCCGCCGATGATGATGATGAGCAGGATGATATAAACGTTGCGCACGGCGACGTTGATGGGGCTTTCCAGGCGGCCCAGCCGGGCGTGCGTGTAGGAGGTGGCGAAATTGACGCTTGCCCCTGGGTGGCATTTGCTACAGGTCTGGACCACGCTGGCGGCATTGACGGTCGAGGTGCTGTCCTGCTGCGGCTGCACGTCGTGGCTGGTATGGCAGTCCACGCAGGTGGCGGCTCTTCTCGATTGCCATTTCACCGCCAGACCATGGTAACTATCTTCATAGGTCTTCACCACCGTGCCCTCCAATCCATATTTGGCGATAATGGTGGGATTGTTATGGCATCGCGCGCAGGTTTCTTCCGCTTGGCGCGACGGCGAGGTTGGGCTGCGCGGATCTTGAGGCGACATGATCTGATGTTCGCCGTGGCAACCGGTGCAGGTGGGACTATCAGTGATGCCGACTTTCAGCGCTCGACCGTGGATCGAACTCAAATATTCCTGCCTGATGGTGGGATGGCAATTTCCACAGGTTGCGGCGATGTTTTTGACATTGATCTTTGAGCTGGGGTCGCCAGCGCCTTTCAACGAATGATCGCCGTGACAGTCCAGGCAGGTGGCTGCCTTCTCTATTCCTCGACTCATCGCCTGGCCGTGAACCGATGATTCATAGGTCATCGCCGCTCGCGGCATGCGGATCAAGCCTTCCGCCATGACCGGTGACTCGCCATGGCATTTGCCGCAGGTTTTGTGGATATTGCGGCGGTGAATTGGAGCTTCGGGGTTGTTGGCGGCCAGGATGCGATGTTCGCCGTGGCAGCCGGTGCAATCCGGCGCGTCCTTAATGCCCCTGGAGAGAGCATATCCATGCAGAGAGACCTCGTACTCCTGCTCGATTTTTTCATGGCAACCGCCGCAGGTGGCGCGGTTGCGGCCCTGCTGTTGATAGACTTGATGGCCAGTATGGCATCTGTAGCAGACCGCTGAGGGGCTGGCTCCTTCGGAGAAGGCAGCGCCGTGCACGGAGGCGGCGACCTCTTCGGCCTTGCCGGGATGGCAGTTCTGGCAGGCGGCACGCCCGTCAGCCAAACGAGTGACACGGTGCGTGCCGCCATGGCAGCCGACGCAATCCGGAGCCTGAATATTACCGGCTTCCCGAGCTTTTCCATGCGGCCCGGCGGCATAGGCATCGGCTTCTTTGCGATGGCAGTCCCGGCAGCCGCCTTCGTGCCCAGCGCGCAGCGGCTTCAGACTGTGGGTGCCGTGACAATCCACGCAGGCCGAAGCGGCGCCGCCGTGAGCGCTGCTTTGCAGCATCTTGCCCAGCGGCTGGTGGCAGTTCAGGCAGGCCTCTTTAGCCTTTGTTCCGCTGACCATGGAATGCGCTTCGCCATGGCAGCCCAGGCAAGTGGGAGCATTCTTGATCCCTCTCAATAAGGCTTTGCCGTGGGAACTTTCCAGATAGACGCGCTCAATGTCCTGGTGGCAGGCCGAGCAGTTCGCCGGTTTCAGCGGAGCATCATGAGGAAAATCTTTAACTCCGGCGAGATCCGCGTGGCAGTCAACACAGGCGACGTGCGCTTGCCCGTGCAGGCTGGCCTGGTACCGCTTCACGTCCACGTACAGGCTCTGCCCACGATCGTTCTGCAGAGATGGATCGTTGTGGCAGGCGAGGCATTCGCTGTCCGTCTGCGCTTTGGCCGGCAGCCACATCAGACTGCCAACCAGAGCCGCAAACAGAAGCCGAGTCGTCGCGGTTCTCCGTTGTGCCGTCACGTGTAATTCTCCGATCTTTGCTAATGCTCTTGCGCCTTACCGGCCAAAGGCAGGTCTTGATCTATCCTGGTTCTAATCCGGGGCGTACAGGCAGGATCAAGCTTCATCGGGCGGCGGGGTTGACCTCCGCAACGCAACCTCGCGCTCCCACCAATCCAGGGCTTCTTCGCCGCGAAGCAAGTTCTCCAGTTCTTCTTGCGGGTCGGCCGGATCCAACAGCAGGATCCAGCCGACTCCGTAAGGGTCCTCCAGGAGGATCGCAGGATCCTCATGCAAATCTTGATTAACCTCAATTATTTCGCCCGAAAGAGGGGCAAAAAGCAGTTTCCTCTTACCTTTACCGCGAACAATGGCGCAGGCTTCGTCCTGAGAGAGTTCATCGCCTTCGGTGGGCAGGTCAATCTCGGCAATAGACTCAACATCGCATAAGAAAAGCTCATCCACACCGATGCGGTAGAGATTTTCGCCCTCCTTTTTCACCCAGGCGTGTTCGCGATGAAAATAGAGGTCTTCGGGGAAAGGGAACATCAGCTTTCGAAAGGTAGCCTGGTGCACGTTTGCCATCTATATTACGTTAACGCCCACAAGGGGCCAGGCTACGTCTTGGGATTGATGAGGGGCGAGGCCCCAAACGAGGGCCTTCGCTCCGCGCCTCGCCCCTACAACATGGATTACACCAGACCTTGTTCGATCATACTATCGGCCACCTTGACGAAGCCGGCGATGTTGGCGCCGTTGACGTAGTTGCCGGGAGTGCCGTATTCTTCGGCGGCTGCCCAGGCGGCATCATGGATGGCCTTCATGATGCCGCGCAGACGGCTATCCACCTCTTCGCGCGTCCAGGAGAGGCGCAGGCTGTTCTGCGACATCTCCAGACCCGACGTGGCCACGCCTCCGGCATTGGCGGCCTTGCCGGGACCGTACATGATGCCCGCATTGACAAAGGCTTCCGCCGCCTCCGGAGTAGATGGCATATTCGCGCCTTCAACCACACAGATGCAGCCGTTCTTCAGCAAGAATTTGGCGTCATCGCCGTCCAGCTCGTTCTGCGTGGCGCAGGGCAGAGCCACGTCGTATTTGCCGCTCTTCCACAGCTTGGAGCCTTCATGGTATTC
>Ga0315280_10005247_pt1 | contig 18600 bp, 19 predicted proteins | sample YL17G06_40_MG_FD_203697 | JGI IMG/M metagenome (GOLD analysis project Ga0315280, IMG submission 203697) | Sediment microbial communities from Yellowstone Lake, YNP, Wyoming, USA - YL17G06_40 | ecosystem: Environmental > Aquatic > Freshwater > Lake > Sediment | place: USA: Wyoming | collected... | reverse complement strand
CAGGACGCCCCCAGACTAGAAGCCTTCCTGAAAAAGTACGGAGCCGAATACTACATCAGAACCATAGAACTAGAACCAAGCGACCAAAAGAAACTGAAACTGAACTAACAAAAAGTGTCCCAAAGCCCCTGAGGAAGAAGATCTTAAGTAGTTGTTCGCCCACAACTAGTAATCGTGAGATCAGTTGGAGCTAGGTCGACGTCTGGTTTGCGCATCAATCCTTGCGCTCCTGATAGTGGCGTCCTGCTCGATATCGCCATTGGGTGCTCAGAAGAAGTTCACAAAGTTCTCTGTGTGCTACATCAATGCGACGCCAAAAGAAGTCCCTCAAGGCAGAGTGCTTGTCGTGGTCTTCGGGGTTTTCTATTCCGACTACTCTCCATGCGGAGACCCTGCTGAGTTGAAGCCCAGAGCTGGACAGACCCAGCCCACGGCAAGTTTCGTGCTTCCAGGACCCACTGCACTTCAATTCACTGACATTCCTGTCACCCCCACCGGAACACCTGGGGAGTATCGAGCAGAAATCAGTTGGCCAACAAGTGCCCCAATTGGAACGGAAGTCGCGTTCATAACTACTGGCAGTTTGTATGATGGGAAGACCACTGGGCCTGAACGGGAAACTAGTCACGTGGAGACGCCCGATCCCACGGATGACAGCACATTTGTCTCAAGATCTGCCTCTGCAATCATTGCACTCTTCGATTTCGTAGCTGGAGGAGTCGCCACAGTAATGGCCCTTCTTGCTCTGCTGATTCTGCTGGCAGTACTTCTGCTGCTTATGATGCGTCGACGTCGAAAAGCATGACGAGAAGGGTCGGATTGGAGAGCATGTCTGTTATCGCTGATTTCCACAGAACCTGCCTCGATTCATTGCAGACTGTCTCAGTTGATCGTGCATGGGTTCTCGACTATGTAGGCAAACGAAGTGTTTTTAAGGCAAATCAAGGAAGAAGCGCGCTGGCACCGGCAGGAGCTGCAATGGATGAGACCCTTCCTAACAATCGGAAAAAGATCGCAAAGTAATCACTTTGCCTTCTCTTTGGCATCCAGAACATTGAATCCGTTCGCAGATTCTCGTGAGAACTCTGAGAAGGTTCTTCCGTCAATCTTGCCCAATTCTGGTTGTCCATTGGTTCGAAGACTTGGAGAGCTTGAACCAGTCCTCTGTGATGCGCAAACGCCCAGGACCAACCCAGAGTTGCCTGTGTACGAGATCTATAGAGATATCTGCAGCGACGGTGAGCGGAGCGCGCTTTCTGAGCATCGCTTGAGGTATGATCTGACTATCATGCCTCCTTTGATGATAGGAGAAGAGTATGTGAAGACGTTCGGACACGATCATATGCCCTGCGAAGGAGGATGGTCTCATCCAGAGGTTTTCGAAGTTTTGGAGGGTGAGGCTTTTTTCCTCATGCAGAGGCGCAGCGGCGAGGAGATTGTTGACGTTTCGTTGGTTACTGCACTTGAGGGTGATGTGGTCGTGGTTCCTCCGAACTGTGGCCACGTTATGATCAACGGTTCCTCTAGACGACTAGTAGTTGGGAATCTTGTTTCGCGAGACTGTGTTCAGGTGTACAGAAGGTTCGTCGAGAGGAGGGGGGCCTCTTACTTCATGTTGAGAGGACGTAGGCTTGTAAGAAACAAGAACTATTCTTCGCTACCAGGAGTTCGTGCTGCGACGGCGGGAGCGTCTGGGTTCGTTGGAAAGAGACCGGGTTTGATGGGATCTTTCCTGAAGAATCCTGAATCATTTGAGTATCTGAATATACAGGATAGTTTTCACGACTTTGAGAAGAACGTGTCGCACGTGAAATTCATTTCCTCAATCTCTGTGTGTGACGGAATGCGTAATAGCGATGGACTGCGGGCGTTAGGTGATGTTGCCGGAGAGCAGTAGTAAGCGGCTTGTGGCTCTTGGTCTTGGTCAGATCTATGATGGCGTGGTCAAGGATAAGGTCACTGTCGTCATACCTACTCTGAATGAAGCTGAAGCCATAGCCAAGACAATAGACGAGGTTGAGGCGGAGGGCTACAACAACATTCTTGTTGTGGACGGATACTCTACAGACAGGACGGCTGAGCGAGCCCATTCAATGGGCGTCAAGGTGTCCCATCAGCATGGAGTCGGGAAGGCTGGAGCCGTGAAGACTGCTATAGAGAATGTCGAGACACCATACATGGTTTTCATGGATGGCGATCACACATACGCTCCCAAGGACATATGGCGGCTGCTGAATCACACCGATCATTACGCTCACGTGATAGGTGCTAGGGATAGTAGGCAAGTAGAACGTCTGCATAGGTTCGGGAACTGGGTGATATCCCAAGCATTCAGTTTGCTTTTCGGCGTCAAGATGACAGATGTCTGCTCCGGGATGTATCTGCTTGAAACCAAAGAAGTCCGGAAGTACGCTTTGGAAGAGCCCGGCTTCACAGTTGAGATTGAACTGGCCGCGCAATCAGCTTCAAGGGGGACTCTAGCTGAAGTTCCCATAAGTTATCGATCGAGGATCGGTGTGAGAAAACTGAATACATGGAAGCATGGACTGGCCATCATTTCCGCGGCTTTCAGGTTGGCCAGACGATACAACCCAATATTGCTGTACTCCAGTCTAGCATGTCTGTCTGCAATTCCGGCAACACTAGTGTTGAGCTGGGTGGCCTTGGAGCAGTTGATTACGCATACATGGCATTCGGGATGGGCCATGTTGGGCATAATGTTACTACTAATAGCTGTTCAAGCGTTTACGTTAGCGAGCGTGTCGATACTAGTGAATCATATGGAGAAACGATTGATGCGAGAGATAAAAGGCCGAGAATAACCCAGCCTGATACTCTCTGTAAGCAAGATTGCGGGAATTGGACGCGACCCGGATCTATCGGTGTCGATTCCGAACTTCACTGGCAAGGCTCAATCTTGGTCACAGACGGTAATGTTACTTCAGCGGAATGAATAAAGAACGAGGAACACGTAGGAATGGGCATGCACCCTGGCGTACCGAGGCGGCAACGATTTCTTGGAGTGTTCCTAGTTGCTTTTGGGGTTCTAACAACCGCGACAAGCGCATTGATTGGAGGTCGGAACCTTGGAGGACTAGGACTTGCTTCGTTCATAATAGGCCTTCTCCTCATCTATCTCCAATCCCCGCCATCCTTTTCCGCAGAACTGGTAGAAGCCTTCTCGCTCTCCTCACTAGCTAACGTTGAGAGGGTGTTGCGCGAACTTGGCCCAGATACCCGATCCCTATACTTGAAGGTCCATGATAGGCTAGATGTGCCGATGGTATTTCTGCCGATGGAAGAGAATCCAGCTTCTGTGTCCGAATCAAGCTTGATCGATGAGGATCGATTTCTTGTGATTGCCTCCGGTGACCCGCCCAAAACCGGATTGCTCCTGGAAGCTCCTGGAGCGTCGCTACTTGCCCTGATGGAGAGAGAGTCTGGTGTGGATTTTACAGATCTTGGAAAAGAGAATCTCTTGGATTCAATAAGAGGGAGCATGGTTGGATCTCTGGAATTGGTGGATGACATAAGGGGCACAGTCACGAAGGAAGGTGTATACCTCGAGATGAGAGATGGCTCTTTAGGCAGTCTGTCCAACTCTGTTGCGACTAAGGCGCCTAATGTTGCTTCACGGCTTGGTTGCCCGATATGCAGCGCAGCGATCTGCGCCACGATCAAGGCCACCAAATGCAGCATGGTATTGGAGAATGCGGCACATAGTCGAGGACGTCATTCCGTCACCTTAAGGTTTGTAGGAGGCGAAACGAGTGAGGCTAGTTGAGAGATATGTCATGTTCTATGCGATCGCGATTCTTCTTAGCGGGCTCTTCCTGATGTCTGTTGGCGTTGAACAGATGGAGATTTTCTACGCCGTGTACTTGATTGAGTTTCTAGTGTGTGCGAATGTGGTTGCTTCCTTCAGAAGAAGCCTAGAGAGAAATCTGCGTTTCATCATCCTGATGTTTCTTCTAGGTTTCGTCTATTCTATTGCACAGCGGGTACTCCAGCTTCTGAGCTAACCAGAGGAGTCTGTTAGGGACTTGACAAAGTCGAGGAGAGTTATGGCTAGAATAGGGCTGGTCACTTTGCTTGTTCTATTGGCCAGTATCCCGCTCACTTTCCCATACTTGGTGCGAATGGGCTTGATGCTTAACCTCAATGCAGGTCCCAGCAAGATGATGCGAGCGTTTGACCCCCGATCTGCTCAGGAGAGTCATCCGTCACCAGACGCCCTGTTGGCTTACGGAAGCATCGCCTCGCGATCTGCACAGAGTGGTAACTACACTGAAGCCAAGCGTCTCCTAGGAATGGCCGACCGACTTCCTGTCAATGTCGAGCATAACCTGAGAACATACATCACGTTGATGCAGAAGCTTGTTTCAGTTCTTGATTCCTTGAAGACCAGATTGGATCACCTTCAGAATTTGACTGATGAGGGCGCAGCAATACAGGCCAGGGAGAAGGTCGCCGAGATAGAAGACTTGACTGCTGGGGCCGAGGAGCTCTTGGAGCTGTTATCTCGATCTTTGGAACGCGTCGAAACGGTCTATCCCGTAGATGTTTCATCACAGCGCCGCGACCTTCAAGTTCTTTCGATCGCACTGCGATCGTTTGAACAACATCTTGGAAGCCTAAGAGCTCGACTCAAGATGATGGATCACTCCGCGCCGACACAACTGGGGTTGTGGGTATCGCCAAACCCGATCAGGATTGAGGAATCTCTGAGGATTGGAGGTCAGCTCCATGCTAATGGCACCGATCTGGGCGATCGGATCGTTGAGCTCTGGGTCAACGGAACCCAAATTGCAAATCTAACCCTAGATCGAGGTGGCAGGTTCAACTGGACGTATTTCGTTTCGAGCAATAACCGGTTGAGTGAGGTCAAAATCTACGCGCGTTACTTACCAGCGGACTCCGACCTTTCTAGATTCCGTCCAACAAAGTCAAACACCATAACGGTTCCAATAGAGCGTTACCCGACGATTCTGACAATGATGTCCACTTCGAACAAAGTCCAAGTGCTGGAAACCTTCGTCGTTCAAGGATACCTTACAGACGGTTTGGGGCGAGGGCTGACTGGAATGGTCGTGGATTCAGTAATCGATGACAGACTGGTGAACAGTTCTTCGACGGACGCCTCTGGAATGTATAGTATGAGTATATCCTTTCCTGCTGAGAGTCTCGAGGGAGAGCATCAATTGTACATGCAGTTCCAGCCGACCCAAGGGATCTATGCATCTGTCGCCAGTCAGAAGATCATCGTCAATCTCTTCTATCTTAGGCCCATCATTAGTTCGGTCGCATTTGATGGCGTTGTAATGCTAGGTGGCAGGCCTGTGGTCGTTTCGGGCCAGGCTGTGCGACTGAAAGGCCTGCTGGAAATAGATTCGAAGCCCTTTCCGCAAGGTTTGGTAATTGCGCTTTTGGAGAATCGAGAGCTTGGTCGCGCGGTTTCCGGAGCCGACGGCATTTTCTCGATGTCGATCAGCATCCCGTTTGATGCCGCGGACGAAGGCAGATTTACCTTGGTTTTCGTTCCTGACAGGCCGTGGATTGCGCCCAGCACAACTTCCACAGTTCTGTATGTTGCGAATTCCATGGTCATGGGATTTGCAATCGGTGTCATAGCTTTCGCTGTCTTGGTTTTCTCTGGCGGATCAAGCCATCTCCTATCTGTTTGGCGACGACGAATGACTCCGCGAAGACAGAAAGAAGCCGAGACGACGATTGTAAAGTCTGAAGATAGGCAAGTGGCCTCAGGTCAGACAGTATTTCGTCTAGGCGTCTTCGAGCTCCAAGATCCTCGCATTTGTGTGAAAAGGATCTACTGGGAGGTTAGGCGTGTGCTTGCACAGGTTCTCGGCGTCGAAGGACTGCTATCGGAGACGCCGAGGGAATACCGGGCCCGAGTCACAGAGAGGGTTGGAGTTGCTGCCCTATCTCTCTCAAGCTTGACCGAGCTGTTCGAGCTTTCGGAATATAGTCAGCATACGGTCTCGAAACTAGAGGCTCAAGAAGCGATCAACCATGCGATACGAGTGGCCAAAGCGATTGATGTGAGGATAGACCATGAACTACCGTGAGATCGCTTCTGGGCCATTGCTGGCAGCGTTCCTATTGACACTGACGCTTTCAATTGTCTGGGCCGCAAGCATACCTATCGAGGATCCTTTCTCGGCACTGAACACTCAGTGGGACGGAACGAGCACACTTGTAGACAGAGGATTTCTCGTTCTGAATGATGATCCGACAAAGACGATCTCATCAACGAACGTCGCGGCAGTCTTGCTAATTGTTGGGCCTGATCGTCTGTTCTCTCAGTTTGAAGCGAACAACATCAAGGACTTTGTTTCGAGAGGAGGTTTCCTTGTCCTCGCCGACAATTCTGGTACTGGGAACAGTTTGTTAGACCTTATGGGTCTTCCAGCTCGATTCGATGGTAGACTGGTAGTTGACTCTTTGTTTTATCGCTGGAATCCTCAGTTTCCAGTCATCTCTGACTTCTCGCAATCTGAGCTTTCGACTGGCCTAGGCGAGCTTGTGCTGAACCATGCCACGGTTCTCAATGTCACGGCCGGAAGCAGTGTCAAGCTTCTGGCATATTCGTCACCGTTCAGTTTCTTCGACTCAAATCAAGACGGAAAAAGGAACCCACAAGAACCCTCAGGGCCTTTTCCTGTTCTGGCTGAATTGCAGCTGGGCAAGGGGGCGGTGTTTCTTCTGTCTAGCCCGGGATCGTTTGCGAACGGACTGATAGATGAAGCGGACAACAGAATCCTAGTCGACAACATCGTCAGACGTGCATCTCCGCCCGGGCATCGTGCTGTGCTCTTGCTGGACGAGACGCATCTGGAAACTTCTTCTTTCACACGAGCAAAACTGGTCTCCGGACGTATAGTGACATGGATTCTTGCTGGTGGCATGCCTTTGTCAGGGAAGCTTGGATTTACAGCACTTGTCATGATGGTCGTTGCTGCTCGTTACGCATTTAGAAGGCCTTCAACCGAGACAGTAGAAGAGATTGAACGCTCGCGTACGGTTGCGTCGGTTGATGTTAAATCTGTGCTGCGTCTTCATCCAGCTTGGGACCCTGGTAGACTGGGATATGTGGCGAGTGAACTTCAGGCATCGATGAGATGGAGGAGATTGCGTGAAGGAACATGAAGAGCTACTTGAATGGAGTAGGAGCATACTGACGCAGGTCCTTGACGAGGCGTCACGCCACGTAGTCGGGAAGAAAGAGGTTCTGAAGAATCTTCTGGTTGCTTTGCTTTCCGGTGGGCATGCGATCCTCGACGGCGTCCCGGGTGTAGCTAAGACTCACATTGCAAAAACCTTTGCCAGTACCTTAGGCTGCGAGTTTAAGAGGATACAGTTCACACCGGACCTACTTCCCGTAGACATAATCGGCTCATTTGTCTTCGACCAAAAGAGTTCTGAATTCAAACTCCGAAAAGGCCCGATCTTCTCGAATGTGGTGCTCATCGATGAAATAAACCGCGGAACGCCCAAGACACAGTCAGGAACAATCGAGGTCATGCAGGAGCGACAAGTGACAATAGAGAGCGAAACCTTCCACCTTCAGGAACCATTCATAGTAATTGCCACCATGAATCCACTGGGGACAGAAGGCGTCTACCCGCTCACGGAGGTGCAACTAGACCGCTTCATGCTCAAACTCTCCCTCGACTATCCAACACGTGATGAAGAGCGACAGCTGATTGACAGGCTCAGCGCCATCGAGTCCCCCGAGGTCAAACAGGTCGCGACGACGGAAGACCTGCGCAGACTGGCCAGCTATGTGGAAGGGGTGTATGTCAATAAGGATATGAAGACGTACATGATAGATCTTGTGAGGAAGACTCGGGATCTGCAAGAGCTGAAGCTCGGAGGAAGCCCTCGCGCCTTGATTCACCTCTATAAGGCAAGCAAGGCCAAGGCCTGGATCGAAGGAAGAATCTACGTTATCCCCGACGATGTCAAGAACCTGATGGGGCCAGTGCTAAGTCACCGAATTTGGTTGTCAAGAGAAGCCGAGACCGAGGGAGTGAAGATTCCTGACTTGTTGCACAACGTGATTGACGAGACTCCAATCCCCGGAATGAGAGCAGCAGGGACCGCCGAGTGAGAATCCCCAACACATCCATTCGAACAACTTGGAGGGCGGACTGGCTAGTGGAATTCGGCGCAGCGCTAGCCCTTCTTGGAATTCTCACAAGGGAGATCATCTTTGTCACTGTCGGCATGGGAATCCTGTTAGCGCTGGCCGCCTTTGTCCTCATTTTCCGTCAGAAACTGGACTCCCTTCAAAAAGGGCTTCACGTCGCACAAGCCATATTCAAGACTAAGGTGTACCTTGGAGATCGCCTCAGAGGAGAGTTGACGATTGAAAACAGGTCTGATGTGACTGCCCTCATTCTGGACGTTCAAGCTGTCGCTGAGAGAGGTTTGAATTACGAGTTCTCCGCCTCCTTCCATCAGCTGCTCCAAGCGGGGACCATGCTAAACTCACAATTCACGATCACGCCTTTGGCGAGGGGACGTTTCAGACTCTCAGGATTCGTGCTATCGTTCACCGATGCGAGTGACTTATTTGTGGGCGAGGTCAATTGCGAATGTTCTGGCTTGATTGAGGTTTATCCAGGAGTAGGATCGGCTGAACCAGTAAGCCCGCTGGTTCTGTATGGAGGCTCAGAGAGCCTTCGCAAGGCCGCAACAGGAATCGATTTTGCAGGCATCCGTGAATACGCACCTGGTGACGAGTATCACCGAGTTGAATGGAAAGCGACGGCACGCTTTCGGAAGCTTATGATAAAGGAGTTTCATCCGGAGACGGAAACCACGCTGCAAATCCTTATCGACGCAGGAAGAACGATGCATGAACAGTCGTACTTGGGAACAAAGCTTGACGAGGCACTTGCAGTCGCGCGTCTACTCACGGAGTCGACTGTGGACTCAGGGAGTCGCGTTGGCATGTGGGTTTACAACGAGACTAAAATCATGAGAGCCCTGAAACCAGCAATGGCAAAGGACCAGCTGTCCAGCCTTCAACAATTGGCACTTTCCCTTTTGGAAGGAGCCAAGAGCGGGGAACTCTCTGCACCTGTTCGGCCTCCTAGAGCGTCTTGGCTGGTGACATCCAATATGCCTCATGGTGCGCGAGTGGCAATGTTTCTGAGACTACTCAGGCTCAGACTTGGCTTAGGCTACCGAAAGACAGGTGTATACAGGGCGCTGATGGAAGCAAGGGGAACGAGCCCGAAGGGATTTTCGATTGTGTTGACGGACCTGCAGACTGACAGCGATGCTCTCTTCAAGGCCGCGTTGATCCAGCGAGAAAGAGGCCGAACCATCGTGGCGCAAATTGGGGCTCCTTGGCGATTGTGTTGTAGTCTAGAGGCAGCATATGTCCAATATCAGAGCAATAGTAAAGTCCTAAACAGATTGCTGGATCTGGGCATCCCTGTGTTCGATCTCAGGCCCGAGAGATTGATCGAAGCAGTGGTGCGACATGTTGAAGCTGTGACTGTTGCGCCTGCTGCGATCTAGCAGCTCGACCAGAGAGAGTGTTTTGTTGACCCACTATCAGGACTCTCGCAAAAGGCGCGCCATCCTCCTGCAATATCATTCTCCTCTTGTCAATTTCATGAGGCTGACCGGTGACCGCATCATGTCTGCGAGGCCGAGGAGAATTGAGGATAGGGCGCTTATCAACATCATGATCGAGCAGAGAGGGGTGTGGATGAGAATGTTTGAGGCCTCGTGTCCGAAGCTGACATAACCCAAAACGTGTCTTCAACCGTGAAGAAGCTCTCTCCACTGAGTCCCAGTTCCTGTAGAGACGGTTCAGTCGCCATGCACCATACAACTTGAACCGTCTGTCAACACGTAGAACTCGTTTACCTTTCATCTGCGTCCTTGGGTAGGGTACGATGAGTTCTGCACGAAAACCCCCCACTTCATTCCTGAACTTTTCGCTGGAGTATTGTAAGCTTGCAACAACATTCCTTACTCCTCGCCTACACTTCAATGCTTGACGAAGAAGGTTGGGTGCGACCTTTTTCTCATTGTTTGCAGGTTTCGCGATGATTGTCAGTGGCATTTCGCCACCTGCGTCCATAGCCAGGTGGACGTCACAGCCTAGAATCACGTTTCTGCCCTTTTCCGTAAACGGGCGTTGGAATCAGACAATTCCAGTGAGTTGTCTTGATGTTCTCTTCGACTGTAAGCTTCGATGAATGTGGCACCTAGCACTAGTTTCAACGTTCGTAACGCCAGTGACGTGAAGTTGCTTAACGAGATGCTTTATGGGTGATTCGGATCCTTCGGATTCTATTCTGCGCCTCAACCGTGAAACGGTGGAAGGATGATTCGGCTTCTCCCAATCTTTGATAAGGCATGGGATATTCAACGGTGCATCGGCTCGAAGCAGCCAGTAAAGCTCATCGTAGCTTCCTACTCGAATGGGCCGCTTAACAGGCTCAACCTTGAACATGCCAACAAGATTCCGATGAGGCCCACCAAACTTGTTCCTCCGCCCATGGCTTACTGGAAAAATGCTCTCTACAAACTCCAAATCTAGCGCTTCAAAGATATGCCATGTAGCTTCACGTCGACTCAAGGCCTCTACTCACAGGAGACCGCTGGGTGAGTCTGGAGCTCAATTATCCTCTTGCCGAGAACACGCATACATATTCATGCTAACTCGAGGAATACTGCAAGAAGCTGGCACGCTCAACATCGTGCTAATCATTCCTGAAGATCATGATCTTGTGCACACTGAAACGACACAGTTTGTTCATGAACATGAAATCGATTGGAAAAGAGATGATTGATAATAGATTTCTGGAAACGTCCCAGGCAACTTTCAGTAGGCGATCAATGCCTTCGAGCTGTCCTTCCAGCTGTCGAGCATAGTATCCTGATCCCTTGACTTTGTCTTTCGCAATCGTTTTGATGAATTCTGCTCCCAAAGATGGATTTACCGGCCTAGTCGTGACCAGAGATACTTTCTGATTCCTGAACAATCGTTGCCAGTCGTGGACAGAACGAAATGCTGTGGGATAGTCTTCAGTCACCTTTTCATCGACATGAAGGCTTGTTGCAGTCTCAAGTAAGATCAAAAGGCCGTCCGGTCTGAGAGTACGTCTAATTTCAGAGGCTACTTCGGTTAGGCGTTTCGGATCAAGCACATGTTGAAGTGTTGTCACACTCAGGATGCAGTCGAATGTGTCTGACTTAAACGGCAGAAAGGAGGCATGAGCGCTGATCAGGTCGAATTTTGCACGTAAGGAATGAGCTCTAGCCAATCTGAGCATGTTCGCGGAAATGTCTATCCCGATCATCCTCGCACCTTTTCGTCTACCTCTTGCGAGCCATCGTCCGGTTCCGCACCCAACTTCGAGAACAAGCTTCCCAGAGAGCGCAGCCAACAACGGACTCAGAGCTCTATTCTGGAAGAAATCAACGATCATGTTTGAGATCCCTCTGGCCGTTGGTCCAGTGACAACCGCCAGTCTGTCGCGTCCGAAACGATCGGCCGTCTGATCCCAGAACCTCTTGCGTGCAAGCTCTCCTCGATGAGACCTGTGTGTCAACCATTACCGTCCTCCACCGAGGCTCTGGCTGTCTTGGCTGACGCATGTTCCTCCTGATCCTCTTTGTTCAATCAGATTCTCCACGCGGATGCCCTCGGAACAGACTTGGTCTGATGAAGATTAAAGCATTGCTTGATCTGGAAGAACAAGAAATGATGCCAGCACAGCATGGTGACCACAATCTGATCTTTGCCGGTCGTACGAACTCACAGGCCGGACTCGAGTTGAACTAGATTGACTTCGGCGTTGCACTAAAGAAGGAGAAAACCCAGTTTGCAGCACTTCGAAATATCTGAAGTGAGAGAAAACGAAGCAGACAAATGGAATGCCTTCGTCCTAAATAACCCACATGAAACAGTCTTTCAGACATACGAAATGCTTAGAGTGTACGAAGAATCAAAGACAGCTGAGGTACTGCTCCTCGGTGCGAGGAACCGAGACAATGAGTTCACTTCGGGTATGCTCGCGTGCATACGGAAAGAGAGAGGGGGTATACTGGAACCTCTGTCTACGCGTTCGACGATTTGGGGAAGCCCCCTTTACTCCTCGAACATGGACTTCGGTGGACTCCCGCAGCTGCTTGAAGAGTACAAGGAACGTGTCGCAAAGAAAGTGATTTTCACTGAAATCCGTAGCCTGTCTTTTGATCTGTCTCCGATACGAAGCGTCATGACTTCCAGCGGATTCAAGTGCTATGAGCATCTGAACTTTCTTGTTGATTTAACCCAGCCGAGGGAACAGTTGTGGTCAAGGCTTGAGAAATCCAGGAGATGGGGAGTGAGAAGAGGCCGAGAAAGAGGTGTGAGAGTTCAGGAAGTAACCGAAGAAGAAGACGTACTGGAGTGCTGTCGCTTGCTGAATGAGACATACGCAAGAGTGGCACTCCCCCTGGCTCATCGGCTTGGCCAATCCTTCCTCGCTAAGGCATTCGTGATCTTGTGCCAGAAGAATCTTGCACATTTTCTTGCAGCGAAGCTCAAAGACAGAATTGTCGCAGTGGTGTTCAATCTGTTGTACAGAGACCGAATATACTGCTGGCAACATGGATCAGACTTGGCCTATAACCAGTATCATCCAAATGAGGTTCTGCTGTGGGAATCCATCATGTGGGGAAAGGACCATGGATACCGAATATTCGATTTCGGAGGAGCGGGTACACCGGATGAGGCATGGGGGGTTCGTGATTTCAAGAGCAAGTACAGAGGGAAACTCGTGAAATTCGAAACGTTCAGGCTGATTCATTCTCCCATAAGATATGCTGTAGCCAAACGAGGATTCGCGCTGTACCGGCGTTCGTTTCTGGGATAGAGTGTGTATCATAGGATAGGTATGTGTCATCCACGGTCATCCTTTCAGCACCTACAACTGATTCTAGAACACAGCACATACCGGTCCGGAAATCGATCCTCGAATGGCTAGCGCGCGGGGGTGTCCCGCTTTTCTTTGGGTTGGCATGTAGAGGTCAATATGGTCTGAGTCTCGCATCATCCTGTCTGGAAGCTTTGGAGGAGAATCCAGTTAGAAGAGTACGAGACTCTGGAAACATTGCTGGATAATGTGGATTTAGGCTTTGTTCAACGTCTCCTCGACGGCTGCTGCCACCAGAAAGGCGCCGGCAGACCTCCCAGAAACCCGTTAGGCCTATTCAAAGCGCATCTAGCCAGACGATTTCTCAGAATCAATGGCCTACGCGAGCTTGAACGTCGCCTATGGATAGACGAACGGCTGCGAACCATATGCGGCATGGCCAGAGAAGAGCCTGCCTACGGTAGGACAGTGCTATCACGGTTCAATCAGCGTCTAGGCGCAAGACGATTGAGACGCATAGTTGACAAGCAGGTGAAGAAGCTTATTCGCTATCGCATCGTTAAGGTTAGGACAGTTGCGTTGGACGCCGCGTTCATCAAGGCTTACAGCCGCCGCAACATGGATAACCGAACAGGCTACAGCGACCCTGAATTCAGAGTCGGCAGAGCCTATCGCACATATGGGTTAGGCTACAAACTTCATACGGCAGTGGACACCGGATCCGGAGCACCGTTAAGTTTCCTAGTGGCGCCTGCCAACACCAACGAGAAACAGCTAAGCATCCCACTCCTCAAGGCAACAATCAAGATCACAGAGAAGTCAATACGTCACCTAACAACTGACAGCCAATACTCCAGCAGCGACCTCCGAGACACAGCTGAAAGACATGGGATAGAAACCGCGATACCGTGGCCAGCAAACCAAAAACTTGGCAAACGCAACATTCTCTGAGTAACCAAAGACTTCAAAACACATAGACCTGAACGCCTGAAACGCATCTACAGGAAACGTTCAATCATAGAACTCGTATTCGCGTGGCTCAAGAAACATCTGAGCCTCAACAATCATAAGGTGAGAGGACTGGAACGAGTCACAATCCACGTCTCCTACTGCCTACTATGCTTCTTGTACGCAATGGAAGCATCACATACCGCCAATCAACCACTCAAATCAAGAAGCATAACATACTGGGCGCACTAACATGAAACAGCTAATAACGGGACAAGGCTGCGCGCAGCGCATTTCCATTCTTGTCCTCTCTTGCTGCTTCAGAGGATTCTGCTGGCTTCTCGATGGACTGGAGCATTTTCTGTGATCCTGACCCACTCAGGAGGCCAGCGGCCATGTCTCGTCCGCCTGTGGGTATGACGTATGGTCTGGACCAAGATACCCTACCGGTTTGCAAGAGACCTCATGGTGTTCATGCCTCCGAACATGATTAGTGAATCTCTAACAGAATCTACTGTGAGTGGCTGAGGAGGGGAGGGCATGCGACCATCGAATTCTCTTGGTTCCGATACTCTGTTCAGGGTTCATTTTGCAGGTAGATGTTTGACCATCCATTGGAGTAGAGTGCGTTGTACTGGCTCGAATCGAGTTCCTGGCTGACTGTGTCAAGGTGCTCTTCACCTTTCAGATAGAGAATCCAGCTTCCAGCTTGATAGTTCATCAGGAAGTAAGAGCCTCCTGTTGAGTCTCGGGTGTTGTCCGATCTCAAAGTCTCGACGTAGTACACGTATTGTTGCTCCGACGAACCGAATGAAGCGTCGAAAGGGGCTTGTGTGACGTAGAATTGGAGCGCTTTCACTGTCGAGTCTTGAAGTACTTGGAAGGAATCTTGGCCATAGTGCGTGGGAAGATGAAGGCCGATCGTAACGATCAGTATCACCAATCCGACTCCTCGAAGAAGCCTGCGGTTCGAATCAAAAAGCTTGGCAATACCGTAAACTAGTGGGAGGATCGAGAACGCAAAAACACGCGCAAAGAACTCGTATACGTAGCCTGATACCGTGATGATGACGAGGCAGGCCAGACCAAGAAGCCAGAGGAGGAGCTGAAGCTTGCGTTTGTCAGTTGAGCTGTAGAGGTAGACTGCAAATCCGAGTGACAGAATGGGAGCATAAAGTCGTGCGACAGATGCGTAGCCTCCTGAATACAGTGTTCCCGCAAATCCGATCAGTGCCGTTGAGAGAAATAGGTGTAGAGTTCTCAGAAGGTCGCTAGTCACCAACCAACGAAGGGCCCAAGAGAAAGGAGCAGATGCTATGTACGACCAATACGCTACGAGAATGGCGAGAAGAGAGATCACAATCGAACGGTTCATTGATGGTGGACAGCCTTGGAGCCTCACTAGCCCAATCTTGCGAATCATTCGATCTGCTAGCTGCCAGCCAAACAACATGACTCCGACTGCGCCAACAATGGCGAAAGGTGTGAAAGCGTGGTAGATAACAACCGCAAGGAAGAAGGTTGTCAATATGAAGATGTTTGTAGCTCGATTCGGATAGGGCGAGAGTGCCAACCAGAAAATCGCAGTGTAGAAAATGAATCCTATGAGTGAAGAATGGATCAATGCGCCCTGCATATAGAAGCTGAAGATGACCACAAGCGCAGCCAGGATGGCGTGGGTCTGTTTGAATCCAAGCCTTTGAAAGCAAGCGAAGCAGAACACGAGAAGGATGGTGTTGTAGACTACTCCGAAGGCTTTGATGACCTGAAAGGGGCTGGTGCCTGTAACAATCAGGAGGAATGAGAACAGGATGGCAGATCCGGGGAAATTCAAATAGGGATTGTCGGCAGATGCGAAAAAGCCTTTTCGGGAAATTGCGCCTGCAGCTGTTGCAGTCGACAAATCCCGTGGATAGGCGTAGATCAAGTCACTCAATCCTGCCACAAGAGCAACCAGAAGAATCGCGGCCATCCAGAGGCACTTTTTGTCCTGGGTCAAAGTAGCGGCAAAAAAAAGAGCAAGCGAGGATCCAAGTGCGAACCAGTACTGAATAGGCATGATCTTAATGATTCCAAATGGAAAGTCTCTGGGAACAGCAACGATTGATGTCGTGGTAACCATGTAACAACTTACGGCAAAAGTGGCAGCGAAGAGCATAGGGAAAGCACTGACCAAGAGCTTCCTACGCACCTGAGTTGGGGCCATGACTCAGTCAACCAACAGTGAAATGAAGTTCTCTCTTAAAAGTCGTGTAGGTACAGCGTGCTCACTCGTTCTGAAAGACGATACATCATGGTGGTCCGGGTGTGTGGCGCGCATCTTGCGCACGCGAGAGCCATGACGTTCCGCTACAGAGCTCATGGAGGACGCGCATGGCTCCGAATTAGCGTAGAACATATACTCAATGCCAAGGCTCCTAGCGACGAGAAAGCTACAATAGCTAAGAAGACAAACGGACGGTCAAGTACTATGAACACTGCCATTAGCCCATAGTATATATTGCCGAACCTATCGAGCGGCCCCACAGACACACTCGTGGCTTTGAAACCATAAGTGCTAGCGTATGAATATACGATTGCTCCGCCTAAAGCCATCAGTCCCGTGACGACCACTAGCATTGATTCAGATGTCCTTGCAGCCAGGACAGTCATGGCAGTGTATAGGCCGAAGTCCTTAATCCTGTCTGTGACTCCATCGAACCAATGGCCGAATTCAGTTTCCATCCTCTTGTGACGAGCGATTTCACCATCGGCAAAATCCAGAATGTAGCCAAAGAACCACACCACAATCCCAAGAACTCGCACAAGGTAGTTGGAATCCTGAACCATTACTGTTCCAAGCAGCGCAACGGCCGTTGACATGATCGTCAACTGGTTAGGGGTAAGCGGTGTCTGAGCCAGAAGAAACGACAGCCTTATCGAAACCCTTGAAAAGAACATGCCCATGTAGTCTGGATAGCATGGCCTCCTGGCCCTAGCTTGATATTCTTTGAAATTCATCCTTTTTCTCCACCTGACCCGAAGCGTCTTTCTTCTGCAAAGAACGCGATCTACTTGCCACTTGACATCACGCCTGAGGCATCGGAACGACTGATGAGTCGTGTCATGTATCGTTCCCTTCCGAGGACATGAAGCGAGCCGCCTGTCCACCTCTGAGCGTCGTGATCTTCCGTGTGATCTCCTCACCTTTCGAGCCAATTGACCTGAGGTCTTCAAGGGTGTCAATCTCAAACCAGGGCAATCCCTCAGCCCACACCGCCTGAACCGTGCCACCACCAGCCAATGTCTTGATCGCACTTGTATAGAACACATTCATCTCGTCTTGTTGCACCAAAGTCACCACCTCTCTTCTGAAAGCATCGGACGCTCTAGATGTGAGACTGCAGACGCCGACATATCTGCCGTCTGCCATGTTCGACGTGACGTCTTCGCCGAATTGAGTGACTCTGTCAGAAGTGTCCACGACGGCTTTTGTTTCCGCTTCTGGAATAGGTGAGATTCTGTCGAGGAGTACGCGACAAGTATCTCCCGCACTCTTCGATATCAATCTGATAATCAGTGATGGATCAACGAGAACGTCGCTGTCGTGGACCAAAATGTCTCCCTCCAAATAGTCGCGGGCCAGATAGAGTGAATATATGTTATTCGTCGCTCTATGCCTGGAGTTTCTGATACAGATAATGTCGGTTCTTGTCTGCCATCTTATGCTCGATGTCAAGTCCTGTATCGTCTGAAGAACAGATTCATAGTAGGGGCCCAGAATTATGACGATTTGGGAAAATGCGCCCGTGGCACTTACCATCCTGAGAAGATGCGAGACAATGGGGCGCCCCGATATCGGTACGAGCAACTTTGGCATGGGGTTGCCTCCGCCTCCCAGACGAATCCCAGAACCCGCGGCTGGAATTATGAGACGCATCCTATCCACCATCCATGTTGTCCCTGTGCCCTCTGATGGCTGTTTGTGGGGCCGGGAGAGCTGGACCATCAAGAGCGCGAAGGTAATCATGTGGAAACCGGTTGAGGCATCCCATCAAGAGTCTCTTCGTGATCTTGCTTGTCTTGACTGGCACTGTCATGTGAATGAGTCCATGAACCGTATTGAGCTGCGTTGATTGACTTGTCGTCGTCATCGGAGCAATGTCCTCTCTTTCATTCAGACTCACTCTCGCCCTGACTGCTTGGAGTAGGAACATAGAGAAGATCAAATCAACTTCCGGATCTAGTCTAGCCAGATCTACCCGCACTCCACGCTTCACGAGATTTTCGGCCGAAACCCAACAGCGAGCGCAACCACGTCATATGTTAGGCCTGAGTTCGCTTCTTTAGCGTTACTGTCTGCACACTTTGAGATGGGGAGCTATGTGGGCGGAGAAGAACCATGTGTCTGAAGACTCGATAACGGATGAGTGCATGTGTCTCACACATCAGAGAATACGGCCAATTGTGGGCGTCCTACGTTCATTTCGCCTTTTCTGTCAGCGAGCCTTGTTCCAAACATGCTTGGGTCTTACTGAAAGAAACAGTAGGAGTCCCAACAGCGCAGCCTCTTGGCTACGTATGAACGCAACGATTCGCCTCGGTCGTTCACATCTCAATGATGTCGCCAGAACAGTAAGAAATGATGCTGCAGCAAACACGCCTAACATTCCCCATTCGAACAAGAATCCAGCGATTGCCAAAGCAACGCCTGCCGTCAACATGATCGGGGACATGACCAGCATAAAGAGATTTGATGGGAACA
>Ga0315280_10005246_pt1 | contig 18600 bp, 18 predicted proteins | sample YL17G06_40_MG_FD_203697 | JGI IMG/M metagenome (GOLD analysis project Ga0315280, IMG submission 203697) | Sediment microbial communities from Yellowstone Lake, YNP, Wyoming, USA - YL17G06_40 | ecosystem: Environmental > Aquatic > Freshwater > Lake > Sediment | place: USA: Wyoming | collected... | reverse complement strand
GATCTGGCAAGTCGTTAACACTGTAGACATGCTCCAGTTTCCCGGAACTATTAGTTAGAGCGGCCCGCAAGAGTAGATTCTTTTTCCATAGCCTATAAAGCCGATAAGATACATCGGTCGACGATATCATAACACCATATTTCTTTTCCACATCTCCAGATAAGCCCTTAGCTGTGCAAACTTTCTTCTCCTTAATCAGATCGAAGACTAGCTGTGTTTTCGAGTTTTTATAAAACATCTTTTTCATTTAACCAAGCTTCTATAGCTTCACAGAGAGCCTTGGAGATCCGCCCACGAGCACCAAACGTTCTGCAGGCTTTGGTTGTGAGTTGAACATAGAGTTCTAACGGTATCCATGCATGCGCGTCTCTGAGGTCTGCGTCGGTTTCGACGCGATAGCCGCGTTTTTTGAAGTAGGCGACTAATTCGGGATATTTGTTGGGTTGTGTTCGTGTCATTGTGTCACCAAGTATATTTAAGTATACTAAGTGACATACGATAACAACAAGACATTTAAAGTTTTCTAGTATACTATGAGACACATAGTGAAATGCGTTGCTTGAACTGCTGGGCAAGAAGGGAAGCAAAGAGATCTTGTTGGCTCTTGAAAAAGGCCCGAGAAAATTCAGCGAACTCCTTGGTTCACTGCAGCCTCGAATCACTCGGCGAACGCTGGCTAGACGACTTAGGGAGCTTGAAAACTTTGGTTTGATAAAACGGGAGCTACCTGAAAAGCCCCCTGGCGTGCTGTACGTGTTGACACCCGGCGGAAAACAAAAAATTAAGCTGATCAAAGAACTCGAAAAATGAAAGTTCTCTAACATGCCCTCTGCTCCATGAACCTATTCATAATTTTCGGGTTGCCTCGCGATGCGCACTTAAATACAATTTCGTTGACCAAGAAATCCATAACGGCGACATAATTTTCCTTGAAAAGCTTCGAGCCTGCTTCAGTTAACGTGTAAAAAATCGGAGTGTAAGAGTTATGGTCTTTTCTTCGATGTCCCTGCCTATGGATCACGACGAAACCTTTTCTGCAAAGAGATCTCAGGGCTCTTTTTATCGGACTCGCTTCATAGCCACAGAGGGCACAGAATCTCTGAATTTCTGATAATGAGGGGCAACCGTAGCATACGAAGGCAAAAGCTAACTGCTCATATGTTGTGAGAAGGCCTTGATATTTTCTGACCTTCCGTAAATGCATTTCTTTTTCGGTGTCTCTCATTTGTAACGACCAGCTAACGACATCGTTATCTGCATGATTACACAATTAATGCAAAGGAAAAAAGGGTCGGAGTAGGGTCAGTTTTGGCTCATATTAGTGAAGACAAACTGAAGCTAATGGTGCGAGATTCAGGTATACATAAGATTATGGAGGTTTTATGCGAGTCTGCGATGAATGGAGAGATGATATCTCACAACGAACTTCAAAATAGGTCCGGTCTTGGTAAACCTGCATTTGATAAGAGGATTAAAATTCTTAGAGAACTGGGAATTGTTGAGGTTTCAAAATATTCAAAGATTCACAAACAGAAAATATTCTACGAGCTTCGTTACTCAGATTTGTGCTTTTGTGGAACACCTTACGGATGTTTACTTTTGAAATGCTTAAGCCCGGTGGTAGCTGATGCCCTAGCTATTTGTGTCGCACACACCGGACTCTCGGTTTATCCCTCGCGGGTGTTTGAAGATGCTAAGAAGACTTTTTTATCGCTTAAGAAAAAACCTTTCGATGGGGAGACGAAGAGAAATCTTGCCAGCATCGAAACTTCACTTAGATTGATTACTTTTGACCTTGAATGGCTAAGAAGACAGATATCTAAGCGAGAGTTCAAACAAAAAGTTTCAGAAAATCACCATGATCAGGCTTGAGTTATTTGTTGTTCTTCACTTGATGTTTTCAGCAATCTTTAAATGCTTCTGTGTCACTTAATGCCATTTAGTATACTAAATGCCATTGGTAGGCTCTAATGTCGGTCGATATCAATAAAGCCAACGCGACTTGCCCGATATGTAATGGTAAACCCACTAAATATAGCATTGATAACGTCAATTTGCAATTCTTGCTTGACAGAGCCTCTGAGCAAAAGCTTAACGCTGCTGTGTCCTTGGGAAAAATTGTATGGGATAACCTTCCAACCCTTCGTCTCACGGCCGACTCGAAGGCAATAGTCGAAGGTCTTTCAAAGGTTATGTTGGAAAGTGTCGAAAAACAAGTCGGCACTGTCTTAGGGTCATTGAAAATTTTCTTAGAGACTTTTCCGCCTTTGATTGAAAAATTGCCTGATGATTTGAGGAACGATTTTCAAGAAAAATTTGAGACAACGAGGATGACCTTAGAAAATGAATTCAAAACGCTGCGAGAAATGACGCCCACTTTCCAGAGCGTGATGGAGTCGATCGAAACGGTCACCGAACGAATTGAAAACGTAACAAGCAAGAAGATGGATGAGGTTAAGGTTGAGTTGAGGAGCAAGTTTAGAGAGACTCTTGAGGAGATGGGTTTTCCACCAGCAGAACAAGTAAAATTGCTAACGCAACTTGTGGCGAGTAGCCTTCCAATATTGGAGGAACTGTTGAGAATCCAGAAAGTTCCTAGCGAGAAAGGTCGGCAGGGTGAGATGGAACTTCTCGACGAGCTTAACAATTATTATCCTGAAGACGAGTTCAAACATCTCGGCGTGTCAGGAGAAACTGACATACTTGCGTTCTTGAAACACAATGGAAGTGACTTGGGTCAGAAAGTGATGATAGAATCAAAGAAAAATACGAGCGGCTGGCGAAGAAACTATGTCCTACAGGTGCAGAAACACATGAGGATGCGTGGAGAACGTTTTGCGATCTTGGCTGTTGAGGTAATGCCCAAAGGTTACGACCGGTTCTTAATTGAACGCTGTTCAGAAGGTGTCATATTTGTCACAAGCCGTGAGAATTTTAAGGTCTTATATGGGTGTTTAAGATCCGTGCTGGTAACACTTGGTTCTTCAGAAAGGAGAGCAATTGATTTTAAAAAAGTGCTCGCAGACAAGAGGGTTGAAGAAGCTATTCAGGACGTTTATCAATACGAGGAGAACATCAAAAAAATAAGACAAAAGGCTGGAAGGATTGTAACTAGCGCAGAAGAAATAACCAAGAATGCTAATGCCTTGGATGCCCGCCTTAAGGAATGCCTAAAAGAACTGCAACACCGCATTAGTGAGGCGGTTCAAGAAATTGAAGGCAAAGAAGCTAATAATTCAATCTTACCACTTCAACCAAAAACATAACATAAAATCACCTTGATAAGTCGAATCTAATACTTAGAATATGTGCCAAACGTAGCTTTCACTGGCGAGGTTAACAGGTCATAATGGAGGAATTGCATTACTGTCCTTATGAGATATTGCCAAGAGCCGTAGCCAATCGGTTGATTCCTTGAGCCCAAGAAAGCGATAATGGAACATCAAGCTCGCTGTTTAATGATTTTCCGGACACTCATTCTCTCCTCGTCCAGAGAAATTCCGACAGTGTCGCCTGCCCGCAATTTCATCGATTCAACAATTTCTTTAGGTATCGTCATCCTCAGACTATTGCCCACTTTTACAACCTTTATCTTAAATTCTACTGGCATAAACTTTGTATACTCAAAAGATATACTTAAATATAGGTGTATCCTCAGGATATACATGACCAAAAGCGTATTAAAGGCTGAACACGAAATCAAACCTTGGAGTATTTGCCTTTGGAAGGGAGTTTCACAGCCGTTGATTTATTCTGCGGCACGGGAGGGTTGACACTCGGTTTTAAGATGGCAAATTATGAAGGTTTGGTCTTCAGAGTTCTTGCAGCAGTCGACAGTTGGAAACGAGCGGTCGAAACATATAGAGTCAATCACCCAGAAGTTCAGGTTATTCATTGCGACATAAGGGACAAAAGTGTCCTTGAAAAGCTGAAGGAATCGACCGGGGGGCATGTGGACGTAATTATAGGCGGCCCACCATGCGAGGCTTTTTCGCTCGCTGGTAAAAGAGATCCAAACGATCCAAGAGCAAGACTATTTTATGAGTACGTTAAAATTGTTGAAGAACTTAAGCCCTACATGTTTGTGATGGAAAATGTTAAGGGCATATTGACAATGATCTCGTTGCGCGAGGATACTAGCGAGGATGAGAAGCGGGATATTTTGAAGATCCTTAATGAGCTTCTTGACCTTAAGAGCGTTGGGAGAAAGAGAAGGGCTGCGCCCCAGTACGTACTAAGGAATAATCAGTTTAAAGACCCTGAAGAGTACAGCAAAGTCGAATACGTAAGAAGATATCTGACTACGGCCTCTGAGGCTGTTAACCAAGCTTTCAATGGGATCAATTACGATGTTAGATGCGAACTTTTGAACGCCGCCGATTACGGGGTACCACAAGAAAGAAAAAGAGTTTTTTTCGTAGGGGCAAGGCGTGGATCAGAAAGCGAAATTCGATTACCGGAACCAACCCACGCCAAAAATCCCAAAATAGATTGCAGCGGCAGGAAGTTTGAAAAATGGAGAACTCTTAAGGATGCTATCGGCGACCTTCCTCCATTTGAAGATAGGGCTGATGATGAAGTCTATGAAGGCAGTTTCTCACCAATATTTATGTCAAGAAACAGGCTGATGGGCTGGGATAGACCAAGTTACACCATACTTGCAAGCGCAAGACATATTTTACTTCATCCTGACTCTCCAGAAATGGTAAAAGTGGACGTTGATAAGAGAATATTCTCAGATGAGGGAAAGCCTAGAAGGCTTTCAATAAGAGAATGCGCAAGGATTCAGACATTTCCAGATTCATACAAATTTATCAATAATAATATAATTGACAAGTATGCGCTAATCGGAGATGCTGTACCGCCCCTTCTTGCAAGAAGGGTCGCTGAAGCCATCCTTAAGTCCCTTATTAAAGCAGATATTAAGCCAAGTATGTAACTTCGTGCAAGTGCGGTGGAAACCGTGTGCTCTTTGAAGTTGAAAGATGTTAGACCTGGAATGGAAAAGCTTACCCTGGCGGTCAGAGTTGTCGGCTCTAGAGGTCGCATTATTGTGATTCAAAGAAAGGTATAGCTCAAAATTAGAGAAGCCTTGTCCCATGGAAAAATGCTATATGCAAACTGCGGGGATCACAGAATCCAGGTTTACAGGTTGGACATCAAATTTGATGCTCTTCTTTAGCCATTCTGTAGCTGTGTGAAGTCTCCCAGCAAGCCTCCAACCGTTGTCAAACTGAAGGTAAAGGTAACCCCTTCCGTCATATTCAATCTTGACAGATCTTGGTTTTGGAATGGCGGAGAAGTCTCTCACTTCGATTTTTCCATCATGGTCTACAAACTTTACAAAGTCATATTTTCCGACTAGGAACTCAAACAGCTGTTGCACTTGAGACGTGTTGGCAATGTTGTTCTGGAGAAACTCTTGCACCAGAGTGTAAAGCGGTTTGTATAGGTTGTCTTCAATGAAAGTTGACTTTATCGCCTTTAGTTCTCGGAATTTAGTAGCACTCGGTGATAGCGCTTTACCCTTCTCGAAGAAGGTTGACCATGCTTTCTCGTAAGCCAATTCGTACTCTCGCGTTTTCCTTGAGTCAACCATGCCTATCCATACGGGAACTCTTGTTAGCCTAGGATGCTTGAGAGCTTCGTGGCGATGCTTCAGCGAAACATTGACTTTATGAACTCCTTGAGAAGATGAAAATTCGATTCGTATATCTGTAACATCACCCTCAACGCCTGCAAAATCTGGAACCCTGTCCAACGTGACTTTGACTATTCCTTTTGAAGAGGTCTTCCCAGCAACGTAGTCACTTATTGCGGCAGCAGGCTTTTCAAACACCACTTCCTCGACATCTCTAAACTTGTTCTCAGCAAGCCACTCAGCTATTGCAGAACCGGACTTTTCAAATCCAGTTTTCTCTTCGCTTGTCAACTCATCAAATTGTTGATGCCCTCGATCTTGTGCTTCCTTTGCTCTTCCAGTCATTCGAACTTTATGAGGATACAGGTCCTCCAGTTTTGAAAAAATAAAGGTTGCCACACAGAATTCAAACGCCCTGCCATACATGTCAGAAAGCGGCAAAGACATTCACCTCAATACTCAACCTTTACGTTTGGATCTGAGAATGGGCTTTTTGCCCAAATCTCATTAGCGGCGTCTTTTCTCGCCCCTTCTGAGGTCAGTTTTCGAAGTTCCTGGTAGGGATCTGTCTTGTCTCCTATAGTGTTTTCTGCCAGATATTCTCTCAGAGGAATAATCACCCACCCATTTAGGTGTTCTTTCCAAGACTGAATTTTCTCGCTTGGAGGAAGCTTCGTTCTTCTAAGAACTTTAGCAAGCAACCTCAACAACACAGAGACACTATTGTTGGTGCAGATGAAACCTTTCTTTCCTTTTTTTGAAATGCTTCGATCCCAATCCACTTTTATATCAGGGTCATTGGAGATTGCTTCGAAGTATGCTCTTACAACATTCTTGAAACTGGCTTCAGAGCCGTATTCCGAAAAGAGATACGCTCTTACGTGAAATGCCGCGCAAAGGTTTGAAAATGATAGATACGCTCTTGAGGATCGAATTCTTGGAAGAGAAATCAAATCTCTTAGTGGGTCTACTTCGTTTAGCTCATAAACGAATTTTGAGATTCTGCCTCGGATTTTATCTGGCTCTGAAATCTGGTACAAGTCCCACAGAATATCGGGGGGAACAGGGGTTTGTGTTTTGTTGATTGTAACAAAAAGCTTGGCTCTGTCTACTGGTGAGAGCCCTTCAACAATAGTTACCCAAAGGCAGTGACTTTGTCTGCCAGGTTGGTTTGAATAACTGTAAAGCCTGTGCTGACCATCTATGATTTCAAGGTAGCATGGCTTGTTGAGAAGTCGCAGCTCTCCAAGTGTAAATGGAGCGTGTTCATTAACTTCTCCTTTTTCGGGAGTGAATTCGATTTTTTCTTCGCTTACGGCTATCAGATTGTTTGGAAAGTAGCCGCCTGTTCCGAGGTATTCTCTAATCTTATTGACTTTCTTTTCTTTCAGCAGTCTTTGATAAGACGCGCCCAAGATACTATTCATCTCAACTCTGAAAACATAGGCAAATTTCAGCAGATGCCCAACCTCAATTGGAAAGGTATATAGCGTTTTGGCTCCAACCCTTATTCTTATAGCTTTGGCGTTGATACTGTGACCTTCTGAGAAAACAACCAACCCTGGCAGTTGAAGGTTAATGTCTTTGAGAAAGCTATTCCGCACAACTTCTTTGTTCTTCAAAATTCCAAGAGCTTCTGCGTAATATTCAAGATCAAAATCATCTCGCAAAGCAATTCCAAGTTCCGTACCACGCTCTTGATGCTCTTTCTCTATCCTAATATCTTTCGTCCAAAAGATGAAAACAGCATCCCGGTATCCATACTTTGCACCATATCGATTTTTTATGTCACCAATTACTTCATCCTTATAGCCATTTATCACTGACAAATGCTGTCTTACATTCCGCCCTTTACTGGTCAAAGAAGTCCTCGTTTTGGCGTCAACAACCACATATAAGTCGCCATCCCGTCCGAAAGCGTCTATTTCTTGTCCACCCAAAAAGAACCTCTCCTTTTTTCCTTCTCCCCGAGGCGGAGGAACATCAGTAAACCCAACAGATATTAGAAATGCCCTGATTTCGTTTTCGAAATAGGTTCCTAAATCTATAACCGTCAAGCCTAGACCTCTTTTCTTCTCTGAATTCTGCTAACATTTTTATGCCTTGATATTAAGTAAACTTTGCGGAGAAAAATCGATTGAAAGGTACCGAGAACAAGGAGAACGTATTTGTAACTAGACTTTTAAAGTGGTTTTTATCGAGTGGTCGTGATTTTCCTTGGAGGCATGAGACTGACCCTTACAGAATTTTGGTAGCTGAAAAGTTGTTGCAGCAAACGACCTATGGGCATGTTATGAAAGTCTATGAAATGTTTTTAGAGAAATTTCCTGATGTTCAGGCTCTCGCGAAAGCTGACGTTTCAGAGATTGAAAGCACCATTAGACGGTTAGGTTTTCAAAGGCAGAGGGCTAGGCAATTCAAGGAGACAGCATCCACAATATTAAATCTACATAAGGGCGAAATTCCTTCAAACAAAGAGAACCTCATAAAACTTAGTGGAGTAGGAGACTATGTAGCTGATGCTGTTCTGTGTTTTGCTTTTAACACGGATGTTCCAATAGTGGACATGAACGTTAGAAGAGTTGTTGGAAGGTTTTTTGGTTGGAGTGAAGCTAAAGACCTACAAATAGAGAAAAAACTTAGAAGACTAATCCCGAGAGGAAAGGCAAAGCAGTTCAATTGGGGAATAATAGATTTCTCAGGGCTGATTTGCTCGAGAAAGCCGAAATGTACAATATGCTTTCAGTCAGACCTCTGCACCTATTTTCAGGCTACGGTAAGCAAGTGAACAGCAGAAGAAATTATATTTGAACCCGCAACAATAAACAATCATGCCCTTTAGAGTCTATTGTGAGCTTCCATTCAAGACAACTTTAAAACATGCTGATGGAAGCTGCCCCCTTCTTTTGCAAGACCTAAAGTCAGAACTAAAAGGTGCCAAAACTATAAACGCAGCCCTTTACCTCTTCAATAACCCCTCTCTTTACTCTTTTTTCAAGAATATGGCTGCTAGTGGAACCGATGTTAATGTGGTTAGTCTTCCGCTTAGAGGCTATACGAATAAAAAAGTGAAAATCGAAAGTCTGGGAAAGACTTCAAAAATGATTGAGGCAGAGAAGATATATTCAAAGGTTCTTTCTGAGGGGCACATACATCTTTACATTTTTCCTCACATGTATTCCTGGTTTGGTGCGCTTTACGCTGGAGGAGGTCCTTCTTATAGCTTTCATGTGAAAGCTTTTCTTGCTGATTTTGGTGAGAAACTGCAGAAGTGTATCATTTCATCAGGAAATTTTTCTACAGGTGACCCTCCTCACAGCGAGAATTTGCTAGTTATTGAAAATGAAGAAACTTATGAGAAAGGCTTCAACCAGTTCTTTAACGACCTTTTACAAAGGGCAATACCTTATGAAAAATACTTAGGCAAAGGACCCTTAGACGACTTTCAATTCAATGCCAAAAATACAATGATTGATATTCAAAGCGATGTTTTTTCCAAGGCTTTCTTTAGCTCTCCTTATTACAGAATTGATGGCGTGGGAAGTAACCACTACGCTAGCCAAAAAATCATTGAAATGCTTGAAAAAGCTAAAAGTAGGATATGGATATGCTCGCAGCATTTTCATGACGCTTTGCCGTTTGACCCAGATGCCAAGACAATCGTATCAGCACTTAAGAGAATCAAGGAAGCTAATCCTAAGCTTGAGGTTCTTGTTTTGAAGCAAACCACATCTGCAGGTTTGGCGGACAAGAGACGAGCTGCAATAGTGGAAAGCATTTTTCAGTACTATATGAAGGTTAAACAACGTTTCAATAGGCTTGTTCATGATAAATTCATAATTGTCGATGACGACAAAATTAACGTCTGCACCTCTAACTATACGCCTACACAGTTTGCTTGGAGTGATAAAAGAACGGTTGAATTCAAAGACGAAAAGGGGCAGAAGCACACAAAAATTGACACGTTTTCAGAAGTCAATGCCTTTGCAATTCTGGAAAATGTTCCCGAGGTTGTAAAACAATATGAGAGTCACTTCTGGAGACTTTGGAAGGATGCTAACGAAATCAAATTTGACATCTAGGAGATTTTCCCTATTTTTCGACAGCTTTATAATTAACATGTTTCCTACTGTTGTATAAGGAGACTGAGCCCAGCCTAGTCTCTGCTTAATTCCCCAACTGGTCTCAGTCTCTCTTTTATGTTATTACTAGTTTCTAGAGAATTTAGGGTGCATGGGCTGCTAAGCGTATATTTAAAATATTCCCGGAAAGTAGCTAGAATTTGAAAAGTATGCGAGTCAAAATCAAGGATTCAAGACCTCACATGGAGAATGTAGAAGTCGTTGCGAGGGTTGTGAACAAGTCTCAGGTGACAGAGATTAGAATGAAAAAATACGCCTATGCGATAATAGAAGACGAAACCGGGCAGATTAAATTGAACTTGTGGCGAGACCAAGCTGAACAAGTTGATGTGGGCGACCTCATCAAAGTTACAAATGCTTTTGTTCACGTGAGAATGGGGGAAAAGCAGCTAAGCACCTGGTCGAGCATTGGAAAAGGAAGCCTTAGAGAATTCCTTTAATTTCTCCAACCCTCAAAGTGTGGGGCGCACTTTAAGGCTTCTTTGTAGTCACTCTCCGAGTGCCTCAATCATACAGCTTCTTTTCCGGCTTCCTTGAGTATCGAATCAAGACAATTAGTAGCCTTTTTCATATAAATGTCGAACAATTGCCAATCCGAAGGCTGAAGATTGGCGCCCGTATAGTGCGATTGTATCGCTCGTATTCTTGAGATGTGCTTCAAAGCAACTTCGAATTCGACCCGCTCTCTAAACTCTTTACCGGGACCCCAAAGGACGTTGTTAAACAAATAGCTATATTTGCTGATTATTGACAGACAATCGCCAAAAGTTAAGCCCAAATAGGCTTGGTCCAAGCTTATATTGCCGTCTTTCTTTGCATTCTTCAAAGCTCGATTGTACATTTCTGGGTCAATCGCCTCAACCTTGACCTTGAACCAGTCGCCGGTTTCTCCTTTGCCGAGCACAATCTTGGTTACTCCTTTCAGTTTTCCCTCAATTTTTACAATCTCGTTAGTAGGATATAGTTCCATCTCGATTGCGAATTCTTCGTCTCCAAGCTCTCTTGCGATATGCTTGATTAGTTCGCCCAAAAATAGGTGTCTACCACCTTCGCTGGTTATGCCCAACTGTAGTTTCTTAATGTCACTTTCACTGCTATAGTGGTCCAGCATATACTTGTGGACAGGTTCGAGGTATTTGGAGTAGTCAATAATATTTGGTGACTTCTTGCTTGACTTTACTGTTCTCCAGATTATTCTTTCCAATAAGCTAATCATGATGGCAATTCCAGCGTTCGAAAGAACAAAACCTTTACTTCCTTCATCCCAATCTTCTTTTAACTTATTCTTTACACATACGAAAAACTCGTTTAATCCATCACTAACTTTCTTAACGCTCTCTTCATGGTCGTCGCTATGGAAAGGATTCGCTACACCACTTGCAGTTATTCGGCTAGCAAGTCCATTGCGTCTGATGCTGATGCATACTCCAGACAATTTGAGTAGCTTTCGTGCATGTTTAGCTTTGATTCCAGATGATGGTATGTAGATTTTATATTTCAAGGGACCGTCCTTGTTCATTCGTTTGACAGAATTTGAAATAATGCCTTCTTCTTTTGTCTTGAGCATCATACCGTTCAAATCCCAGACCAAGTCTGGTGGAACCGGTTTCTGGAATCTATTTATGTCTAGAAAAATCCGGCATTGTTCTTCTGTAGGCAAGTCATGAAACGCCACTATAGGCATGTGATAGGATTTCTCTGAATGCGCAAACGCATATAATCGATGCTGCCCGTCGATTATCCAACAACTCCGATAGTCCTTTGGGAACGTAAGTATTCCGTAAGAAATGCCAGGATAAGGCCACTCTGTCAGGCTGACCTTGTCTCCCTTCTTAACAGCGTCAAATTTTACTAATTTCTTAAAGTCTTCATTAAAAGCGATTATGAGACTGTTTGGGAGAGGTTTATTGTCTTCAATATAATCGGCTATCTTTTCTATTCGGTCCTTTCTGAGAATCCTTTGGTAATATCTTTCATCTCTCATTTCCCTTCTAGCAACATAAGATATTTCCAGCAAGTCTTTTGGGTCCATAACGAAACTGTACATTATTCTGCCTCCCATAGAGGTCATAAATGCTGGAACAGAAATCGGATTTTGCTGAGATGGTCGAATACCAATCTCACCAAGCATATTGAATTTTGCGTACTTCCCAATCTTCTCAAAGAGATCTTCATAGTATTCCATGAAGTTCTCATCCCATAAATATATCCGAGGTTTGTATTCATTAGCACACACTATGTCATCCCTTTTCACCTCTATGTTCCTCGTAGCAAGAATATAGCGCACATCGCCGTATTTGCCATACTTAGGATGCCCTTGTATTCCTTTCTTGAGGCTTACACTTTTTCCTCTAAGCTCATTAATTTTACTTCTTAACGATTTTCCTTTGAGCTCCATTGCCATACAGCACTCGATTATTAACAAAGTCTCGTCGAAACCACCACATGCATCAACCTGTATTCCATTGATTCTGAAAGTGTCTCTCGCTCCATCTACATCTAAAAAACCAAGCCTTAACAGGAAGTTCTTAACATAATCTTCAAACTCGGTGGCAAGTTTTTTCTTTTTAGACATAATTAATGGTATATCAGGTAGATTTAATATTTTTGCTAACTCTGGGTCCAATCACCGCTAGTCTGCCATTGACTTCTTAGCATGCTGTTCATTTTGGTTGGTTGGATAAAAGTTTACCCCCCTCCTCCTCCTCCTGATTATCAACGAGAATATTTCAGCGTAAAAGTCAAGGCATTAGAGCTGAAATGCATTAGGGCAAAATCAGCTAAACCGCTGATTTTGCACACCCAACTCTGAGACTTCGTCTCAGCCCTTCGCTTGAGGGAAGGGTTATGAGACAAATGAAAAACAAATATAGTCTTCGACAACTAGTTTATTCAGGGATAAAAAATGGCAGTCCCAATTGAGAGCTTTGTGTATACTGATTTCTCTGTTCAAAAAGCAATTGGAGAAGTTCCTAAACTTGACTTTGAAATTGTTATAAATACTCGTAGTCGTGAGGACATTCCTAAGGTCAGTCATGTCTACATCAACCATTTAGATTGCGAAGTGTTTTTGGGTTCTACTGATACTTCCGAACCTATACTTAGTTATTCTGACGAAGGAAACTTGGGCACATACACCATCAATGTAGGTAAATTAATAGAGATGGGAAAACGTGACACAACGCATTTACTCATTCCATTAAGCTCTCCTAAAGTTGACAAATTTCTAGAAATAAGACATAGGAAAAAATATCTCCTGTTTTGTGTCTACATATCAGGCTATTGTCTTTGTTATGATTCAGAATTTAAGTTGACGGAACAGATACCCCTGAAGCGTCTTTCTCTTATGAAAAAAATAGCAAGAGATGAGCTATCCAAACTTTTTATTTTCAATACTGACGAATTTGTCAAACTTATGAAAGAAATAAAGGACTATCGTTTAGAAAATGTTGAAATTCCTGTTTATGATTTTAAAGAGCAACGGTTTCCCAATATGAAGAAAGCAGTAGACCTTCTCAAAAGTGCTTATCAAAATCTGTATTCAGGTAAGGAACTGGAAACAGTCAGGGATATTCGAAATCTTTTTCTAAATTATCTAACCTTCCCGAAAAACATAGAAACAGTAGAAGGTAAGAAAACAGAAAAGTTTCTCAGAAATGAAATTAGAGACCATATAATGAGCAAAGTGCCAGAGGGTTCGAAAGAAGTATATAAAGCGGTAATAGAAGCTTTGGAGAGAGATATTAGGTCTATTTGTGACATTTTAAGTAAATTCATTCATGAAACTGATGACAAATTAATCACTGTTCCACTGTATAAGGACTTAGAATTTCTCTATTTCTCAGCTTTATCTATAGTAACATATTTGGCAAAACAGTTGGAATAAACCTAACTCATAACCAAATCTTTAGCTCTCTTTAGAAATTTTCTTACAAACCCGTTAGCTTCTGTTTCTTCTTTTGAAGGAAAAAACCTCTAACTCACAGCGACACTCTGTTTTTCCCTTCAAATATTCCCAGCTCAAACATTGTCGGTGTAAAACAGAATTTAGTGCTATCGACAAATTTCTTATTCCTAAAAGAGATTATATTATTTGTTTGGGAGAAGAAATGAATGCACTATCGTGACATTCAAATAACCAACAAAGCGTTTTATTTAATTGAACCTAGAGCTGTTTTTTATGACAACTACCTAAAACAGAAAGATGCTAAACAATGGACGGAATCTGTCACCAGAGAGGAAGCAGAAAAGCTATTGAGGTTTATTACTTCATGGGACCCTCACTTTATTGGAGAAATAGAGACTTTTCAGCATATTTATTCAGATATTTCTCCAGACTTAGATTTTCTAAAGGACAAAAGTATAGAGAGTGTTGACCTTGATAATCCACAAGTTGAGAAATCCATCAGTTACATATTTGATAAAGTAGCTGACGGCTTATGTTATAAGCATCAATCAACAGATGCTTCTAAGATTCTACACACAATACTTCCTAACCTAATGGTAATGTGGGATAGAAAAATCCGAGAGGGTATTTTGAAGGATGTCAATAAGGATTGGGGAACAGCTTATGTTTGGGAGTTTTTGCCAAAGATGCAAAAGGAAGCAAAAGAAGCTATAGCAAGTTGTGCTCAAGAAAAGGAACTATCTTCTGCTGATGCAAAGAGAGCAATTGAAGAAGAATGTAGAGGGCATTCTTTAGCTAAACTAATAGACCAGCATAATTATGTAATCTTTACAAGGACAGAAAAATTCAAAGAAGTTCTAGAATGGGCATTGAAAAATAGAAAAATAACTGAATTAGAGCAACAAAGGCTCCTCAGTAAATTGCCTTAATTCTTCATCTTCCACATTTTTGAATAAAACTTTATCCCAACAACAACAACCTGAAGAAGCAGCTACGGCGAACCTACGCTGAAGCTGGAAGAAAACAAGGGGTATGTACCAGTCCGCTATTTAGGGTTCATGGAAAATACTTCGTCTTTTGCCAATGTTGCCTAATGTATTCGACCGCATCTTTCATGTTTAAAGGACGTGACGAATTCCCCAAGCGAATATTGAAAGAAGGCACACCGTCTACCCATAGGAACACTTCTTTAGGAGCTTTTTTCGGAATGACAACCATGGCTATCTTTTTTCCTTTTCTTTCAGCGAAACGCATTGTAACATATGGTGCGTTTTCGACTCCTAAGTAATTTCCAATTACAGTGGTGAAGTGCAGTTCAAAGGCATCAGTTGTTGGCTTGTTAATACCACCAAAATCTGCTTCTAATCCCAGCAACGTTTTGTCGTCTCTTACGCCTATGAGTACAAAGCCACCATCCGAATTCAAGAAAGATTGAACGGCTTTAGCTACTGCCACCTCGATATCATCGCTCTTTTTTTTCTTTTCATAGTCCCAGCATAGCGAGGATTTGAACTCTACTTTCTCGTTTTCACCTTTCTCAATTAAGCTGTCTACATCTATGTTTATCCCGTCCACAAAAAGTAAATTGCTATCCTTTTCTTCAGGTTCGGGGCGTTTGCACAATTTCCGCAAGTATTCTTTTTTGAGTTCATTTATCTTTGAATCATCAAGTCGATTATCTGGTGCTCTCCGTCTATCGATTTTCATGATTCCGTATGCTTTCAGGTGTGCCTCTTTGAATTTGTATTCATCTTCAAGTTCCTGCTTGCGAACCACGCGCAAATCATCTAATCCAAAAGGTTTCGATTTTTCCTCTCCAGTATAAGTCACGGGCTTGTTCAAACCTTCAAGAACTCCCGACTTTATCACTCTAATACGAATTTGCACTCGGTTGTAAGGAAAGACTTTCTTGACACCTTTTTGCTTAAAATAATCGTGCAATTGTTTTGCCCACGGTTCATAATCACTCGGCAATAAAACTATACGTTCTTCTTTTCCTTTCGTTTTTGCAGTTCTTATTCTGAAGAATACAGTATTTATCTGCGTGCTATGTACTGATTCAGGTTTTGCCCAAGAATCATTGCCCGCTGGTCCATAAACGTGGGTCTGTGAATCGCAGTCATATTTCTCCCCAAGCATTTCACACTCCTTTGCTCCGAGTAGATATACTGCTTTGAAAAGCATTTGCAAATCTCTGTCTTCCGTGTATTTCTCGATTCTTCTTCGGATATCCATGGGGTCAGGTTCAATCATAACATACACTTACTGTGCGGAGCATTTTATGTTATAGGTTTTGAATTTATTAAAGATTAATCCAACAACAACCAACGAGTAGAAGAGCTCCCATCACAATGTAGATAGCTGGAAATGTGTAAGCGAACACCTTAATATCAGGAACCACTTTACCACCTCTTTTAACCAGTTCTTTTGCTGCTACCGTCTTTTTCTAGACCACTTCACTCGTCCATAAGGAAGACCTGTCCTTCCAGAGACTCCAACATAGACTTCACTGGGTAACAGCTTTTTGTAACTGGATTTTCTTCTTCCCATTGAATTTTCTCACCTCTATCCGTTTCTATATATTACAGTGCTTTATTTCAATTGTTTAAATGAAAGTGTAAAAGCTGCATTTCAGTATTATTGAAGACCAGAGAAGGATGCGAAAACATGAGAAAGAAAACGAATAATGCCTTGAAAAAACATGAAACTATCTTTGCAGAGCCGTTTCCAGATATTTGTGAATATTTTGAAAAGTTGGAGAAGAATGAGAAACCATCAATCAATCTTGAAATCTATAACCAACCGTTGGCTAAGATAACGAGCCTCAAAAGTGCATTAGAAAAACTTGGTTTTTACGTGTACGAAAGCAAGCATCATAATCTTTCTGTTAGCAAAATACCTTCCATAGCTTGATATGTGGAAAAGTCTTCTCCTACTATGATTTGAATTTGTATGAGCGAGTCCCGTATTCGTCTTTTTTGATTTCAATTAGTCCTTTCTTTTCTATCCACATTCCACCAAATGGAAATGCAAAACTTATAGGGTTCTTCATCTGAGAGAATGCATTTGGAAACATCTTCCTGATTTCTTCCGCTAATTCTGGTGGCTCAAACCACTTTTCTGGATATTGTTTAAGAACAATATACATCGCTTTTGATATATCGCCAAATTCTTTGATTGCTTCTGGAACTTCTAAGAGTTTCTTCTGTTCTTCTGGTGTGATTTCTAATGGTTTTGGCTTGCCTATTTGCTCCTTAACGCTAGTGCTAATACTAAGACCATAAATAAGGTCAATTATCCCATCCAATAAGTGACTTTCTTGGGGAATCAGAATATCTTTAGCGTTTTCAGTCGTAAGAAAACCATCGTTCTTTAATGAGGCAAGTTTACACAAAGCGTCAGTTGTTATCAATCTCAATTTAGAAGAATATGTAGGACCTTTCACGGTGTTAAGGTCTTCATCATCGAAACCAGAAGACACTACAAGACCATAATCCGCTTTTTCATCGTTGACAAACTTCATGGCTTCTGGAAGTGTTCCTTTCCATTGAATATTCGCTTTGCTCTCCATGATTATCGAAAGTTTGTCATACTTCCAAATTCCATCGAATCCCGAACTATGTTTTCCATATGTGACTTGAAAGCCTAATTTTTCACCCAGCAGATTAACCAAGTCTTCATGGACAAAACCATGGTTGGTTCCTTTCCTAGCATTTTCTTGACAATGCTTCAACCATGTGTTGATTGTGGGAATGTCGAAATCCTCAGCTTTAGCCAATGTCATTATTTGCTCTGGAGAGATGGAATTGATTAGAGCTTCTATCATACCTTGCGTGGCTTTTTCAGAAACTCTTTGAGAGGACATAAAATCACTCTCGACTGTTCACCTACATCATTAGTTCGGTTCACCTATAACTTTTCCGCATGCCGATTTTGTTGTTGTTGTTGGAATTAAATTTTAATCCACCAACCAACTTTGTGTGTGTGGGATAAAACTTTACCCCAACCAACCATTATTATACCAAGAAGTGTTTATTTGGTTTTAGGGCACTACAAATTTAATATCCAACAACAAATGAAGACTAAGCGAGGGATGATGTGAAATCGCCAAAGCCGAGCGAACTCGCCTCAATATCTCCAGAACGACAGAGAATAGCCAAGATTTTCAAGGCACATATTGAAAGGGCAATAGAAGAGTTAGGGATTGGATATAATGTGTCGCTTCAAGGAAGATTTGACACTAAGCCTATCCGCATTGAGATAGAAGTCACCTCAAAAGATGAAATTCCGTAATTGACATGTGATTAGAAGTAAGAGATATGACCGTTATGATGTTCAAGAAAGACCTAATTGATAAAATACTTACGGGTACTAAAACAATGACTTCCAGAGACAAGCCTTTGTATAAAGTTGGAGCCGTTACTAATTTAATGGCGAACAAAGACTACTCCAAAGCTACTGGAAAATACATTAAAATAACAGCGGTTTACGAAAAGGCTCTCGGCAAATTTACGGATGAAGACTCGAGAGCAAGAACTCAAAAGCAATAAACCAGATGCTGGAAAAATTCAAAACCATTGGAAATGGCTTAGGCGGAATGCCAGCTGGGTGGTTCCGGTGATTACGGAAGTTGTTATTGAAGGAACGAAAATTGCGTTGGGCAGATGAAGTGAACCTGCGCAATTAGCTAGCGCTAGTTGATTTCTCTGATTGGTTGGATCCGGTTTTTCTTCGATAATTGTATTGTTCAAGAAGCTTGTCTCCTTGAAATTGAAACATGAATATTAGGTTAGGAAGCTGCTTCAGGCGTTCGATATCGATTTCTTGACGAGATGCGATGGCTTTGATAAATCCCAAAAGCTCTGTTAAGGTCGGAATCGTAGCCCGTGACAGAAAGGGAACACACATGT
>Ga0315280_10005245_pt1 | contig 18604 bp, 26 predicted proteins | sample YL17G06_40_MG_FD_203697 | JGI IMG/M metagenome (GOLD analysis project Ga0315280, IMG submission 203697) | Sediment microbial communities from Yellowstone Lake, YNP, Wyoming, USA - YL17G06_40 | ecosystem: Environmental > Aquatic > Freshwater > Lake > Sediment | place: USA: Wyoming | collected... | reverse complement strand
CCGTATACACTCTCGGCTCCAATCGTGGAAGCTTCACCTCGTCCACGACAATCTTGTACGCATCATCCCTTTCGCGCCCCTTGTAGACAACTATGATATCAATGTCGCTTCCTGCAGTATACCGGTCTTGGGCGTATGAACCGAACAGGACTATTCGAGAGATCGGAAGTTTCCCCTCTAGGCTTATGCACGCCTTCCTGAGTCTCTCCACAATCTCCACCCTGTTCAGAGCAGGGTAGGTCACCCTGACCCGAGCCATTGTCTTACTCCTCCCGGCCAATTGAGATGAGGGTGCCATGGAAATAACGCTTCGGATGGCAAGAATTCTTCGTTCTAAGTGAGAGCTCGGAAGAGCGGTTTGTTGTTCTTGGCGAATTCGTTGATCTTCGGGTTTATGACATTTGACTATTACCAGAAATTCGGACGTGTCGTAACAAACCTAGCGTTGGTTTCCATTGCCTCAGGCATACTGGAGTTCCTAGCTTTATTCACAGGCGCAATCCTCTTCACTCTCATCACAGTGATCCGAGAAAGACACTAACCGCTAAGCAGTGGCTGCGGGGGCTGGCATTGCAATAAGTCTTCAGCGTCTCTGCTTGATGATGTTGCTTCTGATTTTCTGCTTTGCTCTTATGAAGGTGTGTGAGTCAATGTACAATCCTGATTCGACGAGTTCGTCAAGTATTCTCTCGCACTCAGTGGCTTCGATCCGTTTTAGCGCAAGGAGCCTGAAGACTAGGAAGAGTGTTCCTGTTCTCGTCTTGATGCCATAGGACTTGGCGACCGCTCGTGCTTCAGCTTCGTCGACGATTGCAAAAGCATTCAGCTCCTTGGCTGCTGCTAGGGTCTCTGCTTCTCCCATATGTATCTCAGGGTGCCTCTGAAACATCCTTACTACGTTCCGGTCACGAACGTCGTAAACTTTGACTTCTCCGCGCTCTACGGCATCACGTATCACAGGTGCGTCGGGTTTTCCTTGGCCTCGCTCCACCGTCTCCCTGTAGACTTCCCTCGTCATGTATGCTTCGCAGATACTCAAAACAAGCTTAAGCTTGTCTATCTTGGCGCAATGTATGATTGGCGTAGCGTCCAGAACATAGATTGGTTCGCTACCCCTCAACCGCTTCTCTCCAAGCTTCGTCAACGTCCTCCGTAGAAATGTGCAGTGGGATTTTCTCCCGTCGAAGCAGCTCAATCATCTCCCGTAGCGGGATGCCAGCTTTCTCTGAAGCCTTCCAAATTGTGCACCCACCCCTCCTATACTCTTCGAGTGCGCGCGCCTTCTGAGTCTGCTCAATGCCGACGGCGATCAGTTTTCGGGCCACCGTGGATTTGTCAGTTTTCTCGTGCTGCGCTTCTTCCTCAATCTTCTTGATGAGTTCTTTTTCCAGTCTGACGGTTAGATTCTGGGTCTTTGTCACAATGGGTACCGCAAGCATTTTACTGTCCTGCTTGCATATATTTCTTCCTTCCTGCGGTAAGCTGTGGCTGAAAATACGTCCTTGTAGACTTGTTCGGTCTGTGAGGCAACAATGGTCCAGTCGTGAAGTTGGGCGAAAATTTGTCCGTTATGTCCCATTTCCTCGACTTCCCTCGGATTCCTCTTCAATTGTAGTATTGCCTTGGCGAGCTCTGGGACTGGGACCTATCAGGTGACTATTGGACTAATCCCATCGCTTCAATATTCCTAGAAATCATAGATCAACTCTGGAAAGCTGCGCCCTAGAATGTCGATCATCTCTTTTGGATTTACGATCCTGATTCCCCTGAACTTTCGAAGCTTCAGCAAGTGATTATCTCCCGAGACGATGTGATCCGCATTGCCATCATGGGCGGTATTGAGAACAACGTCATCCTTCGGATCGTCTTTGACTGTTTTGAACTTCGATTTTGGGCGGAGGATTTCCGCCGACCGTCTTATGCTCCCCGCTATTTCCCTGATGTCTTTCGCCGCGTAGGTGAATCTGCCCCTCACTTCATCTCGGCTCAGCACATCCTCCAGTTCTCTTGGAATTGTTTCAGATAATACAAGCTGGATGCCTTCAAGGGTCACCGCCAACTCCAACAGGAGAGCTGGATGACCATGCTTTGCGATGAAAGCCGAAACTAGCACATTAATGTCAAGAGTGAGCCGCATCCGGATCAGGAGCCCTTTCTTGTTTCATGGATGAACCTTTCGATCTCCTTCTGAGTGAATCCAATCTTCTCCGCTTTCTTCCTAGATTCCATCAGGACCTGTTTGAGCCTCATCGTCTCTTCCCCTAACTCGAGTCTTCGCAGGACCACTGTATCTCCGACGCCAACCACTAAGAACCGCATTCCTTGCTTCAAACCAAGCTTCTTTCTTACGCTTGTCGGAATGACAACCTGACCTCTCCTATCCCGAAATCGAAATGAGTATAGTCTGCAAGCTGATTGGACTCTAACGAAGTCTCAGCCGAGGGTTAGACATGATTCTGCTTTCGGTCCATCCAACAAAAGTTGGAATTGCTGGAGGAGACCTCTACCCGCTAGGTTCCGGTCGAAATGAATACGCCTCGGGGTCTCCACGATCCCCTCAACGATGGCGCTAAGGCTGGGCAGACGCACCATTGCTCTAGCTCGCTTCACCTCGACCGGGCCCGCAGCCGTCCTATACATGCCAAACTTCTCTTCTGGCAACTCAGCCAAATGGAAACCCTGATTGTAGAGGTCGGTGGACAGCATGATTTGGCCTGCGTATCCCGTGTCGACCTTCAGGCGGAGTGTGCGAGACGTTTGGAGCTCAACATTCAGTGTCGGACTGATTATGTTGACCTCGATTGTGGGGAATGATGGAGTCTCGGATCTATCGTAAGGCCAGCGGTATTCGTTCACGAGATTCTCTCGCCTATTGCTTCCCAAACTGCTTCAGCCTGAAGCTTCTCGTCGATCCGGTCGATAATGGCATGTCTCGCCGTGGGGACTTTCTGCCTCAGAATAGAGTAGGCATCTTCGAGCGTGCCAGCACAGGCCAGGAGGCTTCCGTTGGCAATGACCACAAAGCTTCCCTGCTTCTCATGTACGAGTGTTGCCTTGATCTGTCGATAGGCCTTGTTGTTAATCTCCCGCTCGGCTTGAACCGCGTCATCCTCTTGGTGTACCGTTACCTGGCTACTCACATCCAAGGCACGGGTCAGGATGAGTTCAAGAGCTTGGCTCAGGCTAGGGATGTGATTTCTCCACCGGAAGTCAGTAATCTCTCTGAGAAGTTTCTCGCTCAGCGTAAAAGTGCGCCTAATTCTCAAAGGTCATCAGGTAATACTGTATGATGATCATCACATAAGAGTTACGATGCGGCCCGCACAGCAGGCTCCCCCTTATCTGGGCCGAAAAAACAAGCCCCTCTCAGAGAGGCACGCAGAAGTTCAAGCACCCACGGTCGGCGGTTTGATTTCAAGCGCTATGGGATGCATACTCATCACACCCTGAACGCCTCCACAATGCCGAGCGGTTGCGCCACATCGCGCTTCCAGCTAGCTAGCAGAAGCGCCTCGGAAGCGAGGAACTCGATGATCGCCCAGCATTTTGACTATGCGTGTGCAGAGCGCTTGATCTTAGTATTATGGTGAGGTCTGAAAAAGCGCCTTGTTGCTCTCGAGGAGTTCCCGGACTTCTTCAAGAGTCTTGAATGTGCCAATGTCAGTGTCGCTTCCCAGTGAGGCATGCATAGACGCCCTTTTGGTCACGTATTAACCGTGGGATAACGTCGTGTGCAAGATCGGTGTTTGGTCTGCAGTAGGGGAGGGCTTCCTTATCGATTACGTGTATGCCCATGCTAACTGGGTATTCCTTCAGAATCGGCTTCTCCTCGAAGTAATTCAACCTCCCATCACACTGAACTCGACCTACGCCATATTCGATGAGGACCGCCGTACTCATCGCAAGTGTGCAAATGGCATTCTGGTTTGCGTGATATCCAATCATTGCCTTCAGATCCATGTCGGTCAGGACGTCGCCGCAATATACGACGAATCTATCGCCAAGAAGATCCGCTGCAGCTGCAAGCTAACTAGCGAGCGAGGCGCCTAGTAGTCTAGCAGGCCGCCATGGCGAAACCACAAGCCACGCCGTAACCAGGGAGGTAGCGCTGAGCCACGGGCTATCGAAAAACCTAGACGCAAGAAAATGGATGAAGGGCGTTTCTTGCTGATGGTAGCTAAAGTTGAGTTAGATGTCTAACGTAAGGCTTGGAGACTTTATCGAGAAGTTCAATGTCCGCTGTGTAGAGAATCGAGTTCAGGATATCTGCTAGGGCCACGTACGCGGAATCATATAGGGTGAGCCCGTAAAGGTAGGCGGACTCGACTGTCCGGCTTCCCAGCTCGCCGGTCAGGGGATGTGTAGGGATTTGGAGCTTCTCCAAGGCCGATAGGGCTTGGCGGGTGTCTTGCATGCCGAAATTGGGGGTTATATCTCAGGCTGTTGCCGAGTTCGTATGCTAGCAGTTCGGGTTCAGCCAGATCGATGCTTCCATTCTCGTACTGCTCCTTGAGCTCCAAGGCTTTCTCCGTATCTTCCTCCCTGTTGAACCACTTCACTATCACCTACGCGTCTAGAACTAACGTCTTAATCTTCGCCATTTCTTGATCTCCTCTGCCCCGTTCCATTCGATTCGGCTCTTGGAACGGAGGGCATCGATCATCACCATCGCTTCCGCAATTGCCGCATAATCCTTCTTCCTATATGCCCTAGTCTCCTCTTCCTGCTCCACAACTCTAGCCGCGTACTGTCGAAGGACCTGACTCCAATTCAGGTGAGAAAGCTTCTCCATCCTCCTCTTCAATTTATCATCAACGCGGAAGCTGATCAAGGCCAACGTAAGGACCCGCAATACAAGTAATTCAGTAACGTCACATGTGTGACAGGGCTGAAAGACCAACCGATTAGAGCCGCCACACAGGCTCGTACAGAAATCGGCGTCTCGAATATGCGAATAAAGCTCATCACGGGCCCGCATATCTCAAAGAACGCCCTTGCACTACAGGCAACTCGGGACCTCTATTGAGCCTTCAGAATTGAATCATGCTGCTCCGCCAATCGGGAAAGTGTAGTACGATCCCAACGTACAAAGTATTACTTTAGGTTAAGAAACCACACCCACCTGGGGGGGTGTCACCAACATTCACACGCGTAGAAAGTCCACGCTCAAGTCGAGCTGACGCCAAATTTCTGCATGACCTGCCATGCAAAGTGTCCCGCCTCGGCACAGCTATCGTCGCTGAACGATCGGTCAGATCAGAGGACGGAGCATGCTTAGTTGAACAGGGAGTCCTAGAGAACGGTTAGAACAACTTCCCTTGATTGGCTTCGACAAGTTGCCGCACTTCCTCTAAGCTCTTGAATGTTCCAATGTCATAATGCCTCTTATCTGTGAGGTAGGCGAATATCGGTTTCCCATCCTTGAGTAGGTTAGGTACTACGTCATGCGCGAGGTCAGTGTGAGGTTTGCAGTAGGAGATGACATCTCTCTCAAGGATGTCGATTCCCATGCTGACCGGGTACTCCTTGAGAACTGGCTTCTCCTCAAAGTAGGTTATCTTACCCTCCGTATCCACACGAGCCACGCCATACTCTATTGGAACAGAAGTACTCAATGCGAGAGTGCAGATCGATTTCTTTGAAACGTGAAAATCGGTCATCGCCTTAAGATCCATATTCGTCAACACATCCCCATAGTATACGACGAATCTCTCTCCCAGCAGATCCTCTGCCTCGCGCAAAGCGCCCGCTGTTCCAACTCTCTCGGCGACAGAATATTCAACATTTACTCCAAACCGTTCTCCATCACCAAGATGATTCTGAAGCAACTCGTTCTCATGCTCGGAAACCAGCATGACGATGTCTCGGATCTCATTCTGTTTCAGATAGTCGATGACGTATTCGATTACGTATCGACTACCCAACGGAATCAACGTCTTCGGAACGTACGCCGTGAGAGGGTAGAGTCGAGTTCCTGCTCCTCCAGCGAGAATCGCTGCCTTCATGCCAGTCCCTTTGATCGGTGAGCTGCTCGCATGTTTGGTAATAAGTCTTTGAACTCAGGACTGGCCAGTGCGGTGGACTAGCTTCGTTGTAGCGAATAAACCGCTGTGAGCTGATTTCGCGATCTGAGGTACTCCGATCAAATCCTCGATTATCAGTAATGCTCGCGAGAGAATTGCGAAACCCAATGCCAACCGAATATCAATCCCGAGCAGAAGGAAGATCCCGACGATCGCGCCTTCCTGGAACCCAATTCCCGACGGAGTGAGCGGGACAAATCCGAAAGCTGTGATAAGGGGATGCAAGAGGAAAAAGCCTAACCATCCAATCCTAGTTATTCCAAGAGCTAAGCCTAGGAAGTACCATTCAAATCCCTTTAGGATCCAAGACAGCATCGTGATCAGTGCAATTTCGGGTATGGCACCTCGAGTTTTCATCGCGTTGTCTCCAAATTCATCCAGTTTCGCCATTATGCCCCCGGTGAAGCGTGCGAGAAACTTCCAACCTGCGATCCTTCGGATCAGTACGGCTGCCGTTGGAGACCAGATTATCGCGGCCAACGCAAACCCTCCAAGGAGCATGAGCCCAATGCCTACCGAGCCAATCCAGAATAGTTCCCGCGTGAAACCCGTCTGATTCAAGACGAAGACCAAAGCCAAGGCTCCACCAAGAACCTTGACGAGAAATTCGATTGACTGTACACCCAGAATGCAGGAAAGGCTTGCCGACGTATCTATAGCCTGATTCTTCAGATACACTGGTGTTAGCATGTAACCTGATCTTCCAGGCGTAAGATCACTAGTCAACATTCCGCTATACTGAGCTAGGAGTGTTCTGCCGAAAGTCGCCCTGATTCCTTGTCGTTGGAGAACTCTAATGATCCGTATGGTGAAAAGTATGTTGATCAGAAAATACGCTACGAACGAAAACGAGAGGTATATTGGATTGGTATTGGCTAGGACCGAGACAAGCCTGTTGATCCCAACATACCATAACAGCCCTCCAATAATCACTAACATCAGTAGAAGCTGAGAAATCAGGCGCAACCTGCCGCCCAGAAATGATATGTCGATTCACCAATCGGCCCAAGCTGTCGTGCGGTATATCTTCCTTGTGGGCGTATTCATTTGCTTGAAATCTAGCATGCACGTGTGAATCAGGTCGCGCCACGGGCCGAGTCTACTTTTGTTCGGGTCATTCCCTTGTTCTCAGGGAATTGCGAACCAAGTTCTTGATTGTCGGTAGTGGCTCGATGAAAAATTGTCTCCGGAGGCTCGCTGACGAATTGAGTGTATCGATGCATGTTGACTTCCGAGAAAACCTGTCGTATGACGACCTAGCGAGAACTGTTTCGCGGGCGTCCGCAGTCGTGGCTCCTGCTAATGCGGTCTACACGCTGCGTGAAGCGGGTGCCGCTTGCAAACTCTCCATAACTGTAAGATCATCTTGGAACAAGGGGGCGTTGGGAGATGCGGCTTGGTATGTGGAGCCGAACGATGTCCGCGGGATAGCGGACGGAATTGTGAAGATTCTGATGGATGTCGGTTTTGCTGGGAATCTCGGACAGAGGGCATGTGATTTTGTGGAGCGGAACCGAGATTCGCGCGTCATATACCCTAGAATCGGCTAAGTCTACAGGAAGCTGGTTAGCTAGTCGTTGCTTAGCCAAGGTTTCAGGCTGGAACGTTCTCTAGCATAGAATTCCCGCATTCTCTGGACGGCAAGGTTCACTCGCTCCTCCGAGAAGTTACGCTCTTGGCAGAGGAAGTGGCGAAGACCTTGCTCATCGAGTCCTCTAAATTGGAGGTCGTAGCTTTCAACGACTTGAGGTTTCAGGAAGATCTGCCGCACCTGGTCGAAATTGTCGGGAAGGCGAGTGCGATAATTCTCTGGCAAATCCTCAAGTCGACCGTGCTCCTTGACCAAGCGAAGGGCTGTTTTTGGTCCGATTCCTTTGATTCCGCTGTTGAAATCAGTCCCAACAAGAATCGCCAAATCCACAAGCTGTTCTCGCGTAGTCCCAAGTGAGCCCAGAAGTTCTCTCAGCTCAATTAGTTCGGGGATTAGGGGGCGAGACGTTCCTTTGCTTGGTAGGAACTCCTGTCCTGAAATCGTTATGTATCGGATGAGGCGGGGCGCGCCGAATAGGACTGAGTCGTAATCACGGCTGTTCGCAGCCCAAACATCACCCTTGATCGCCATGAACGCCGCTTGCGCTTCACCTTCCTCTGGCGCCTGAACATATGGTATGCCAAGAAACCTCAAGACTTCCTTGGCGTCATCCTTCATTTCAGCCGTCAGAGTATTCATGGCTACGGCTTTGGACCACGCGGTGGAGTAGTCACCGCGACTCAGCGCACTCTCCCAATCCCGACGCGCCATCTCCCTGTAACCACGCCGCACCTCCAACGTGCGCATCTTCAGGTCTGGGGGTTTCCCATCGAAGACGAAGATCGGTCGAATACTGTAATCGGCCATCAGCCGGGTAGTCCGCAGGAGAAGACCAACCAAATGAGATGTGGTGTGCCCTTTTGAGTCAGTAAATGGCCGCCCATCGCGCATTCGGATCAAAGCTAGGAATTGATAGAGCATGTTGTTGGCGTCCACGGCAAGCGTTCGACCTCTCAAATCATCCAATGTCAACTGCCGCTTGACAACTATGGGTGAGAGGTTGAAGCCCAGACATGCCACCTCAGCTTGGAAGTCAAGCGAAGTATCGATGCGCCTGATTAATCAACGTTGGAATCGTAATCGGCCGATTAGCCCTAGTTGCCTAGATCGAATTTGACTTCGAAGATCGAACAAAACCAAGAGCAACCTATAAATTACATTAAGCCCTGTTGCCATCGCGATTTCGGAGCAGAGTTGAGAATAAATGCCCCGTTACAAGTCAACAACTGAGATTCAGAAGATCATTGCGAACAAGGATCAGATCCGAATGACGTAGCTAGGATACTGCGCCCGGAATATATGGGAATAATCGCCCATGTCGATCACGGTAAAACGACGATGAGCGATTCCCTCCTTGCAGCCGCTGGTCTTCTGTCACCCAACATGGCGGGTACAGCGTTAGCACTGGACTACATGGAGGAAGAACAGAAGCGCCAAATGACCATCAAGGCTGCGAACGTGAGCTTGCTTCATGAAAGATCCGGAAGGCCTTACGTCATCAATCTGATTGACACCCCCGGTCACGTGGACTTCTCTGGTAGGGTGACGCGTTCACTTAGAGCCACTGATGGAGCTGTTGTTGTTGTGGATTCCGTTGAGGAGATTATGGTTCAAACGGAGACGGTTACTAGGCAGGCGCTTGAGGAACGAGTTCGACCTGTCCTTTACATTAACAAGATTGACCGTCTGATCAAGGAGCTTAGGCTTGATTCTGAGCAGATTCAGGAACGCATTGGGCGAATCATCACAGAATTCAACCGATTAGTGGAGCTGTATGCTGAGCCTGAATATCGAGAGAAATGGCGAGTGAGCTTTGCCTCTAACACGGTAGCTATGGGTTCGGCTAAGGATCGATGGGGTTTCAACGCTGAGATTGCGAAAGAGACGGGCGTTAAGTTCTCGGATGTTGTTGATGCTTACGCGAAGGACACTGTGAGTGATCTGAGCAAGCGGGCTCAGCTTCACGAAGCCATATTGAACATGGCCGTTGAATCGATGCCTCCACCACACGTGGCACAAAAGTACCGTATCCCGAGAGTCTGGAAGGGGGACATCAACAGTGAAGTGGGCCAAGCGATGATGAACTGTGACGATCAAGGCCCCGTGGTCATGGCGATTACAAACATCGTTGTCGACCCGCAGGCGGGAGTTGTGGCAAGTGGAAGACTTTTCTCAGGAACCATAACCGAAGGATCAACCTTCCACCTCCTTGGCGCCCGCGTCGACCAACGAGTCCAACAGGTGTGCATCTTCATGGGTCCATACCGAGAGATAGTGGGAACGATAAGCGCAGGTAACATCCCTGCACTTCTTGGACTTGACGCGGCTAGGGCGGGTGAAACTCTATCCACAATAAAGGACATCGCACCTTTCGAAGCGGTTCACTACGTTACTGAACCCGTTGTCACGATGGCCGTTGAACCAAAGTATAGTCGGGATCTTCCGAAGCTTGTGGAGCTCCTCAGAAAACTAAGCATAGAGGATCCTAACCTTGTGACAAAGATCAACGAGGAAACCGGCGAATACCTAATCGCAGGAATGGGAACACTTCACTTGGAGATCGCTACGACCCTAATAACGAAGACTGGTCTCGAAATCGTAACTTCCAAGCCGATCGTGATCTACCGTGAGAGTATTCGAAGCGCTGCTGGACCTGTGGAAGGCAAATCACCGAACAAGCACAACAAGATCTACCTCAGCGTCGAACCTCTCCCTGATAAGATTGTGACGATGATCAAGGAAGGAAAGATCGGCGAGTACCAGGACCGCCATGATATGGCTAAGATACTTCGAGAAGAAGGATGGCCACCAGACGAGGCGCGCGGCGTCTGGAGCGTGGATGAAGGAGGCAGTATGCTCGTTGAAGTCACGAAAGGCGCCCAATACGTCCAAGAGGTGAAGGAAATGGTCATAGCCGGCTACCGGTGGGGCCTGAAAGAAGGACCGCTGGCCTACGAACAGATTCGTGGCGTCAGAGCGAAAGTCTCGGACATTTCGCTTCACGAAGACCCAGTCCACCGAGGACCAGCACAAATAATGCCCATGAGCCGAAGAGCCTTCTTCGTCGCATTCCTGAGCGCAGACCCGATTCTAATGGAACCCGTGCAGAGGATTACAGTGAAAGTGCCACCGGAACTCCTCGGCGCAGCCACGAGCGTAATCTCACAAAAGCGAGGCAAAATCGTATCGGTCGAGCAGCGAGGACACTTGGTCTACGTGGTCGGGGAACTGCCCACCTCGGAAACCTTTGACCTCTCAGAGGTCATGCGTGGCGCCTCACAGGGCCGAGCGTTCTGGGGTTTGGAGTTCTCCCATTGGGCTGCAGTTCCACAATCACTAGTAACCCAAGTCATCACGGACATACGAAAGCGTAAAGGCCTACCACCAGAACCGCAGAAGGCAGAAGACTTCATAGAGTAAACCTACTCCAACTTCTTCCTGCTTCCCTCTCCTGTTTAACACGAGCTTACTGACCCGTGTTCAGATTCTCTCGAGTTTTTCTCGTGTTCGCTCGTCCCGCACGTTACCAGTATTCAGCGTAGACGCCGGCTCGAATAGAATGATGTGTGCTTCTTCTTCAGCAACTGGTCGATGTTCCACACCATGCGGCACCACGATGAACTCCCTTTCCTCGACCCACACGTGCATATCGTGGAACTCCATTCGAAATCTCCCTTTCACGACGAGGAACATCTCGTCTTCGTTGTCGTGGTGATGCCAGATGAACTCACCCTTGAGCTTATCCAGCTTCACAAGTTGTCCATTGAGCTCAGCGACAACAAATGGCTTCCAGTATTCTCGTATCTGCTTGAACTTCTCCTCGACGTTCACTTTTTCCATAGATCTTTCCTTCTCTTAACCGTGAATAGGGGTAATCGTTTTAAAAGTAGTCCATACGCTATTCACCTGGAAATGCCGAGACCACTAGAATCGCTCTTCACACTTCCGCGCGTGCGCCTTGTTCATAGAGTTCCAATTCTCGAAACTGAAAGACTGATTGAGCGACTAGGAGACCACGCTCGGTATCGTGCCAGACTTGCCAGGAACGCGTTGCAGGTTTCGGAAGGCTCTGCTCAGCAATTCCACAGGGATGATCAAGGTCTGTTGACGTTGCTACAGGAGATTCATTCAGCGGATTACATTGTGACGAAGCGTTCCAAGGAGATTATGGAGAGAATGCTGAAGGGCATTTATGGGGACGGGTTGATCTTCAAGGAATTCGAGCAGCGCATCGAGCCACTATACGATGTGTCGCGGGATCTTCAACGGGTTTCGAAATTCGCAGACAGCCTGGCGGATAAGACAAAGGAAGAGTCGTTGGACGTCGCCCGAGCCTTACTAATTCAACTCCCTAAACCCACTTCGGGCGAATAAGCGAGAATTAATAGACTGCATTGCAACAGCTTGCAGAAGAGAGCCTTGACCGACCTCCTATACTTGAAAGATCACTACCTACGCGAGTTCGATGCACGCGTCGTGAAGGCGGAAGGGGATCTCATCGTTTTGGATCGAACCGCATTCTACCCAACCGGAGGCGGACAACTAAACGACACTGGTATCATTCGATGGCCAAGCAGTGAAGCGCAGGTAACCGACGTCTCCAAGAAGACCGGTGCAGTCACACACAAACTCAAAGGACCAATGCCTCCTCAGGACGCAGCCATACACGGAGTGATCGATTGGGATAGGAGGTACGCGTTCATGCGCTACCATTCCGCGCTCCACGTGCTCTGCGGACTAGTCTACCACATGTACGGAGGACTGGTGACCGGAGGACAGATCTACCCAGAAAGAGCGCGAATGGATTTCGACCTTCAGGATCTGAATCCTGAACGTGTGCAGGAAATTGAAAAGGCGTGCAACAAGGAGATCCAAGAGAGTCGCCCAATAACCATCAGATTCCTCCCGCGCGACGAAGCCATGAAACACCCGGACCTCATACGAACCAAGATCAACTTGCTCCCACCCAACATTTCCGAAGTGCGCGTCGTCGATATCGAAGGGTTAGATGTTCAAGCGGATGGGGGTACACATGTGGCTAACACGAAGGAAATTCGAGGAATCAAGGTAACCAAAACGGAAAATAAGGGACGAATCAACAGACGAATGGAAATAGTCCTCACATAATCGAAAGCTTTCCAAGTCTTCAAGAATGACCAACCACCAATCTACTCAATTTCATACCCCGGAAGATGCGTTATCGTGGATGCTCGACAAGGGCATGGTCACGAGGAGCACTAGTAAAGACCCGGAAACCTTGGCCACCGTGCGCGGGTTCGTGTTATCCGATCAGTTCGGTCAGAGCATAGGCACTAACCTACTCGAATTGTTCGCTAAGGCAACTGGAAGCAAGAAGAATGGATTGAGCGAGGTTACAGTTCGCGACGTTTTCGTGATGGCCATAATTGCTGCCATCGTAAGAGATATTCGGGTGCCGCTCAGCGAGAAGGAGATGGAGCTTTGCGCTGGGATTCTGGTGACGCTTCTTCCTATCGACCGCTTGACTCAGGCCGGAATAGGTGACAAGACGCTCCACAATCTTGCCCACGACAGGTTACTCGTACGCAAGATCCAGCGCGTATGCGGGCCGATAGGGTAACGGGTTAGGAACGTGACTTAGCCTACCTGAAATCCAACATATCAAACGGTACCCGAGTGCGCTCAGTTGAGTTGTCTTGCGCGTCGTGAGGCTTTTATTGTGAGCCGAAGGATTGGTCGTGTTGCGGTCGCCTTGGCTGGTCTCTGAGTGCGTGAGGGAGAATCGGAAACCTCCACTAGGCCGTGGTCCAGTTCCCACGCCTGAATAAGCTGGGAGGGCATCCTGGTCTATGACGGGGGCTTCCCAAGCCTCAAAGTTGCTTACGAGCAACGAGGGAACCCGGGTCCGAATCCCGGCGGCCGCACCATGCCACACTCAGACTCAACGCTTCACTCTGTAGTGCAGTTGGTATTGCTATCAGGATTGGAGCTTGACGTACTCTTCCACGGTGCTAGTTAGATGCTTGATATCTTTCTCTGTGTGAGCATAGCTGATTCCGCCGTGCATTATTTCCGGCAGTAGGATCACTATGCCGTTTTCGAGCAGGAAGTTGAGCATCTTCTTGTATTGGGCGTGGTCGTAGTGCATGTAGCCGCTGATATCTTTCAGTGGCTTTTTGTTGGTCATGTGTATGCAGAAGATTGAGCCGAGGCCGACTGCCTGCGCTGGAAAATCTGCATCTTAGAAGATCCGGTTCAATTCATCCCGAGCCATGTTGCCTAGCCGATCAATGTGCTCGTAGACTGGGGAATGCTCGAGTATGTTGATTGTGGCGAGGCCCGCAGCCAGAGTGATCGCATTACCTGAAAAGGTGTTTCTGTGATAGGCGTACTCCAAGCCTGAGTATTTCGTATGGTCCATTTGTTCCATTACCTCTCGTCTTCCAGAAATGGCTCCTATGGGTAGCCCTCCGCCGATGATCTTCCCTAGAACGGTCAGATCCGGTTTGATACCATAGTGCCCCTGTGCGCCGCTTAATCCGAGTCTGAAGCCTGTGATAATCTCATCAAAGATTAGAAGAGTGCCAGTTCTGTCACAGTATTCCCTTAATGCTTTGACGAACTCTCTGTCAGCTGCTATGCAGCCGCCAGCGAAAAGGACAGGTTCGAGGATGACGGCTGCCAACTGTTCATGTTTCACGCGATTCTTGAAACCCTCAAAGTCATTGAACGGTACGACAATAGTGTCTTGTTGCGAGCCTGTGGTAATACCTCCTGAAGAAGGCCTGTAGAATGGAGGCTTCATGGCGATATGCAATGGGTCGTATGCGCCGTGCCATGCTCCTTCAAATTTCGCGATTTTGGAGCGTTTTGTGAAAGTTCTAGCGAGACGGATGGCGAAGAAGTTTGCTTCACTTCCAGAGCTCGCGTGCCGGCCGGCCCCGTAGAACATGAAAATGACCACTGCGTCAGCCGAATTCTCGAATGTAATCACCTTTCAGAGAGCCCCCACATTCAGAGGGAAGATATGGTTCGTGGGGCTGGGTTTAAATCGTCGTTTAGAACCGTCAACCGGGCAGAGGTTCGACCTAATTTCGGCTCAATGGGAGTTGAAAGCAAGCAAGATTCGAGCTGAGAATAAGCTGATCATCAATTCTCATCTGTGCGCGCGATGGCAAATAACTTGATTTTGAGTTCAAATTTCATTGCCCAAACCACCTGACCCACAGAAAAGACTAGTTGTTATCTCGAGCGCGTAGCCTTCAGGACCAAGTCAGTTTAGGATTTCTGGTGTGTGGCTCTGTTTGGCGGAAAGCCTTGCGCACCACTGGAGCGCACTCTCTGTCGCTCGGTCTCTCCGGTGGGGTAAGCTGAATTGAGTCAAGCCTCTCGCTGCTGGTAGCAGCAAGCTCAACGTGTTCGTCAAGTATCGTGATCTCCTCAATAGCCAATGATTTGCCAAGAGGATCGGACTCAATTAGTCTGCGAATCTGTCTCGCGATGTCGTCATGCGAGAGTGATTTCACGTCTTTCGGTAACAATGATATGATAGCGATTTTAGTCAACATTGACACTCGACCCGTTTGGGCAATATTGGATTTGCGGGTGCACGTATGAGATGCTAGTGTAACCATCCCACCAGAATGCGAGTGACAGTGATGCTCTCGTTTGCGTGTATGCCACTGGTGCTCTGGGCAAGGAGACCTACGAACCAAAGAACGTAGTCCTGCCAACAAGACTCATAGATGCTACTCGCGGTATCTTCAGTAAATACAGGTGAGACGTAATGAAGCCTGGCATCGAGGAGGAACGGTTCCTGAAGGATAACGAGGTGGGTAGGCTGGCCACGATATGCCCCGACGGCATGCCGCACGTTGTACCGGTATGCTACATTTACCGTTCCGGCGCCTTGTGGGTGGCAACGGACTACGAGACCAAAAAGTACCGAAACCTCAAGTCGAACAATAAAGTGGCCTTGATAGTCGACTCTGGATACGATTCGAATCGCGGGATACTGATCCAAGGGCGCGCAAGGGTCTGGGAGAAGGGCCCCGAGTTTCGAAGGGTTTACGCTGAATTCTTCAAGAAGTTCAATTGGGTAAGAGCCACGCCATGGAAGGAAGGGGAAGTGCCGTTCATCGAGATCGAACCAAGCCGGAAGGCGTGCTGGGGTCCTAGGTTCGAGTAGCCAGCGAAAGCCATCCGTGTGCACATCGCCAGACTCGATACCAACGAAAAACCCGGCCTCAAACCTTTTGTTGAATGTAAATACGATTGTGCAAGGATCCTGAGCACCTTAACTGCGGAGCGGATAATGTTGGATTCGGAAGAACGTATTCTAATCTTAGTGCCGACTCTCTTCTTCGTCGTTACCTTGGCCTGGGGATATCTCTCTGAGAGATTCACCTTGGACGAAATCCGGGAAGTGGATCACCTGCATTATGACAAGATTACGGAGAGTCTTTCGCCGCACATTTTCCAGGTCATGTATTCGGATGCGGTCTCTCTGTTTATGGTGAACGGTATCATTTGGATACTGCAATTGTACCAGATGGCTTTGTAAGTCATTTTGATGGTGGTGGGAATCGTTGTAGCAGTAACTGGGCTACTGGCTAGTTTCATGTGGCGTGATAAGCTTGGGCGACACATCTCTACCGTAGCTATGCTGCTTACGATTGTTGTCGCTGCCGCCGAGTTCGTCTTATTCCTGCTTATCCAATGGTCAATCGTAATCCACAATCGTTCCGAGTGTGAGTCTACCGTTCCGGACAGAAGCCCATTGTTGGTTGAGGGGATTTCACGTTTGGATTAACGTTGGGCATTATCCCCGACCCCAATTCAATTTTCAGTGTCTTGTATCACGATTCCTCACACTGTGCAGGTGGAAGATAAACCGATCGTAGCATTCAGCCAAAATGCCGTGAATACTGAGATACCTCCAGTCGCCCTTCGACAACAAGTAGTCTAATGTAATTGCGTGTACGAACAGATTCGTTGGCGTAAATGGAAAGGCGGGTAAGAGGGGCAACGTCCAAGAAAGCAAAGAACAAGAAACCCGAGAGAGGGAAGAAATCTTACTATGTATATCTGCTTCTTTGCGATGATGGGAGCTATTACACGGGGTACACGAATAATGTAACCTCAAGAGTTGAAAGACACAAGAGAGGACGTGGCGCACGATATACCAAGATGCGCAAACCAAAGAGAGTTGTTTATGTGGAAGAGTTTAGAACGCGTGAGGCCGCGACTAGGAGAGAACGTCAAATAAAAGCGCTCAGTCACAAAGAGAAACATGAGCTAGCATCCATTGGGTCGCACACGAAAACCGAACCCTAACCTACCTGCTTGCGAGATTAAAATCCACTGATCGTTTCCAATCCGCATTTTTTTATAGTAAGAAACTTGCTTAATCGCCTGACTCTCCGTCTGATGGGAGGCCTTTACGATCACGGAAATCGTTTCACGATCATTCGTGATCTTGCTGATTTTTGCTTCAGCTCCGCTTGTGCTGAGCGTTGCTCAAGGTCAAAGTGTTCTTCCGCTCCAGACATATACTTTGACAGTCACTCCATCGACCACCACATCGACTTCTATAGTCACTCAAACCATCCAAGTGACTGCGACGTCTTCGACTACGCTGACGGCAACCCCGGTGAGTACGATCAGCTACAGCTTCACAAACACTGTGACGCAGTACTTTACGACCGTTCAGACATCAACGCTGCCGCCGAGTACGAGTATGTCGACCCAGACAGCGACATTTCTCACGACAGCAACACTGACGACGCAATCTCCGACTACCACAACGTCACTTGTCTTCATCAACAGAACTGAACTGTCGACGACAGTCGTGACATCTACGCTCTCCTCATCAACACTTGAGGCACCATCGGTCCCAATTCCGGGATTTCCAATCGAATCCATTATCGTCGGAATAGCCTTGGGCGTCTTCCTACTCGTCGTAGGTAGGTTCAGGATTCGCCCTGAGCGAGGCCGAACATGATCTCAAATCGTATAAGGTTGCAAGCCCGGAAGATTGTGGCGGGCAAGGTACTTGCGAGCAGATGATTTTCGTCGAATCCTATCGTATAATCGGTTAGTTCTTCATGCTTTCTTCAATACTTTGGAGATGCTGCCATGGGAGATGGTTTCAAGGAACCTTGAGGCCTCTCATAACTCGATGAAAGATGTTTTTGTTCACATCCTCACTGTTTACGATGGTTGGTTAAATCACACTCGAGTGGGCGAGACAGCGGGTGTTCCAGAGTCCGAACTCGATGAGTCCCATTTTCAATCCATGGATGACATCAAGCGGTATATGGTTCACGTGGAAACTGGAGTTGACAAGCTCATGGAGGAACTCAATGATGCGCTGCTCTCAAGTCCGATCAAAGTAGACTGGTGGGAAAAGGATCATACTCTATCCGACGCCCTCATGCAAGTCACATTGGAGGAAGCGCATCATGTCGGAGAATTGATTGCTCTTCTGTGGCGACAGGACATAGAGCCCCCAGAAATGACTTGGATAGGAGTAAACGAAGCCCAGGCCGCGCACTGAGTTAGAGAGTCATCATCTCTTTGGCTTGTTTGGCGCGCAAGTAGAATCCGAACGACGCGCATAGGTATCCATAATCAAAGAGTAAGTCCAATGGATGCCCTGAATAGTATGTTCCATTCGCATTAGCCCAGACAGATAGCATGTGAGCCGAGAGAGCAAACACTAATCCAATGCCCAGCAATACGAACGGCCTCCAAAACGTCCCCCTCATAAAGACCAATAAGCATACACCAAGAACCAACAACGCAATCAGGTCGAGGATAGGATAAGCGAGACCCACCATCAACACCAATGCACCCGGCTTCTGAACCAGGATTTCGGAGGTCACACCAAACATCACTACTACCAGAAGCACAAGAACTGGAACCACCACGATCGCGATTTTCCTAGGTC